>Ga0180007_10003656_pt1 | contig 16940 bp, 16 predicted proteins | sample MM_PC_MetaG_FD_121122 | JGI IMG/M metagenome (GOLD analysis project Ga0180007, IMG submission 121122) | Groundwater microbial communities from the Aspo Hard Rock Laboratory (HRL) deep subsurface site, Sweden - MM_PC_MetaG | ecosystem: Environmental > Aquatic > Deep subsurface > Groundwater... | reverse complement strand
CCACCCAAGAGATGAAGCGTCATATCAAACCAAAAAAACTTCAGATACCAGTCATAGTTAAAACTGAAAATATTAGTTAAAAAAATTATTACTAAAGCGATAATTGCTTTTTTCATTTTTTATTAAACTACCATAAATCCGTTTTTAATCAAAACTTCTAAGCTCGATTCAGACCCGCCTAGGCGGGTCTTTTTAATTGAAAATTATAGTAAAATAGGTTATTATTTTTACTAATGTCTGATTTTAATTTCAGCGAGAAAGCACAGCCCCGTACCGTCGGCCATTGGCCGTCTGGTGCGTGGGAGAAGAAAATACTTGATTTCTGGCAGGATAACAAAATTTTTGAGAAATCACTAGAGAAAACCTGCAAGGGTAAGCGTTTTGTGTTCTGGGAAGGTCCACCCACGGCAAATGGTCTGCCGCATATTGGCCTTTTTCTGACCCGTATCTACAAAGATCTCTATGGCCGCTATAAGACCATGCGCGGTTTTTTTGTTCTGCGCAAAGCCGGCTGGGACACCCATGGTTTGCCAGTTGAAATCAAAGTTGAAAAAGAATTAGGATTCACTAATAAAAAACAGATTGAGGAATATGGTATTGCCAAATTCAATCGCAAGGCCCGCAAAAACGCATTCAAGTATATAAATATATTCGAGGAGATGACGGCGAAAATGGGATACTGGGTAGATATGAAGCACCCGTACATTACCTTTCAAACCAACTATATTGAATCGGTTTGGTGGATTATAAAGCAGATTTGGAACAAAAAACTGCTTTATAAAGCCCATAAAGTCGTGCCCTTCTGCACGCGCTGCGGCACATCGCTTTCAGCTCACGAGGTTGCTCAAGGATATCGCACAATAACCGACGGGTCGGTTATTGTGAAATTTAAAATTTTAAATTTAAAATTTTTAAAATCAGAGTTGTTTAAAAATTTAAAATTAGAAATTAAAAATTCTCCAGTATACATTCTTGCCTGGACTACAACCCCGTGGACTTTGCCCGGCAATGTGGCCTTGGCCGTGGGGGCAAATATTAAGTATCAAATAGTAAGTATTAAAGGAGAAGATGAAAAATATATTTTGGCCGCGGATTTGGCAGAAAAAATACTTAATACTAAGTACGAAATACTGAATACTATTTTCGGAAGCGAATTGGTCGGCTTGGAGTATGAGCCCTTGTTTGACGTTAAGGAATTGAAATCGGAAAAATCATACAAAGTATATGATGCCGATTTTGTATCCACTCAAGAGGGGACAGGCGTGGTTCATACGGCGGTAATGTACGGAGAGGATGACTATAATCTCGGAACAAAAATAGGATTGCCCAAATTCCATACCGTGGACGAACAAGGCAAATTTTTGGATATTGTCGGTTCTGATCTGGCTGGAAAATATGTCAAAGACAAAAAGACCGATGATTTAATAATTGAAAAATTAAAAATTAAAAATTTATTGCTCAAGATTGAGCAATATAGGCATGATTATCCTTTCTGCTGGAGATGTGATACGCCGCTTTTGTATTACGCCAAAGAATCGTGGTTTATCAAAATGTCGGCGGTGAATAAGGAACTGCTCAAAAACAATCAAAGAATAAACTGGATTCCCGCTCATATTAAAGACGGCAGATTTGGCCAATGGTTGAGAGAAGGAAAGGACTGGGCTTTTTCAAGAGAAAGATACTGGGGGACTCCTCTGCCGATCTGGGAATGCGGTAAATGTGATCATAGAATAGTCGTTGGTTCGATTGAAGAGATGGAGAAAATGGCCGTCGGCAAGAGTAATACTTATTTTGTAATGCGTCATGGTTTGACTAGTCGTAAAGAGAATAATGAATTTTTAATAAATTCCCGTCTTGATTTGGATAAATATCATCTAACCGATGAAGGCAGAGAACAGGCAAAAAAGTCGGCTAAGCGTCTAAAAAAAACGGGCGGAGTGGATTTAATTTTTACGTCGCCCTTCAATCGAACTAAGGAAACGGCTGGAATCATCGCCGAAGAACTTGGTCTAAATTTACAGGAAGACGACAGATTAAGAGAAATGCTTCACGGTTTATCGTGCGAAGACAGAAGTTCAAAACTTTGTCCGGAAAAACAGAAAAAGCTGCAAAAAAAGCTTGGGTTTGATGAGAAACATCATGACGGCGGCGAGAGCTGGAATGAGGTCAGGTCAAGAATGGCGGATTTCATGAATGAGATGGAAAATAAATATGAGAATAAGAAAATTTTGATTGTCAGTCATGGCGATCCCCTTTGGCTTTTAAATGGCGCGGCTTCCGGCTCAACCGATTTTGAAATTTTAGCAAATAGCGACAGATGGTATCTTAAAATAGCCGAATTCGCAGAACTGAATTGGCGCAAAATTCCGAGAAATGAATTGGGCGAATTGGATTTGCATCGGCCGTTTATTGACGGGATTATTTTGAAATGTCCGAAATGCAAAGATGCTTCAATGAAAAAAATTCCGGATTTAATTGATGTTTGGTTTGATTCCGGCGCCATGCCCTATGCCCAATGGCACTGGCCGTTTGAGAACAAGGATATGATTAATCCTCCTTCGCTTAAGTTACGGAGGACTTCGCCTGCGGCTCCGCAATTTCCGGCGGATTTCATTGTTGAGGCAGTTGATCAGACCAGAGGATGGTTTTACACTCTTTTAGCGATATCAACTCTTCTTGGCCACGGTGTGCCGTATCGCAATGTAATGGTGCTCGGTCATATACTTGATGAACATGGCAAAAAAATGTCCAAGTCAAAGGGGAATGCTATACTAGCAATTCCTGCGATGGAGACCTATGGAGCAGACACACTTCGCTGGTACTTTTTTTCTTCAGTATCGATTGGTGAGAGCAAAGCCGTAATCCCAAAAGAGATTGAAGCAAAATTCAAAGGATTTTTCTTTACGCTTCAAAATTGCATTCGTTTTTACGAACTATATGAAGGAAGCGCAAAGCGAAAAGCGCAAAGCGAAAAGCAAGATTCTGATATTTTGAGTTTTTCGTTTTTAGATTTACGCTTATTGGATAAATGGATCTTGTCCAAACTTAATAATCTTATTAAAGAAGCGACCGAAGGCCTTGATTCTTACGATGTAACCGGCAGTGCCCGGGCGATTGAAAAATTTGTGGTGGATGATTTGTCCAACTGGTGGTTGAGACGTTCAAGAAAAAGAAAAGAATCTTTAGGATTGTTGCGGTATTTGCTCATAGAGACGTCAAAACTTGTCGCGCCGTTCATCCCTTTCACGGCGGAAGAAATGCACATGAAATTAGCTAAAAGCTTAAAGCTTAAAACTGAAAACTATCCAGAGAGCGTCCATTTATGCGATTGGCCGAAAGTAAATAAAAAATTAATAGATGATAGATTAGAAAAAGATATGGATGAAGTTAGAAATATAATCACCGTTGGATTAGCGCTTAGAAAAGAAAAGCAGATAAAAGTCCGCCAGCCGCTCCGCGGAGCGACTTTAGGATTGTCATCCGAATTTCCGAAAGATTTGGAGGAATTGATAAAAGAAGAGCTCAATGTGAAAAATATAATTTATGACAAGAGCCAAAAAGAATTGATTGTCTTGGATACCGAACTTGATCAGGCGCTTATCTATGAGGGCTATGCGAGGGAATTAATGCGTCAAATTCAGGATATGAGGAAAGAGGCCGGCTATAAAGTTGATGATGAAGAAGTATCCGGCCAATGGCATTCCGATGACGCTGATTTGTCGGCGGCAATAAATAAATGGAGCGATGAGATAAAGAAAGACGTTTTGCTTAAAGATTTTGATAATTCTCCACACGACAAGAAAGAATATGACGTAGAAAAAGAATTTGAATTAGTGGCTGGGAAAAAGATTTGGGTAGGAATAAGAAAGGGAAAATAAATGAAAAGAGTATTCATTATTCATGGCTGGGGGGGATTCCCAGAAGAAGCATGGTTCCCGTGGCTCAAAAAAGAGATGGAGACCAGGGGATTCGAGGTTCAAGTGCCTAAGATGCCCCACACCGATGAGCCGAAAATAGAAGTTTGGGTACCATTTCTTAGAGAATTAATTAATCTGCCAGATGAAGATACATATCTAGTGGGCCATAGTATTGGTTGTCAGGCAATTTTGCGCTACCTTAGCGATTTACAGGAGAACATGAAACTGGGTGGCATTGTTTTGGTGGCGGGTTGGGTTCATAAGTTGCTTGGAGTTTATGATAAAGATGAGATTGAAATTGCAAGGCCGTGGGTAGAAACATCGATTAATTTTGAGAGTATAAAAAATCACACAAAAAATATCACAGCCATTTTTTCTGACAATGATGAATTTGTTCCACCAGACAATGTCGCTGTATTTGAAGAAAAATTGGGAGCCAAAACAATTATGGAACATAACAAGGGACACTTTGACCAAAGTACTGGGATAAAAGAACTGCCTGTTGTTTTGAAAGAATTATTAAAAATGGCCAGGGAATAATTTACTTTCATTCCAAAAGTGATATAATAAATTATCATGAAAAGGCAATTTACGGCAGTATATAAAAAGCAGGGCAAATGGCACTTAGGATGGATTGAAGAGATTCCCGGCGTTAATACCCAAGGGAAAACCCTGAAAGAAACCAAGGAAAATCTTAAGGAAGCGCTCTCGCTTGTTTTGGAAACAAACCGTTCTCTTAATAAAACGTCAGGCGGCAGAGTGGTCAGAGAGCCGATAACCCTTTCTAATTAATGAAACGGCAGAGGATAATTAAGCATCTTTTGGAAATGGGCTGTGTTTTTGTACGGGAAGGCGCTAAACACAGCGTCTTTTTCAATCCCGGCATAAATCGTATTTCTACGGTACCGCGCCACAGCGAGATCAATAACTTTTTGGCCAGAAAAATTTGCAGAGATCTCGGAATTAAGGAAATTAAAAAATGAGAACCAAAGCAATTGTTATAAAAAAACAGCCGACGAATGAGAATGACGAGTTGATCACGTGCTATACGCAGGAATTCGGCAAGATAACCGCCATCGCCAAGAGCGTTTTAAAAGGAAGCTCTGTTCAGCGCATGCATCTGGATAATTTAAATCTGGTTGATTTTGAGTTAATAAACGGAAGAGCGATTCCGATAATCGCTGCTGCCCAGTCGGAAAATTCTTTTAGGAACATCAAATCAAGCTTGCCGACATTGGCCGTGGCTCAGTTTTTTGCCGATGTGGTGGACAAAATGATTTTTGATTTGCAAAAAGACGAGACCCTCTGGGAGTTTTTAGTTAATGTTCTGGAAAAACTTAACAGCAAAGTCAGGCCCGAATCGGCGCTTACTTTTTTTCGCCAACAGCAATTTTACATGCTCGGCGTTTTGGGATACGGTTCACGCGCCAGCGCCGCGTCGGCGACGATTGTCCATTCCTCGGGCAGATCAGAAATTGACCATACATTTGAGTATGTTTTGGGTTCGCGGCTGAAATCATTAGATTTCATCTATTCTGTGTTAAAATAACTATTATGAGTATTTTATACAATAAGAGTTTGCTTAAATGGCTGATTTTATTGGCCCTTCTTCTTTTGATAGTGAGTTTTATGTCCTTTTGGTTCGGCAAGCCGTCTTTCAGTGAATCAAGTGTTATATTGGAATTGGAAGGCCCCGATCAGGCCTCGGTGGGAGACGAGGTGACATATAAGCTGACTTTGGGGAATGATTCAAGGGTTGATTTAAGCGGAATGAATTTGAAGTTCAGTTATCCCGATGACTCGGTAGTGATAAAAGACGGTTCTATCGTGGACAATCTGACCCAGGAATTCCAGATAGACAAACTCTCGCCCGGCCAGAAAAATGAAATGGAACTCAAGGCCTTTTTAGTGGGCGACAGGGGAAATATAAAAACGGCCAAAGCAGAACTGTTTTTCCAAGCCGGGGATCTAAGAACCCAATTTCAGAAAGATACATCCATTTCAACGACAATTGTTTCTCTGCCGGTCTCGCTCACACTGGTTGCTCCCCCGAATTCCACGCCCGGTCAAGCCGTTAATTACATTCTTGATTATAGGAATGAATCCGGTCAGGATATAGCCGATTTGATGTTCCAGTTCAGCTATCCGGACGGATTCACGTTTTATAAATCAACGCCGTCGCCTTCGCAGGGCAATAATAATTGGGCCGTGTCGTTATTGAAGCGGAATATTGGAGGAAGAATAAACATTCAGGGAGCGCTTTCCGGCAAAGAGGGGGAAGCTAAAAAAGTATCGGTTGTTCTGAAACGGAAGATCGCCAATCAATATGTAAATTATGAAAAAGCCGAGGTTTCCACGAATATAACCAACCCTCTGCTTGGAGTGGATGTGCTCATGAATGATTCCTCGTCTTACTCCGCATTTCCGGGAGACGATCTTAATTACACCATAAAATATTCTAACAGCTCTAATTTTAATCTCATTGGTCTGACTCTTTCCGTTAAACTTGACGGCCAGATGTACGATCTTCCTTCGCTTGATACCAAGGGCGGATTTTTTGATAGCGAAAACCAAACCATTATCTGGAACTCCAGTTCGGTTTCGGATTTTGCCAATCTTACGCCAAATAAAAAAGGGCAAATCCAGTTCAGGATAAAACTGAAAAATGAAGTTTTCTCGGGCGTTTCCGGCTCCAAAAATCTGTTTGTCCAGGCCACGGCGGATTTCAGCACGCCAAATGTTCCTTCCGGAATCGGCGGAGACGAGGTGGCGGTTCAGAACAGTTTGACCACTAAAATTACGACCCAGCCGACTTTCCGGCAGATAATTTATTATAGCGATCCGGCATTTGGTTCATTCGGGCCCTTGCCGCCCGAAGTCGGAGAAGATACTTCATTCACCGTTCACTGGCAGATTACCAATCCGGGCAACGATATGACTAATGTCCGTTTGGTCGGAATTTTGCCTGTCGGCATAACCTGGGAAAATGTGACGGGCGTAACAGCCGGCCAGCCGGATGTTGCGTTTAACTCCAGTACTTCCGAGGTGATTTGGAATCTTGGTGTTTTGCCTCGCGGTGTGGGTATAATGGGTGATAAATACGAGGCAAGTTTCAGGATAAAAATAAAGCCGTCAAGCAGTCAGAAAGGAAGTCCGGTAACTTTGATAAAAAATTCCAAGCTTACCGCAACCGACAGTTTTACCAAACAAAACCTAATCCTGCCTTTAGGCGATATGACCACTGACGACCTGACCGACAGACCGAACCAAGGCGCAGTCGAGTAAGGGGTCTTTATCTTTTTTATTTAAAAAAACATGTTAGCATATCAAAAAACTGAATTATAAAAATTTATGAAAGAAGGCACATATATCAAAATTTACTGCGTGTTAAAAGATGACAACGCTGTTATTATGACCCAGGATCAGGAAGGTCAACCCGGATGGAAATTTCCGGGCGGACACATTGATCCGGGGGAGCTGCTGTTTACTGCTGTCGCGCGAGAGATAAAAGAGGAGATTGGTTTAAATATACATTTGGAGAACGTTCTTCTAATTGAAGATTTCTTTAACCGAAAAAGGCCAGGTGAACACAATATGCGATTTTTTGTAATTGCTACCGTTGCAGGCGGAACTGAGAGAACAAATCCTGATGAGGTTAAAGCGCTTAAACGATTCACTCAATCCGAGCTACAGACTCTTAAGCAAGAAGAGGTGTATCCACCACATTGGGACGCTCTACAAACATATCTGAACGGCCAAGTATCCCCACTCTCTCTTATTAGGGAAGTTGAGAAGTAGGTTTATATAACACTATGAATCCAGGGATTGATTATGAAACGAAGATGGCACGATTGGAGTGCCTGAATCGATACTGCACGATTCTTTTAGGAGATGAGCCGGAGAGGCAGTTAATAAAAATCCCGCTAACTTCGAACCGCATTCCTTCTAATGGATTATTTTTAGGTGAGCAAATTATTAATGCCAACATTTCGGTTAAAAGGGTTCTTGAATTGGGAGCTGGAAAATATGCACCAGCATCTTTTATTATCCTTTCTGCATATTCGGGTATCTCCGTAGACGCAGTGGAAATTCAAGGAAAGGAGGTTAAATATCTACAAGGTCTCATTGAGTTAAATCAACTTCAGAAAAGGTTCCATATATTTGCTGGGAATCTTTTTGAACCAGTTGCCGGCCTTAAATACGATCTTATTTACTCTAACATTGCACAACTCCCACTAATTTCAGACCATAAACCCAATTGTCATGATCACGGTGGTGTAGATGGTTGGAAATGGCTTACGCAAATCATCGAACTGCCCCCGTCATCCATTAATCTTGGCGGATATTTAGCATTAATGGTTTTTGACTTTTTAGGTATTGAAGATCGTGCAAATCAGTCAACCCAATCCTTAAAAGAGAGACTAGAAAATGCTGGATTTAAGATTATTAAAAAATCAGCTTACAGACGAGAGTTGAGGATAGGTGGACAGACACATCAGGCATTAAATCACATTTTACGATTATATCCTGGAGCAAAATTTTATGACCAGGATAGCTTAAGAGTAGATCCAAACAAGGGAATAAAAGATGGGCGATCAGTATTCTTTGACTTCCAGTTCGTACTTGCTCAGCACAATCAGAAACCCGACCCTACTTCATATTGACAAATTAATAATTTGTATATATAATTAAATAAGCTTTTTGACTTCTTATCATTAGGAGTTAAGTATGCCAGTTTTGGTTTTTGTGGGTGGTGCAAGTGGAGTTGGAAAGACCACTCTGTGCAAAGAATTAGTGGTAGTTAATTCTTGTTTTGACTATCTCTCGTTTTTTAAAAGCATGAGGACGGAGGCCGGAAATGATAACAAAGAGGAGAGGTTGCAACGGTGGGGCGAGCTACAATTATTAGTCGTTGCAAATCAGATTAGCCCAAGAATCAAAAGTGGCAAAAGTATTGTTTTTGATACACACTTTGCTTTTCAGCGCAGTGGAGGACCAGAAATCGCTTTTGCAAAACGTGGATTTAATCCCGACCTAAATTATCAGGAAACATTTTCAGACGAGTTCTTTTGTCTTCTCGGTAATCTGTCAGTGTCTGTACTCTCGCTGTTCTTAGAAGAGGATGAAACTGTTATCTTGGAGCGACAGCGTACAGATGTGAAGGCACTGCGATCTTTATCGCAAGAAATAGTTCGAAAGGAACAAGTAGCCGAAAAGAAGTGTTGGATAAAATTCTGCAGTGCATTAGCGGCATATAAAATACTGTACCTCCGTCAGAGGATAATCAACAGTGCTCCAGTTGATACTACTGTCAAGTATCTTTCGGAGCTCTTAGAACAAATTCCACCGAAAGTTGGTAAATAGAACCCCGATATGATGTCGGGGTTTATTAATACTTTTTAAAAAAGATTGTTTCGTATGAAATCATCTTTGAGCCGAAAATGAAGATTAAAATTTTGTTTTCGGTAATTTTTTGCACGCCAAAACCCCCAAATAATGCGCGAGGCAATAAGAGGACGTATGGTTTGGTCAAAAATATCTTTTTCCTGGGCAAGAAGTGTGGCTCTAATCTTGGCTAAATACGATTTTGCAATATCTGGCGATTCTGCTCCCGTATAAACTCTCTCGTAAAAATATGCAACATCATGGTATTTAGGCATTTTAGAACTGCCCAACTCAGCATCAATAAGAATAAATTTTTTATCGGACCCAATCATATGCCAAGGCACGAAGTCGCCATGTGTCAGACCGATGCTAGGATTTTTTGATAATAACTTTTCTTCAGATAGAATATCCTCCAATTGGAACTCAGTGAGGTCAGGCAATAAAATTTTGTCTTTATTGTAAAACTCTTCATTAATATTTTTCATATTTAAGAACTCTTCGTTATCGCGAGGTAAGCCGCTTATATTACAGGATGAGAGAAACAAATTCACTCGTACTATTCTATCTATCCAAGCAGGGAGATCTTTTTGTTCTGGAGGATACTTATGAGCTAAGAACGGGCCGTTATAATACTCTGTGATAAAATAGAATTTCCTGTCAAAGTATCCAGTGGCGTATATTGGTAAGACTGCAAAGTCAGATAATTTTGCTTCTTGAATGGCCACCTCTACTTTGGTATTCCAGACAGCTTCGTTGCGTGTTAAATCGCTAATGGTATCCGTGGATGCCATTTTAAAAAAGAACAGCTTTTTGTCTTTGCGTAATCTGCCATGAGCATGACGATATTTTTGGTCAATTTCCAGTGGCGTGTATCCTTGCTCACTGAAAAAATTTGTGATTGATTTTTTATCAACCGTAGCAGGGGTACGGTAATCTTTGCCGTTTTGGGCAATATATACTCTCGTGCTTAATAAGTCGGATCTCATTGGTTAATTTAGAGTTTTCATAGGTATTTTTCTTTTTATGTATTTACAAGTTTAATTTTAGTAAAAAAAAGGGGTGTTCACCAGGAACACGCTTTTGTCTCTATCGTTGGTCAAGTATCGACTTTGTTAGAAAAATCTTGTATTATTTCCTTAATGTCTAAGGAAAAAAATCTCGAAAAAGTTGTCGCACTCTGTAAAAGACGCGGGTTTATTTTCCCCGGCTCGGAGATTTACGGCGGCTTGGCCAACTCCTGGGATTATGGTCCCTTAGGTGCTCAGTTGAAGAAAAATATCAAAGATCTATGGTGGAATAAATTTGTTGAACGAAGGGAAGATATCGTTGGGATAGATGCCGCTTTGATTATGAATCCCAAAGTGTGGGAGGCGAGCGGACACACGGGAACTGGTTTTGCAGACCTACTTGTAGAGTGTAAAAACTGCCATGAACGTTTTCGAGCTGACCAAATTGATATCCAAGCGCCTTGCTCCAACTGTGGCAAGAAAGGAATGTTCACCGAACCAAGATCTTTTAATATTTTGATGAAGACATTTCTCGGCGCGGTTGAAGGAGAAAAATCTCAAGCGTATTTACGCGGAGAGACCGCGCAAGGTATGTTTGTTAATTTTAAAAATGTTCTAGATTCACAGCGAATCAAAATACCTTTTGGTATTGCTCAAACAGGAAAAGCTTTCAGAAATGAGATTACTCCCGGTAACTTCATTTTCCGTACTCGTGAATTTGAACAAATGGAAATTGAATATTTCACAGAAGAAAAGGACTGGCAAAAGTATTTTGAACAATGGCGAGAAGAGATGTGGAAATGGATGACGGATGATCTGGGTCTGGATAAAAACAATATCCATGAATTGGAAGTTCCGGATAATGAGAGGGCCCATTATTCCAAACGGACAATTGATTTTGAATATAATTTTCCGTTTGGCCGGAAAGAACTATACGGATTGGCCTATCGCACCGACTTTGACTTAAAGAATCATTTTTCCGAGCCGCCTTATCGGGACGAGAATGGTCATAAGTTTTATCCCCATGTAGTTGAACCGACTTGGGGAGTTGATCGTTCTGTTCTCGCAGTGTTATGCGATGTCTATGACGATTCGGATAAAGAGAGAACTGTGCTGAAACTGCATCCAAAACTGGCGCCGTATAAAGCGGCGGTGTTTCCATTATTGGCAAATAAGCCGGAGTTAGTTGCCAAGGCAAAAACTATCTACAAAGATTTGAAAAAACATTTCAATGTCGCGTGGGACAACCGCGGGAATATCGGCAAACGGTATTACTCGCAGGACGAGATAGGGACGTTATTTTGTATCACTGTTGATTTTGATACGCTCAACGACGATACCGTCACCGTCCGCGACCGCGACACGATGAAGCAGGAGAGGGTGACCATACCGGAACTTAGTGATTTTATCTCAAGTAGGATTAAATAATGAAAAGAATCGGATTATTTTTCGGCGGGCCCAATAATGAGCACGAGGTTTCAATATCCTCGGCTGTTAATGTTGCCAAAAACATAGATAAAGAAAAATACGAGATACTATTAATTTTTTGGGACAAGAACGGGGAATTTTATGTCGTACCTGATATAAATAATTTGGAAGCCGGGGAAGAATTAAAAATTGAAGATTTTAAAAATGTTTTTGATATTGCTTTATTGATGACCCATGGTAAATATGGCGAGGACGGAACTTTGCAGGCAATTCTTGAAAGTCAGCGTTTGTCATATACCGGCTGCCATGTTCTAAGTTCTGCGCTTTGTTTTGATAAAGCATTTTTTAAGGATTTTATTTCCGGTTACGGTATTTCTCAAGCCAAATATGTTGCGATTGATTATATTTTAAACAACGCCGCTGATATAAAAGAGAAAATAGATTCAATCCAGACCTTCAAATTACCAGTATTTGTCAAACCGGCAAATTCCGGTTCATCAGTAGGTGTTACGAGGTTGGACGATTTTGACGGTTTAGATAAAGCGATAGAAAAGGCAAGAAAACATGATCATAAAATCGTGGCAGAAGAAGGTTTTACGAATCATAAAGAAATAGAATTAGCGGTTTTGGGTAATAATGAACTGGTTGTGCCTGATCCCGGAGAAATCATAGTTCCTTCCGGAAATTTTTATGATTATGATGAGAAATACAACTTAGGTTGTGTTGAAATCAAAATACCGGCTAAAATATCTGCGAATGAGATTAAGCAAGCGAAGAAATTAGCTCAAAAGATGTATGGGCTTTGCGGGTGCAGTGGTTTTGCGCGAGTTGATATGTTTGTCCAAAATGGGGAGGTATATATGAGCGAAATAAATACATTGCCCGGATTCACCGATATTTCAATGTATCCGAAACTTATGATATATGGAGGCATATCGTATAAAGATTTAATATCCCAAATTATAGAGTTGGTATATTAAAATGAGCGAGAAAATAAAAGAAAGAACCGGTCCGTGTCTGGAAAAAAACTGTTCTGAATGTTGTGATCCAGTAAAAACAAAACGTTTTATGCCTCCAGAAATGATGCCAAAAGATAAAGATGGCAATGATTTGTGGAGCAAGAGAAAAGAATTACTTGTCCCGGCCGATAATCCAGATGGTGAGAAAATAGAAACTTATGATTGTAAGAATCTTGATCCGAAGACAGGCAAGTGTCTTGATTACGAAAACAGGCCTGATATTTGCAAGAAAAGCGGGTGCGTTGATCCGGATTCGCCAGAATCCCAAGAAACCCAATTTAAAAGATCATCAGATAGGAAGTTTATTAAAATAAAATAAATGACACCGTCCGCGACCGAGACACGATAAAGCAGGAGAGAAGAAAATAGTAGTTTTTGAACCGGCAAGATTTATAAAGAGCAGTTTGTAATTTCTATCCAATTAATGAAATCCAAGGAGTTATTCTCTAATAATCAAATTCAGCAAGAAAGAATCGTAAAAGAAAGCAGGAAACTTAAAAAAGTTAATAAGCTTCTTAATTTAATTTTTTTGGGAGGATTAACCTTCCTTGCTAGCGGATGCATTGGCTTGGATACTAGTGGGCGTTTTAACGAAGCAAAGCCATCTTTTTCGATAGAGATGCCCATAAGCAAAGAAGAAAAACCTAAGAAAAAACTATCAAAAGACAGCGAAAGAGAAAAAGATACAAACGATGAAAAACGAGAGTCCATCATTTCTTCATTCAGAGAGAAGCACATGGAAGAATTTCAGGCGTTAAGTGCAATGAAAAATAAAGAAGAAAAGTTAAAAGAAGTTTTTGGGGGTTTAGCTCCGAATGAAGCTGGTCATTATCTTGTTTATCTTGAAGGTGAAGCCGTAGATCAGTACTATGGTTTTGATATTTGGCAGATAAGCCCAGAAATGACTGCGGAAGTATTCGGCCTTAAGAGAGAAATTTATGGAACTCAAGAACCGGCACTTGAGCTAACCGGACTTGAGACCATTGACGGAGAAATAAGCCCAGAGAAATTAAGAGATTTAATCCAGACTCTCCCGCAACATTGGGTTAATGGTGAAGTTAGCTCAATTAAGCAGATTGATAATAAAGGCGATATGGAATATAGGGATGGAATTAAATGGACTACAGTTGGCGGATTTCGGAGAGAATCAAATAAAGATTCTCATACTGGTCAGATCGTTTTTTATTATGAATCTAGATATTATTCATTTGGAGAGATAATGAAGACTGTCTATCATGAAATGGCCCATGCCAATGATTGGGATGATGACGACGACGTGAAGTATAATGATAAGCTTGATCTACTAATAAAAATTGCTGACAGAATTTCTGCTCCGGATCGTTATCTTTCCGAATATGTTGAATCTATTAAAAGGGATACACCCGAAAAAACCAGATATACAGAAGCCTTGGAATATTGGGCAGAGATATGCTCTATTTATTTCAGTAATCCCGCCAATCTTCCTTTGCCGGATATAGAGATAGTTGATTGGTGGATTCATAAGAATGACCAAAACTTTGACTCTGCCGCCCAATTAACAAGAAGAGATGGATTATTAGCCAATTTAGGCGACAAAGCATCAATTGGATTAGCTCAAAGATGAAACTAGAAATTAGAAATAAAAATAGAGAGTTTCTGGCACTGATAGAGATAAATTCAGGCGGGGTTAATTTTATTGATACCGGATCGGATTCTTCCTTTCGCAAGTTTGTTATCGGTGCTCTAGAAAAAGGAATTCCAGAGTTTCGGGAAGAAGAGGAAAACGGCATCATAAAAATTTTAGAACGACTGGTAATACCGCCAGACCCGAATTTTCCTCTGATTTTTAAAAATTTTATTGAAAGAAATGGTTATTCAGTGCTTGATGAAAGGGCCTTAGCTGTCAGGAAAGAGATTGAATTAATCCTCTCTGCTTTACCAGACAGTAATGATAAGAAGTTGATACTTGAGAAAATACAAAAACTTTTCTATGCGGAACTAATCCTAGTACTCCGAGAATTAAAAGATTAGGATCGTGATAGGAAGTTTATTAAAATAAAATAAATGATACCGTCACCGTCCGCGACCGCGACACGATGAAGCAGGAGAGGGTAGCTATTTCGGGACTTGAATCATACATAGAAAAATCTCAAACCTAATCAATATATCCTTGGGCTTGTTTTTTAAACATCCGGGCATAAATCCCCTTTTTATTAATTAATGATTCGTGACTGCCCTCCTCAACTATTTGTCCGTTTTTCAGAACGATAATTTTGTCGGCTTTTCTGACCGTGGAAAAACGGTGAGAAATCAGAATCAAACTTTTGTCCTTGTATATCTCGTCAAGATTGTCAAAAATTTCCGCTTCGGCGTCGGCGTCAATGGCCGATGTCGGCTCGTCCAGAATCAGAACCGGAGCGGCTTCATAGAAAGCTCTGGCCAAAGCTAATTTCTGCCATTGACCTTGAGAAAGTTCGGCCGAATCCTCAAATCTTTTGCCTAGCCGCTGATCGTATTTGCGGGGAAGTTTCTCAATGAATTCCGCGGCATCAGCCATTTGGGCGGCCTCTTTCATTTTTTTCTCATCCGTTATTTTCGCATCGCCCATTAAGATATTGTCTCTGACCGAAAGCATGAATTTAACGAAGTCCTGAAAAAGGATGCTGATAAATTTATACCAATGGCTTAATTTTATATCTTTCAAATCAATGCCGTTTATCAGTATCGCGCCTTTTCTAACGTCATAAAATCTTAGGAGAAGTTTAATTAAAGTTGTTTTACCGGCGCCGTTGGGGCCGACAATTGCCAAATGCTCTCCGGACTTTAAAGAAAAAGTTATGTTTTTAAGCACATCCGCTCCGTCTTGTTCATAACTGAAACTTACATTTTGAAATTGAATTTCAGGCGGCGCTATTTTTTCAAATTCAAATCCGGGTTTTTTCTCAACGATGATCTTGGGAAGCTCCAGAACGTCAAAATAGTGACCCACAAACAAACTATTTTCATTTATGCGGGAAAATTGGCCGACTATTTCCTGAATGCTTTGGGAAACGCGGTCAAGCATCTGGATATAGAAAGTGAAAGTACCGACGGACAAAGCGCTTTTTACGACTTCCGGTAATTTCAAATATGCCAGCAGAAACAGAGTTCCCGCCTCAAGAAGTACTGCTCCAAAAAAACTGGGCAGATATTTTTTTAGCGGTTCCCTGAAATTTTTTAAAATAAAATCCTGTAATTTTCTCACCCGGCCGAGCAGGGCATTCTCTGTTTGAGCGATTTTCAGCTCTTTTACGCTGTTTGGATCATCAAGCACGTTTCTTAAATAAGCTAATTCTTTCATCTCAACAATCTGCTCGTTATATAAAGTCCATTCAATTTTTATGTATTTGCTCTTGAAATAAAACCGCGGCACGGTCGCAGCTGCCATAACGAAAGGAATCCAGATGCCGAAAGGAGTTAAAGCAATCAAGGCGCCGATAAAAGTGCCGAAGGAGGTAGCTCCGTAAAAAAGACTGAAAATAAAGTTAGTATGACGCCAAGGATAGGACTGTCTTGCTTTTTGAATTAAACTCTGGGTTTCTGAGTCCTCAAAATGGGGAATATCCAAATGAGAGATTTTTTCCAGGAAATCAGCAGTTAAAATATTCTCAAACTTTTTCCAGAAAATATTTTCCAGATATTCGTAATGAAAAATTGACTTGATGTCCACGAGAAAATCCACGATATAACGGAAAGCAAAAAGAGACAGCAAACTAATGGAAACAACTTGCAGTGTGTCCATAGTGACGATTATTTTGTCAAGGACTAGTTTGAAAAGGTAGCTTAAGACGATCGGGAACATAGCGCCGGCAAAGACCATAAAACAGAGAATCAAAAACATTCCTTTGTCTGTCCGCCAAGCGACTTTGAGAATCCGTTTGCTGTTTTTGAAAATATTTTTCAGTCCGCCGCTTTCTTCCTTTTTACTCTCTTTATTTGGGGCTGTAATTGCGGCCGTCATATTTTCTCATTTAATCATTTTTTACCATAAAACGCCAGAAAAATATTCCTCACCACGATATAGATTGACTCCTAATCGTTTTTTAGGTACAATAAAAGCATTAGTCAGGATTATGGTATGGCATCCGCCGACCGGCAGACGGCTGTAATCCGTTGACAACAAGGAGAAGTCAATGAAGATATGGTTTATCGTGCTCATGTCCGTT
>Ga0180007_10003655_pt1 | contig 16944 bp, 15 predicted proteins | sample MM_PC_MetaG_FD_121122 | JGI IMG/M metagenome (GOLD analysis project Ga0180007, IMG submission 121122) | Groundwater microbial communities from the Aspo Hard Rock Laboratory (HRL) deep subsurface site, Sweden - MM_PC_MetaG | ecosystem: Environmental > Aquatic > Deep subsurface > Groundwater... | reverse complement strand
GAAGGGTTCGAATATTACCCCTGCGAGGTCAAGGTTTGATTTTTCTTTTGAGAGAAAGTTGACGGATGAAGAGAGACAAGCGGTTGAAGATTTAGTTAACGAGAAAATTTCGCGGGGTTTGGAAGTGAAGAGGGAGGAAGTTCCATTGCAAGAGGCGTTTGAGGCAGGTGCGCAGGGAGAGTTCGGGGCGAAGTATCCTGACGTTGTTTCGGTTTACACTGTTGTTGAGCCTGACGAGGAGAAAGGATATTTTAGTAAGGAGATTTGTACCGGACCGCATGTTCGCAACACGAAAGATATTGGGAAGTTTAAGATTTTGAAGGAAGAGTCGGTGAGTGCTGGGGTTAGAAGGGTTAAGAGTGTTGTTGAGTAGGATTTTAACAGATTTCGGAATCGGAAATAGATGTTGTAATTTTTGAAGGCGGCGTAGTAAATTTTATATAAGTCTGAAAGTTTATTGATGGATGAGAAAAGAGGTTGTTGGGATTGTTTTGATTATTTTGTTTGTCGCAGTTTTTGCAGGGTTGGAATATTTTGTTGGAGAGGAGGATGTGGGGTTGGGTCCGAGTTCTGAGCAATACGACCAAGCGTATATTTTTTCAAGTAATCTGCTAATGTATTGGGAAAGTCTTTCATATCTCACTGTTCCTGATAAGGGCGTTGTTAAGACTGAAGTTTATGGAGCTTTTGAGAAAAGCGAAATTGTTCTTCTTGATTTTGATGAACCTGTTTCTTCTGTGACTTTTTCAGGGGACGGGGAAATTTTTTCTCCGGCGGGTTATGCAAGAGTACTTGCTGTTGATGAACTCGGAAGAAAGCATTTAATATTCGGAAGTGATTCGCTGGTCTTGGGTGAGGACTTCGAGGTTTTGTCTATCTGTGAGGAGACGTGTAATTTTGACGGGAAGAAAATTAAATCTATTGCAGTCGAGATTAAGGATGCCTTGCTGCGGATAGATTCTATTGAAGTTCTTCCCTTGAGTTCAAAATCTTCTCAGGATCTTTTGCCGAATGAGGTTTACTTAGATAATCAGGAAAACTTGAAAGTTGAGGCTTGGCAGGAGAAAGTTGCTAGAGAAAATTTGAGGTGGATGCCGGATAAGACATCTGTTTCTGGTTTTACTTATGAGGAAAAAAGAAAGTTGTTGGGGGGCAATGGCCAAATTCCAGATGAATTACCTAACTTACAGGGGTTTGAGTATTATAAAGGAGGAATTTTTGAAGTTTCTCCAAGTAGAACAAAACCTAAAATGCAAGAAGAGATAACACGAGAGGTACCAAAAACTCATCAAGAACTGCCAGAACAAGAACCTGAAATAATCGCGGAAGAACAGGAAATTGATAAAGAAGAAAACGAACAGTCTTCATCGGGCAAGGTGCTTTTTTCTCCTTCCGAACTTCCGGAAAGTTGGGATTGGAGAAACGTCCACGGAGAAAATTGGAATACTCCTGTCAAGAACCAGGGCAGTTGCGGAAGCTGTTGGGCATTTGCTGCTGTGGGGGCCACTGAACTCTTAACAAATCTTTATTTCAATCAGCATATTGACCTGGATTTATCAGAGCAAGATGTGTTGTCCTGTAGTGGAGGGGGCAGTTGTGATGGGGGTCAACCGGGTTACGCGCTGGATTATATCAAGTCACAAGGAGTTGTAGACGAAAACTGTTTTCCCTACAGTGCAAGTGATGAATCTTGTGTTAACAAATGTGCTGATCCTGATGAAAAAATGAAAATAGCTGCCAAGGAAGAGTTTAATTCAATGGTTCAAAACGAGGAATTTCTCAAAACTCGAATTATAAAAGGTTCTGTTTCAGGTGGCATTTGGGACTGGTGGCATGCGATGGCTTTAATCGGATATAATGACAGTCAGGGAGAAGACATTTGGATATTCAAAAATAGTTGGGGGGATAATTGGGGAGAAGAGGGTTATGGTGAAATAATGATTCCTTTTGAGGATTTTGAGTGGACTTATAGTTTATTCGATCCAGCAATTAGCGACTTAGTACCAAGAATAGTAACTTGTGAAAACAATGATGGCGATGGTTACTGTAATTGGGGGATTTCTCCAACAAAGCCAGATAATTGCCCACCGGGATGCAACGATTTCATAGGGGATTGTAACGATAACGATCCAAGTGAGTATATGGCTAATGGATTCCGTTGTGGAACTACAGAATGCAATGATGGAATTGATAACGATGGAGATGGACTAATTGATTTGGGCGATCCATCATGTGACTCAGCGGAAGATAATAGTGAAACCTTCCCATTCAATATGATAGACTGTATTGATACAGATGGGGGGCGAGATTACTATGAAAAAAGTTTAGTAAGAGGGGTAGCTTCTTTTAGTGACGGCGACTATTATGTTGACCGAGAAGAAAAATGCTCTTTCTGGGGAGACTTGCAAGAATGGCGATGTAATGGGCAGGGTGATCTCCTTTATGAGTTGTATGGGTGTCCCTTGGCTTGCTTAGATGGAGCATGTGTAAAATGCCAAGATTCAGATACAACGCTAGAATATCCTGATGGAATTAATCCTTATCTGAAGGGCACTGTTGAGTTGGAGAATAGGGCAAATGCAACAGATAGATGTATTATTAATGGAACTGTTTTAATAGAGTATCGCTGCAATGGGGACGTATATACTCACACTCGATTTTCCTGTCCTTGTTCAGACGGAGTATGTCTTATTGAGATCTGTACACCCGAAGAATTTGACCAAATTAGAGATTTCCCAGAAAGAAGTTATGTTCAGGTTTGCGATATTGATTTGTCTGATTTAGAGAACTTTGAGCCAATTGAAAATTTTTATGGAACCTACGACGGAAACGGCCATAAGATTTCAAATTTTGTTTATCAGACAACTAAAGATAAAGTTGGTTTATTTGGGGAGATAGATGGTGGAGTCATTAAAAATTTAACGCTAATTAATATAACCTTAAAGGGCGATGATTTTGTTGGTGGATTAGCAGGTTCGATTAAGGGAGAGAGTGTAGTCAATAAAGTATCAATTGAAGATGCAAGGGTGGAAGGAAACATTCGAATTGGTGGGCTGGTGGGGCATGCAGCATATTCTCAAATCACGCAGTCATCTTCTACTGGACTTGTAATTGGAGAGTACTATGTGGGGGGATTAGTTGGAGATTCGTGGAATTTAACCACAGAAAACTCTTATTCGCATACACAGGTTAGTGCATTGAGCTATTGCAGTGGCGGGCTAATTGGTGACGATTACAGAGGAAAAATAATTAATTCATATTCATCAGGGTTGGTAAGCTGTTTAGATTGTGATGGTTTGATTGGTGGTTTGGTAGGTTGTTGTAGTTTAGGCGAAACAATTTTCTCATATTGGGACGTTAATTCTTCCGGTCAAACAGAGAGCCCGTATGGGAGTGGAGAAGGTCGCACAACAGAAGAAATGACTTCTGTTCCAAGACCTGCCGATACTTATGTTGGTTGGGATTTTGAAAATGTTTGGTATCAAGAAGACGGACATTATCCTTCTTTACATAAAATCGAAAGTTCGCCAAAAATATGTCCACTGAACTGGCAATACTTTCCGCAAATTGATAAATGTGTTTTCAACGGATATGAGATGAATTTGACGTATGGCCAAGCTGTTTCATATTGTGAATCCGAAGATGGCTGGCTTGCAAACAGTTTGGAGTTGAATTCGGTTTGCGATAGTTTTCATTTGAGACCTGGTGAAGTGTGCGAAGGTTATCCGGGGCATTATTATGGCTGTATCGGATTTGTGCGAGTAACTGAACATAAACTATGGCATGATACGGGATTTCATTTCGTTCATCCTGTTTGCGACGAGGTTGTTTATGACTCTTGTGGAACGCAGGCAATGAACGGAAGCAATTGCCAGTTGCAGGAATTTCTCGTTTCGGATGACGACGACTACGGGTTTGTTTGTTTGAAGGAACCAATTATGTCTTGTGAACCACAACACCAATGCCGAAGCGATGGTTGCGGACAGGATTATGTTCCAGAAGGAGATGCTTGGTGTGAGCAAGAATATGGTTCAGAATATCAATGTTGCGTTAGGACGATGCCTTTGACGTGCAGCGAGTTGGGTGGTGTTTGTATGTTGCCGGATGACTGTAATGTGATACTGGCTTCTGGAGATGAATGTGCTGATGAAGGTTATCCTGGATATTTGTGTTGTGAAAAAGATATGGTGGAAGACAACGGAAGCGTCTCACGAGAAGCGCCTCAAAGAGAACCAGTTCCTGAGCAGCGTGCTGGTGGTTTTATTGAGAAAGAAAAGATGGAGCTGTCTCCTGAAGGTGAAGGGTTTTGGGATTGGTTGAAGGGATTGTTTGGTTAGGAAAGAGCGTTGTAGAATGATTGGCATGGCAGATTGGCTTTTGCCTTTTGCACCCACCCACCACGCCCAGATAGTTTCGGTTTGCAATTGAGAGTTGTGCAAACCGAATTATCAATTGCAAAAGGTGAATTTGGGTAGTGCCGCGCAGTTATTGAGATCAAAAGTGTTGTTGAGTAAAGTTTATAATCTTCGAAATGTTTAGTTGGCTATGAAAAAGGTGGTCTTTATTGTCGTTGCGATAATAGCGATTTTGGCTGTTGTGATTTGTACTTTTATTTATCTCCCTCTTTTTTCTAAAACTTTAGGTGAAAACGGGCTGGAGTGGAATGTTAGCGGTATATTTTATACAATCATTTTATCGCTGGCAGGGGTTGCAATACCAATACTTTCTTTGTTTTCTATTCGCGGGCTTGGAAAGGAGATTTACAGTAAGAAGAAAAATGTTGTATTTTTGATTTTGAACATTATCATAATTATTTTAGTTGTTCTTTTTTATTTTGCTATTGCAGGGCTTAGCGGCAGTGGTGTATTAAAAAATGAAGTTGCTGGGGCTGTTGAAAGATTGTTTGGTTAGAGAAAGACTGAAAAGATTTAGGAACCATCACTACTAATTCAAAATAATAATCCCATTCTGTTTTTCAATCACATTTGTTCCTTTGACGAAGTTTCCTGTGGCGTTTTGGCCTGGAATTCCTATGGTGTGCCTGCCGTCAGATGTGTTGAAGTAGACAAAGCTGCCGATTAAATTTATCTCGTAGTCAATTCCTGCGACTTTTTCTTGAAGGTAGAATTCCCGCCGATAGCCGTCGGTAGCTTTTGCTGCGATGTTGAGTTCGTTTTGTGCTGCCAGTGCTAATTCTTGAATTTCGAAGTTTCGCTTTTCAATTGTTTTTTCGCTGATGTTTTGTTGAAATATCCCAGTTAGGGTAACGACAAAAAAGAAAACTGCTCCTACAAGGATGAGAAATTCAATTGCAGATTGGGCTTTGTTTTTTTTCATTACATCAATTCAAGGATGCCTTGGAATTTAATTGGTGGGAAACCTCCCCGGCTTGCTGTGATTGGGTAAAAATATATTTTCTTGCGTCGCCCCGCCCCACTTCAAGGTTGTCACATAAACCAGAATCAAATGGGAGAATAGGGGTTGTTGATAACGATTGTCTTTTGATTTTATCTTCTGCGATTGGGAGTTTTATTAAATTTTTTTGAGGGTTAGTTTTTTGTAACATTTTATTTTTCTGTGTTTTCTGTTTGTGGTGCGTTCATCTTACCCATAAACCACGACGCTGTCTTCGGTGGCATTTAGGTAAATTTTCCGCAGTCCGCTCGAGGGAGATATGCTTCCGCTTAATTTAACATTGCTCCTGAAAGCTGTTATTGCGTTGCCGCTGTTTGTTGAGACGTTGTAAACGATGAAATAATCTAAAATCTGAAGTTCGTTTATTCCTTCTGGGAGATAGCCAGTCATTGTTGTTCTCGACGGTTCTCCAGAGTAGTAAATGGATTCAGACAGAGAGGTTAGTTTTTGTGAGAAACTTTCTATTTGGTGGAATTTTATTGCGTCGCGAATTTGAGCGGAATAAAAGAACGCAATGCCGAGAGTGCTCAGCACAAGGAACAGGACAAACGAAATTATTATAACATACTCTGTGCTAATTTGACCTCTTTTTTCTTTTTGCATCTTTTCTGATATATTTGACTGTTGAAAAAATAGCACATTCCTTTTCTGACTTTTTCAACAGAACATGAAAGACAGTTAATATTTTAAAGGTTCTTGTTTTAAGATATACATGGAAAAAGGGGTGCACATCGCAAGATTTTTTTTAATATTTGTTGGAGTTCTTGCAGTTGGGCATCTGCTGGCCCATCTTTATTTTTACGGCGGGGAGTTTCATTTTAGTGGGATTGCTGGTTTTGCTGTTGATGAAAGCGATGTCGATGGGGAAGAAAGTTTTAGATTCCCGCTGTCTGAAATAATTCTTTTTTTTGAATGGGCACTTATCTTGATGGGAATTCTTTTTGTTTATGCGAAGCATAAGATTGATTTGAAAAAAGAGTATCACGACTTGGAAATTTTGAAGAATAAGATGCATTTTACTAAGGGAACAGAGCTGGATAATTTTTATGAACTTTTGAAGAGGGTAGGGCATTTTAGATTGTCGACGGCGGCAAGGGTTTTTGATGTTGACGAAGAGATTATTGAGAGCTGGGCTAAGAGTCTTGAAACTGGAAAGTTCGCTGAATTGACTTATCCGAGGATTGGCGGACCTGAAGTGAGATTGAAAAAAGTTGGACAAGGTGAGAACGATGAGGAGAACGATGAGAAGGAGGAGTGAATAAAATGGAATCAGGGAAAAAAGGAAGTTTTGTCGAAGATTTTCCAGAACTGCCTCCTTTGCCTGGAGAAGAGGGCGAACATGAATATGATCCTTCTCAGAAGGTTGAAAAAAGAGTGGAAAAACCAGCAGAACCAGTTCAGGAGAAACCGAAAGAGGTTGTGAAGGAACCTGTTGCTGCAGCAAAAGCTCCTGCGGTTGTTAAACCTGCTGCACCTGCTGCAGAAAAAGTTTTTCAGATGAAAGGAGAAGTTCGTAAAGTTCAGCGCAAGGGGAGCGGGAATGTTCTTGAAAAATATGAACTTGTTGTTGACGGTGCGCATGTTGAAACAGAAATCAGGAAAGATGAATCAGGAATAACTTACAACCTTTACATTCCAGAAATCAGCGCCCCGACCTCGATTTTTCTTGGGGAGATAAGGAATGAGCTTATTTCTGCAACAACTGTCAGCATGAAAGAACTTACAGACCCTTCTTTGTTTTCGAAAATAAAGAAAAGATTTATGGATGATGCCAGAAAATTGTTGAAGGAAAAACTTCCCCATACAGAAAAAGATGTTGAAGATTTTTTGGTTGGGACTTTGATGCAGGAAATGCTTGGCCTCGGACAGATAGAATTTTTGATTGCTGATCCGAATCTTGAGGAAATTGTAATCCCTTCTGCGAAAGAACCGATAAGAGTTTTTTACAAAAAGTATGGCTGGCTTTTGACAAACATCACAGTTGAGAAGGAGGAGAAGATAATTAATTATTCAAATATCATTGCGAGGAGGGTTGGAAAGCAGATTACTGTGCTGAGTCCTCTTCTTGATGCGCATTTAGTTACCGGGGACAGGGTTAATGCGGTGCTTTATCCGGTGAATACTAAGGGGAATACAATTACAATAAGAAAATTTGCCCGCGATCCTTTTACAATAGTTGACATGGTTAACAATAAAACCTGCAATTTGGAAATTGCGGCGTTGTTGTGGCTCGCGATTGAATATGAGATGAACGTTTTGATTTCAGGTGGAACCGGAAGTGGGAAGACCTCTTTTTTGAACGCATGCATGCCGTTTATTCCACCGAATCAGAGAATAATCAGTATTGAAGACACTCGGGAACTGATGCTGCCTGACTTTTTGTATTGGACTCCGCTTGTTACAAGGACTCCTAATCCCGAAGGCAAGGGGGAAGTTTCAATGTTGGATTTATTGGTTAATTCTTTGAGAATGAGACCGGATAGAATTGTTCTTGGTGAGATGAGGAAAGAAAAAGAAGCAATGGTTTTGTTTGAGGCAATGCATACAGGGCATAGTGTTTATTCTACTGTTCACGCTGACTCTGCGCCAGAAACTATTTCTCGTCTGATAAATCCTCCGTTAAATGTTCCTCCGAATCTGTTGAAGGCGATTAATCTTAATGTTGTGATGTTTAGAGACAGAAGAAGAGGCAGGAGAAGAATCCTTCAACTTGCAGAGGTTGAGGCTGAACGGAGCGGCGCGAAGGCAAATATTTTATATCGCTTGATTGCGGACAGGGACGAGATTGTTAGGCACAGCGAAAGCTCGCGTTTTTTTGAAGACATTAGCAGAAATACTGGAATGTCTCAAACAGAAATTCAAGAAGATTTGAAGGCAAAGCAGAACATTTTGACGTGGCTTATTAAAAACAACGTTCGGAGTTTGGAAGAAATCGGCAAGGTGATGAATTTGTTTTATAGGAATAAGGAATTATTGTTGAGTGCTATAAAGCAGAATAATCCTGGGGCGATTTTCAAGGACTGGGCAGTTAAGAAGAAAAACGAGGTTCTTAACAAAAAACCTGAAGGAAAAGTTCTCCAGAGCAGCAGAGACAAGAGGGAAGTTATTTCGAAGTAAAATGAAATCTAAAAAAAAGTTTAAGTTATTTAACTTTAAGAAAAAATCGAATAAACTGATATTTAGAGTGCCGTTTGCTTTTGGTTCTCTGGACAAGCTGAAAAAAAGGTCTGGTTTTTTTAAGAGATTTGTCGGTTACAAGAATAAATCGAAAATTGGGGACAGTCTTAAGAATGCTGATGCTGATGCAACTCGGGAAGAATATTTGGCAGTTTGCACCAGCGGGTTTTTTATTTCTTTTATTATTTTGTTTGTTCTGTCTTCGACGGCGCTTATTTTGCTTGGTATTAATAACGCGTTTCTTTTCTCTTTCGGACTTTCGTTTCTTTTCGGGTTTTTTGTTTTTTTCAGCAGAGCTGTGTATCCTTCAGTATATAATTCGCGGAAGCAAAAGGAGATTGAGAAAAATCTGATACCTGCTTTGCAGGACATGCTTGTGCAGTTGAACGCAGGAGTTCCGTTGTTTACGATAATGATAAATATCTCTGCTGCAGATTACAGCGAGTTGAGCCAGGAATTTAAGAAAGCTGTGAAAGAGATAAACGCAGGCATGCCGCAGATTGACGTGCTTGAAAATCTTGGCAAGAGGAATCCGTCGGAGTTTTTCAGGCGCGCGCTGTGGCAAATCAGCAACGGTATGCGCGCTGGAAGCGATATTTCTATTGTTATCGAAGATACAGTTCATTCGCTCGGAGAGGAGCAGTTTATACAAATACAACATTATGGAAACAAATTAAATCCAGCGATTATGTTTTATATGCTTTCTTCAGTTATTCTTCCAGCGCTTGCTATAACTTTTTTGACAATTATCTCTTCGTTGATTAATCTTCCTTCGCTGATTACAAAAGTAATGTTTTTAGCATTGTTTGCCGCAGTTGTAATAATTCAAATTTTATTTTTAGGAGTTGTAAAATCAATCAGACCAAGTTTACTGTAAAATGAAAACAAAAGATAAATCTGCTGAAGAGAAGAAAAAAGCGTTTGAAACGCTTGCTGAGCTGGAAGCAAAAAGGAAGGAAAAAGAGAAGAAGATAAAGAAAAAGGCAAAGTTGAGTATGCAAAAGATTTTTGTTTTTTTCCTCATTGGGATGTTGATTGTGACTGCGATTTTTTTTGTTTTGACGAGGGATGCTGTTAAATCTTTTTTCTTGTTTAGCGGGGCGATTGTTTTGTTCTTTGTTTATGTTTTTACGAAGAAGAAACTGGATGAACACAATCAAATCAAGAAAATGGAACTTTCTTTTCCTGATTTTATTTCTTTGATGTCTTCTAATCTGCGGGCAGGAATGACAGTTGACCGGGCGTTGATAATCAGTGCGCGAAAAGAGTTTGCGCCGCTTGACGCGGAAATTCTGAATGTTGGGAAGGATATTTTGACTGGGCGGGAAATAAGCGAGGCGCTGCAGGATATGGGGAAACGAATCAAGTCAGAGGAAATCCGCAAGACTATTCAGCTGATAATTTCTGGAATTCGTTCTGGAGGAAATCTTTCTGTTCTGCTGGAAAAGACTTCGAATAATATGCGAGAGAGAATATTTGTTAACAAAAGGGCGGCTTCAAATGTTTTGATGTATGTTATTTTTATTTTTTTTGCTGTTGCAGTTGGGGCGCCGCTGTTGTTCGCGCTTTCGTCTGTTCTTGTTGAGATAATGGCAGAGATGTTTGCAGGAGTGTCAGGAGTAGATGTAACTGTGAATCTGCCTTTTACGATTACAGACATTAATATTTCGTCTGCTTTTATTTTTTACTTTTGCATATCTTTTATTATTGCAATGTGTATTTTTGCTTCGCTGATTATAGGCTTGGTTAGCAAGGGGAGCGAGAGGGAAGGGATGAAGTTTATGGTTGTGCTGGTGGTTATTGCTTTGCTTGTGTTCTTTGTTTCGCGGTGGTTTTTGCTCAAATATTTTGTGAGTTCTTTTGGGTAGCTGCTGGAAAGAGTGTCAACAGGTTTGATTTAGATAACAGATTTTTACAAAGCTCTTAGAAGTAGAATTGTATTTGTTTTGTTGGAAAGTTTGAGGAGTTAGTTTTTTATGATAGAATTTTAAAGTAGTTACATTATAGAAAAATTTAAATACTGTCATTTGCCTAAAAAATTATGGAATTTAAATTTGACCTTGTGCAACCGAACTTATTAGTAGAAGGAAATTGTGTTTATGTGAATGTTCCAAGAGACCAAGTTGTTTCTTTAGCAAGAGATGTTAATGAAATTCTAAGTAGAAATATTGGTGCTCTTCAAGTGAGAGAAAGTGATGTTGGCGCAGTTACAGGAGATGCTCAGAAAAAGAGAAGTAAAGAAACAATTCCCTTGAGTGAATATTTAGTTGCTTTTGAACAACAGATGGGTCCGCATCATGTTTTAACAACTCCTTCACATAATCTTTTTGGAGCAGGCGATTATTTAGTTGATGCTTTTACCTTGGAAAAGGGAGAGGTTGGAGAAGTGGAAAAAGCAAGAGGATTTCTAAAAAACTTAGGTACTCATGTTAAATACATCGGGAAGGTTTTTGGTGCAGTTCTTAGTGAAGAAGCTGCGAGAAAGCATCTTAATGAAAGATTAGCTAAGTTGGAGAATGGGCTTGCAGAGAGATATGGAAGTCTTTGGATGATTTCAGGTCTTGCACCTTCACGAGCAGTAGCTTCTTTTTATGACGATAGCATAGCTGTTGGAAGAGTAGCTTTAGGAAGTAGAAATGAAAATGATGAAACTTTAGTTAAAACAAGAGAAGAATTAGTAGATAAATTAGAGGGATATAGCGGGGAGAGATTATCTTTTGATGTTCCCTCTTTAATGGAGCAGGCTTTTAGAATGAATCTTGATGGTCCTGCACTTATGGCAGATTATGGTGATGTTTTAGATAATCCTGAGTGGAGAAAAAGACTGATTATGTTGGATGATTAAGAACCTTAGTATCTTTCATTTTGGCTTATTAATTTTAAGATTTTTTAGCTCCAATTTTCTTAAAGGCAGATTTCTTTTACTTTCATCTTCACGTTATCCAATCTCTAACCTCTGGCATTTGCTCTTCGATAAATTCAATGATCTCTTTTTTGAATTTTGAATTTAAAGATATTCCAGTGTAGTTGACTTTCTTTTTTACAATCAGCCATCCAAGATTTTCTAATTCTTTTACTATCTTTTTTAGGTTTGGAAATCTCTTGAAATGTTCAAGTCTATCGTACTTTGCCCCCCAATTCTTTTTTGAATATGCAAGTTTAAACATAAGTTGTGATTTCTCTTTTTTCATTAGAACCACAGGAATATGTTTTATTTAAATGTTTCCGATTTTGACAGTTTAAACGTCTCAAATAGAAACTTTTATAAGTGTGAGTGTGTGAGTGTGTGAATGGAGAATGGAGAAAACAAATCAGCATTTTTGGAATATTTTGGAGATACGCCAAAATTGAGATTTTTGGATTTCTTAATTGGAAATCACTTTTTTGACTTCAATATGACTGATATGGCGAGAGAAGCAAACATAAGTTACAATTCTCTTAAAAGTTTTTTTGAAGATTTTTTGGAAAAAGGAATAATTGTTAAGACAAGAAGAGTTGGAAAGTCTGATATGTATAAATTGAACATGGACAATGCTACTGCTCAGAATTTTTTGAAGTTTGCTTGGTTTTTAACTAAACAAGATTTAGGAGTAGAAAATCAAGAAACTGTTTCAGTAGTTCAAAAACCGATTCTTCAAGAAAGGGACTGATTGTTTTATTAAAACTCCATTCACAAATTACTATAAATCTCAAGGCGATTATTCGGCAGTAGCCAAAAATATTTGAACTATATTTGTTCTACAGATGCGTGGTAACTGCTGAGAAATTTAAGAAGGAGCAAGAACAATTGCTTGTCGAGGGTTGTAGGACTATGACTAAGGGAAATCTTAGCATCACGAAAGAATTTGAGTCTATTGAAAATTTGGATAACACGCATTTTCACTCCGCAGTTAACTTTTTATATGTTGGATAATTAAATAGTAAGATGAAGAAGGTGAAAAAGAGGACGCGTATGTTAGTGAGGAAGAAAGTTCTGCCGAAAGTTGTGGGAAAAAGTGCCAGCGGAGTTGATAGGGTTCCTGTGGGGATTGGGGAATTTGATTCACTTATCGGCGGAGGATTTGTTAAGGATTCTACTAATCTTTTAGTTGGCGGGTCGGGAAGTGGAAAGACAATCTTTGCTACGCAGTTTTTGATTAGTGCTATGCAAAAAGGGGAGAAATGTTTGTACGTTACGTTTGAAGAAAAAAAAGCGCAGTTTTATGAAAATATGCTGTCGTTGGGGTGGGACTTAAAGGTTTACGAGGAGAAAGGGCTTTTTACCTTTTTGGAATACACGCCGATAAAAGTTAAGACTATGCTTGAAGAGGGCGGTGGAACGATTGAGAGCATTATCCTGAATAAAAAAATCAGACGGATAGTTATTGATAGCATAACTTCGTTTGCTTTGCTTTTTGAAGATGAACTTTCGCAGAGGGCGGCGGCGCTTTCTTTGTTTGGTATGATTCGCGATTGGGACTGCACGTCGTTGTTGACGCTTGAAGAAGAACCATTTGACAAAAACAAAAAAACTTCGCGAGCTATTGAGTTTGAAGTTGACTCGATATTGGTTTTTTATTTTGTTAGGGATGAGAAAGAGAGACAGAGATATTTGGAAGTTCTTAAGATGAGGGGAACAAATCATTCGCGGGAGGTTTTTCCTTTTTCAGTTGTTAAAAATGGAATTGTTGTTGGGAAGAAGTCAGTTTCGCGGGCTTTTGAGTGATTGTTTACTAAAAACTTATAAGCTCATATTTCTCTTAATTTCTATGCCGACGTGGCGGAATCAACCAAAAGGTTTCAACCACCACGTTGAAAGAAAACAAGCCGACGTGGCGGAGTGGTTAACGCACCAGATTGGAGATCTGGGCCTTTCGGGGCTCACAGGTTCGAATCCTGTCGTCGGCGTTTTTTCAACAACACATGATAAAAGATTAACTTTTAATACAGCGAATGTTTTGTTTTAGTGAAAAGAAAAAGATGGTGAAAGCAAATCTGGCGCAAGCATGGGGCTTTGATTTAATTGTGGCAATGGTAATTTTTTTAACAGGAATTGTATTTTTTTATATGTTTGCGTTGAATTATCCTGGCGGAGAGGAAGAGAAATTTCAGGAGCTGCAGCACGACGGAGAGTTGATAGCAGACAGTTTGCTTTCTGAAGGAAGTCCGGTGGATTGGGATGCGAGCAATGTTATTCGGATTGGTCTGCTTAGCGGAGATAAAATTAATGAAAGCAAGGTGGGAAATTTTAGTGCTTTAGATTATGCGACTGCTAAGTCTTTATTTAGAGTTAGAAATAATTTTTTTGTTTATTTTGGTGATGAGACTGATAATGGCATTGGGCTGGATTCAGGTGGCAGCGAGAACTTGGTGAAACTCACGCGGGCAGTTGTTTACAATAATAAAGTCACAACGATGAACTTGCATATATGGAATTGAAAAATTTAATTTTGCAGAAGAAAGGAGCTTTTTTTAGTGTTGACGCGCTCATAGCTTTGATAATTATTTTCTTTGTTATTTTAGTGAGTTATCCGGTGAGTAATTATCTTCAGCCAGACCCAGACATACATTCAGATATTTTGAAGGTTTTGTCGACGTTGAAAGTTTCTGAAGTTGATAGTGACTATGTTAGGTCGCTGATTGCAAACGGGAAGATAAGAGACCCAAATAAGAACCTGCTTGAGCAGATTGGGGAGTTTTATATTTTAAATATTACAATTGCGAGGCTGCTTGCAGAAGATGTTTTGGGAGGGATAGAGACAACTGAAAATTTTGGGTTGTGGTATGGCAAGGATGATTTAATTTTTTCTAAGAACAACACGCCGTTTGAAAGTGCGCGGGATGTTGATGTTGCGCGGCAGGTTATTACTGGGATAGTTGCCGGGAAGAATATTACTGGATTTGCAGCAAGAGCTTTTCTTTCCAGCAATGTAACAACTTCTTATTTTTATTTTGGAGGTTATGTTGGCGACGGAGATATTTCTGCAAGGATAGATTATGAAGGAAACATCACGCCAGTTGGGAAAATGGAACTTGTGATTAACAATGATTTTGATATGTATGTCAACAATAATTTAGTTGGAAGTTTTGCAGCGTCGCCTTCAGAAACAGAGCCAGCGAATTATACTTTTTCTACTGCTAACTTTAGTTCTGGGGAAAACACTGTAGAGTTTAGGGGAGAAAACCTTTATATTGCAGGCGGATTTATTAAAGTGAGTTATAGTGGTGTGGCGATTGACGAGCAAAAGCGCTATCGTTTTCCTGGAATTGACGGGCTGGTTAATTTGTATGACGGGTTTTATGTTCCGAATAGTTTGACAGGAATGGATATTTCTTTGCATCTTGATACAAATTACACGACGTTTTTGAATATTGGAAATGTGACTGTTTACGAGGGTTCTACAGACGGCGTGGAGACTTTGAATTTTGACAATGATTTTCTTAAAGAATTGTTTGGGGGAAGTTATGATTCATTGGAAGGAAGAACAATTCCGTTGAGATTGGGAACGCCAAATGCTTCTTACACTGAAGGAATCTCACAAAGGATTGATGTTTTTTCTGTGACAGATTTGTCTGGGAGCATGTTGTGTTCAGAGGTTGGGTATTATGGATCGCATCAGTGTCATGAAAGTTCACATTGGTGCGGGAAATGTGGAGGTGTTTGGATGGGGCCGATAAATTCTGCAAAAGAAGCAAATAATTTGTTTATTGATTTTATTTTGAATAACAGCGGGAATGAAGTTGGCTTGGTTGGTTATAGCACGTCTGCTGCAGATGAAGATTATCATCCTCTTTCAGGTGATAATGATTCGTTAAAGGCAATAGTTGAAGGTTGGGATGCATATGGATGGACCTGTATTTGCTGCGGGATTAACAGGGCAGCGCATAGTTTTCCTGGAACTGTATTGCCGAATGAAAACAATGGGAGGTTGATTGTTTATTATGACTTTGATTCTTCGTTTGGAGGAGCTGTAATTTCAGATGAAAGTGGATTGGGTAATGATGGAGCAATTAACGGAAATGTTGTTTCTGTTGTGGGATTGGAGGAAAATGCTGCAGAGTTTGATGGAAGTGGAGATTTTATTGGACTTCCAGATATAATTGACACAACGCAAGGAAGTGTTTCTGTTTGGATTAAGGCAGACAATTGGGGACAGCAGACAATTTTTGATGCGACAGTTGGAGATCCTTGGACTGGTGATTCGCCGGGTTCGAATAATAAGAGGTTTGCAATGGTTATTGATTATAGAGGATTTATACAATTTATGATTGAGGACACTTCTGACGTTGATTATTTGACAGAGCAGGATGTTTCAGGACTTTCACCAGGCGAGTGGCATCATGTAGTTGGTGTTTGGCGTTTTGGAGGGAATGCGCCGTCGGTAGAGTTGTATTTTGATGGTAACTTAGTTGATTCAGATGATAGACCTGCAGGAAACATGCCTAACTTTAATTCTCCACGTCTTGGAGATACAACACATTCTTCTGGTGGTCCTTACTTCGATGGGCTGATTGATGATTTCAGAATTTATACAAAACCACTTTCTTTAGAAGAAGTTCAGGGTTTGAATGATATAACTCCTAATTGTGACAATGCTGTTACAGAGGTCGGAGAAGTTTGTGACCGTGATGCTCAGCTTTGTGAATCTGGAGGGCAAGCTGGTTCCTTGAATTGTCAGAACATCGATTCCCCTGGTTTTTGTGATGGATTTTTAGATTGCGATTTAGACGGAGAATGTGGTGATGGAGTTTTAAATGACGGAGAAGAATGCGATGACGGAAACCTTGAAGATTTTGATGGTTGTAATGATGAATGTGAAGTAGAAACAAGGCACAGGTCAATGGTTGTTATGAGTGATGGGCAGGCAACTTCTACTTGCGATGAACAAGACACAGGAGATGCGACACAAGATGCAATCCAAGCGTCAATAGATGCGTGCGAAGATTATGGAATTATAGTTCATGCAATTGGATTTGGAGACGGTGTTGATGATATAACTCTTAAGGCTATTGCAGACAATGGTTGTAATGGAAGTTATTATTATTCAGATGTGGATAACCTTTCTACTGTTTATGAACAAATTGCATCTGACATCATCACAGAATATGTTGAGCAGACACTGGTGTCGTATGGTGGAGCAGCTCCGTCAAGACTTTTCCCTGATTCGTATATTGATTTTATTTATGAAGAAGAAGAACTGCCTTATGGTTTAATTATAACGGCAGAAAAAAATTTTATAGATGCGTTTAGCGGGAGTTTTGTTGTTCCTCCTGAAAGCACGTCGTTAGGTGCGCATATTGTTTCTTACTCTGGGCCAAGCTGGACATCTAAGGCAAGAGCAAATGAAAATGTTATTTTTGATTTAAGTTCAT
>Ga0180007_10003654_pt1 | contig 16945 bp, 9 predicted proteins | sample MM_PC_MetaG_FD_121122 | JGI IMG/M metagenome (GOLD analysis project Ga0180007, IMG submission 121122) | Groundwater microbial communities from the Aspo Hard Rock Laboratory (HRL) deep subsurface site, Sweden - MM_PC_MetaG | ecosystem: Environmental > Aquatic > Deep subsurface > Groundwater... | reverse complement strand
GTAACGGTCACTGGTGAACAACTCAACATAATGGCTGAATGTGGGGTTCTTCGGGATGAGCGTTTGCAGGCTCATGTTGTTGGTCGCATTAAACGACGCAGAGACGACCCACAACGCCGGAAAGACCGAGAAAGCGCATAGGAACAGAATAATTGCGTGTCTCCAGAAGCTGCCGCCGATTGAATGTCGCTCATACATTCTTGCTCAGCTCCTCAAGTGCTCCCGTCAGTCGGAAGTTGATGGCACTAATCGTGGCGATGACGACGAATATCATCACTGACACGGCTGCGGCAAGTCCCAACTGATTCCCCCGCGCTCCTTCGAACGCAAGTCGATAGGTGTAACTGATCAGGATGTCTGTCTGCCCAGCTGGCGTGGTTGCACCGGCGATGGCCGGACGACCCTCCGTAAGAAGCCAGATGAGCGTGAAGTTGTTGAAGTTGAATGCGAACGCCCCAATCAGTAGCGGAGCGAGCGGCATCAGAAGCAGTGGCAAGGTAATCTTCCAGAACTGCTGCCACCAGCTGGCGCCGTCGACGCGAGCTGCCTCGTAGAGTGATGCAGGGATCGACTGCAGTGCCCCCAAGCAAATTAGCATCATGTAGGGATACCCAAGCCATAGGTTCAACAACAGAAGCGAGGCTTTCGCCAACATACCGTTGGAAAGCCACGGGATCTTGGTCACATCTCCGAAGAGAACGGCCGTCGTATGGAAGACGTTGACCGCGACATAGTTGACGGCGTAGTCGATCATGTGCGCTGCGGACACAAGCATCTTGTTGATAATGCCAAAGTGCTGATTGAGCATTCCCCTCCAAACGAGAATCATGATGAATGCGGGAAGGGCGTAGGGAATGATCATAAGGACGCGATAGAGCGTTCGAAATCGCAGGAAGGGATCATTCAGTAGAATGGCTGTGGAAAGGCCGAGCGCGAAATTGAGCAAGACAGTCAGAGTGGCGAATGCAAACGTCCAACCGAACACCATGGCAAACGGGCCGGAGATCTGCGGGTTTCGAATAAGGGCAAGGTAGTTGCGTATGCCGACGCTGACCTTGTATCCCGGGTATATTTCGACCCCATCCGCAGACGTGAAGATTCCTTCCATAGCCGCATAAACGACACCTGTTTGCTGATCGGTCATTGTTTCCGCTTCAGCGTCGTAGACGTAGAGCGGCGTGCGTGTACGAAATTCATTGAGGTCCTGCAAACCAATAATCTTGTTGTCGTACTCGATCCTGTAGGCCTCAAGATCGGAGAGCCGCGGAACGAGTTGAGGTATGGAAAGGCGCGCGTAGTTCGAGAAACGTTCTGGTCGTCCATCGCCATCTTCATCCACAAGTCGAGGGTCATCGACTGCTATTGCCGAGGCGGTTCCTTGCGTATAGAGAATCCGCTCACCTTCGCCCTCAAGGACAAGGGCAATATCACCGGCTGGATTGGCAAAGGCCAGGAACGAGTACGTAATGGCATTCTCTGGCGCATAGGAACGGTCGAGCAGCTGGTCGAGTGCCTGCTCCTTTCCCAGCATGTGCCCTGTCCCCACATTGGTGAATGAGGAAACGAACGTGTAGCCAATCGGATAGACCACCATCACAGTGAGAAAGAGCAGACCAGGAACGAGCCAGCGGAGTGGGTAGCGCTTCTCGGACAGGAAGATGTAGGAGATGAGACCCGCCCCGATGAGTGGCATTGCTGCAGGGATGTACATGCCCTTGGCCAACAGGAAGACGCAGACGTAAATCGAAACGCCCACCAAGGTCCCAAGCAGGACCACCTTTGCCATGTGTTTCGCTACAAATCGCCAGATCATAAGGTAGGAGGCGGGGCCGCCTTTTGGGCGGCCCCGCAATGTGGACTATTCGCAGCCAAGCAAGGCGCGAATTTCAGCTGCAGCGTCTTGCATTGCTGTGGTCGGATCCTGGGTCTGGTTCACGATCAGTTCCAGTGCTGCAGACCATGCGGACCAAACCGAACCCATCTCGGCAATCTTAGGCATCGGGACAGCCGTTGCGGCAGCTGCAGCGAACCCCTGGATGTCCTCATTGCCAGCGAGGAACGCGAGCGCGGGCAAGTATGCCGGCGGGCGGTCGCCCTCGATGTACAAGCCGAGCATGACGTCAGACGAGATCAGGAAGTCCTTGATGAACAAGTTGGCAAGAACCTTGTTGTCGCTGAATGCGCTAATCATGAATCCCTGAACACCGACGAACACGCCAGGTGCGTTGCCATTTATCGTAGGAATGGCAGACACTGCGTAGTTGATGCCGCCAGCCTTTGCACCCGGAAGGGTCCAAGGACCACCAATCATCATGCCGAGGTCGCCTGCATTGAATGCACCGGTCACCTCGTTGTATCCAGCACCTGCGATTTCAATACCGTCCTTCACCATTTGATCAAGAAGAATGGCACCAGCAATCGAACCTTCGTTATCAAGGCCCAGATCGCACGGATTGAGCACGCCATCCGCGTCCTTGCCGAAGATGTATCCACCGCCTGCCGTGTGCAGTGCGAATGTGTGGAATGGATCGGGCTCTTGGATCAAGAAGCCGTATTTGCCAGCCTCAAGATCGGTCAAGGCAGCAGCTACAGTCAACAATTCCTCGAACGTAGCGGGTACTTCAGGTACGAGATCCGTGTTTCGGACCAACGCGACGTTTTCGGTTGCATAGGGCACGCCGTAGAGCAGGTTCCCCCAGCTGAAGGCGTCAATTGCTACAGGATTGAAGTCAGCAACAATGGCAGGCGTGAGAATGATCGGCTCAATGAGTCCATTGAGAATGAGTTCCCCGAGCCAGTCATGTGCGCCGATGAGAATGTCCGGGCCTTCGCCGGCTGGCCCCGCAGTGGCCAATTGACCACGAATGCCGCCGAAATCGACTTCTTGGACGATGACCTCGACACCATAGATCGCTGTGAAGTCCTCTGCGACTTTCAGCATAATCGGTGTGCGCGTATCGTCTGCCCAGATGAGCAGCTTGCCAGCTTCACTTGCCGTCACGGCAAGTCCAATAATGAGCAGTAGTCCGAGTAGTGCTAGTGTAACTCTCTTCATGTTCAACTCCTCCTTGAGCGTGAACCCCCTACAAATGTTTGTTCATTCCAGCGTCACTTCCCTTGATGCACTCTTGTACATCACCTCCCTAAGGATTGTCTAATTCGATATGGATCGGAATCAGTGTTGCGTAATGCCCCAATGCTTCGTCGTATGTGGAGAGGATCGTCTCTTGCGTGGGTTCTGATGGGGCAAGGTAATCGTAGATCTGAGGCGACCAGAAAGGATCAGGATTTCCGCCACCCACCCACTCGGCAGCAGTCGCTGTGATCGCACGAAGGTAATTCGCTCCGTATCCATCTTGCGACCCAACAAGTACGTAGTGCCATCCTTCGATCACCGGCATGATTGACTTTGGAATGGTCACAATGATTCTTCCCCGCTTGGGATCCGATGCAACCTCCACAAGTACGGGCCCTTCGCCAGCAGCGGTCCATAGATGGCGGCCATAGGCTGGCCATCCAGTAACGCGGATGAAGACGTCCCACGGATGCTCTGGATCCATGGAGACGCGTGCAGCAGCAGCTTCTTCGGAGCTCTCGGTTGAGCCGCCCTCTTCTATGTCGAAATAGAGATAAAGAATGGGGTGACTGAAACCTTGAGGCCCGCCCCATTCATTGCTCAGTGTGGCGAAATCAAACGCGAGCTGCCAGCGATCGTCGGAATCGAACACACGATACCCGACAAGATCGAACACGCCCGCTCCGATCTGATCACTTAGCGGATAGGTGTAGGTGCCTGGACCATAGTCATCGCCCACAGGATCTTCAATTGCCACCCTCTCCACACCGCGGATCAGCGTTGGGATGCCTGCGAGGAGCGGCTGAGCGGGAATCATCGCCAGCACTTCGCCGGGCCGTTCGAGCACAAGGGTTACGGTGGTCGATTTCCCTGCCTCAAGACCGGCCTCTGAGAACGGAACGGAGAACTCGATTCGGTCTCCGATTTGAATGACGCGAGCGGCGGCAGTCCCAATCGAAGAGGTATATCGCCAGCCGCCAGTCCCATTTGCTGAATACTTCGAGATGACACCTGATCCGTCAGGTTCGATCTTGTCAAAACGAATTTGCATGGCCGTAGCGAGTTCGAATCCCAACTGCACATTCGAGTGTCTTGTGGCGATATTGGCTGCGGATCCGGTCGTCCCCGATGTGTACAGTGTGAGATACAGATCCTGCTCACCGATCAGGGATGCGGGATCCATCGACGTTTCGACGAGCACCAACAGGTTCGTTTCCTTGTAGGCGAGACGAACTTCCTTGAGATCACCCGTTCCGGTCAGAATGACAGCATCCTCCCACCCCTCGCCCTCGTTGAGAACCCCATCGATGGTAGGCGTTGCTTCGCCCAAGCTCGCCGTTGTCGGCGAAATCAGACGCAGGCCGAGCACCGCAGGCGGTTCGACGCCGACTGCAGCATAGGCTCCGGTAAGATGTGCCTTGAACAGCCAATCGAACAGATCGTCGGTGCCCGAATCCTGATCTGTTCCGTACCACCAGAACCAATCTGATCCTTGGGCCGCGTAGATGGCTTCAATTGCCTGAGCGGGATCGCCTGCCGCAGAGACAGCTGTTCTTGCTGCGGCCAATCGTGCCCAGCCCTCGTCTTCATCGGATTCGCCACTCCATGTCGACAAATCGCCCGCCCATGAGCCGGTGGGCACAGTGGGCAGAGGTTGTGCAGAGAATACGCTCGACAGTAGTTCTGATGGCGTAACTGTCTGGATCCAAGTGGTATTCGTCAGCGCGGTATAGAGCGCTCGCAAAAACGTGCGCCCATTGTTGGGATATCCGGCGAGGAACATCCAATTCTCACCGTCCATGGCCAATGTCAATACGTGATTTGTCGGATTCTCAAGTGCATCCCAGACCTTCTGCATCTCGTGGATGAAGTCATCGACCGCAGCCTCTGTGGGTTTGTTCCCGTAGGAAAAACTGATTTTGTTGGACAGCTCGGTGTCCCGGAATAGCACGGTGACTCCGTCCCACGTGTAGGCAGTGGTCAGCTCATCCACCGAAGGAGTGTGCTGAAGCGCTTGCGCAAGCAGTCCCTCGTCAGTTGACGTCCACAAGAATCCGGCTTGTCCAAGCAGACTCACCGCTTCTTCGGAAACGGCTTGCTCAGGAGACCAAACACCAACGGCCGATGCCCCGAGCAATTGCTGATGCTGGTCTTGACCTGCCTGTAGTTGACCAAGCACATCATCGGACCAGCCGTGCTCAATGAGTAGCGGCATGATCGGATGGTAGAACGGACTGGTGATGAGCTCAGTCCCCAGTGGAGCAATCCGCTGATACGCGACAATGACCTCCTGAAGGATCGCCATCTGAGCTTGTAGCAATACTATGATGTCATTCTGGGTGAAGTCTGAATGATTCCGATAGTCGAGCAGCCCATATTCCTCATGAACCTCAGGCGACGTCTGCCATAGCATGAACAACGCTGCTGCATCGAGCAGCTGCTGATCGGACAGGACAATCGAATCGGCAAGCATGTTGAGTTGGGTGTAATAGGCATCGTAATAGGGATCGTTCGCGTCATCGTCGAACATATATCCATTGAGCCAGAAGAACTGCTCTTGAGCCAGTGCACGATCTTCCGCAGACAGTTGGGTGGGATCCGTCGCCAGTATCCACGTCCACATCAGATGGTTATCGATGGCTCCAATGTAGTCGTATAGCCCGCCCAGTGCGGCCTCTTCTGGCGTAATTGTGGCGTAATCGTTCAGCTGCCACAGCAGGCTCGGTTGGAGGTTGAACGTGACATGAATGTCAGGATATTCTGCAGAAATCCTCGCCGAGTCGATGTATTCCTGCACGCCGTGGATCCTCGCCCAAGGGAGTTCATATTCGCCTGTCAGGCGATTCCAGTACATCGGCTGATGCTGATGCCACACAATGGCAAGATTGAGCGGTGCCTTCTCAGCAAATCCTAGAGTCGAAATGATAGCGACCGCGAGCATGCAGAGTAGCATGCCTCGTGGAACCATTCTCATGTGGGCCACCTCCTGGCGATACGCAACGAGGACACCCCTTCGCTGAGCAAGCACAAAGCGAAGGGTCCTTCTTGTTCTAGGGATAGCTCCCGTCCGTCTTGATCCGTAACGATGATTGGATCGGCTGACCATATGGCGAATGTCTCGCCCGGCGCATCGAGCCAAATGTTCCAAGCTTCGTTCCACTCTGCATGGACTAGTACATGGGAAGGTGCAGGCACGGTCTTGTTCCACAGCCCCAGGGGGGCGATGCCATCGAACTCGGGGACAATCACATAGTAGGCCAGTTCGCCCGATGCGAGCATGCCTTGCATCTGTTCAACCACACAGTGATGCATTCCGTCCCAGATGACCTGTCCATGCTGCTTCACAGGCAGTGAGAAGGACTGAACTTCTTGTGTTGTGTTGAGTGCGATGACGTACTCCCACACTACTGCGCCTGCAGTGTGCTCTGTTCGATAAACCTCGATGGATTTTCCTAGCGTTGGGGTATCTGGATAAGGGGGGTGATCGGGGTGCAGCAAATCGCCAGTAGAAGACACAAGTGCATGAACGAGATCCACGTCCGTCTGCCCCGGTCCGTCTCCGATGCCCATCGGGCCGCACGATAGCGCGCGTAGAATGGCTTCTGCTTGCGGGGAGATTCCGCCGACGTCTTCTTGCCATTGGGTGAGGAACAGGTCGTAAAACGGAAGCACCCCCATCGCGTAGTAGGTGAAGCCGACAAGAAGATTCTGCCTCCGCATGACATAAAGTGGCGTCGCCTCATTTTTGAACCCACCTTGCCCCAGGCGTTCGAGTGTGTCCAACGCCTCCGGCTGTGCGAAGAGATAGTCGATGGAACTTCTCGCAGCAATCACATTAGGAAGTCCTGTGGAGGCGAGGATCATTCCCATCGTGTGCATGCACGTCAGAACGCTGATTCCCTTGTCTGCCATCGCTTTGGCCATTCCATTGAACCACGCATCCGCAATGACAGGATCGTTTCGGAGGGCTGGCGTGAGGTGCTGTTGTGTGCGGAGCCAGTCGTGCCAAGCCACAACCGCGTGCTGATGGATCAGTTCCTCAGCTACTTGGCGGTAGAAGGCCGGGTCGGAGCCGTTGGATTGATACTCGTTTTCCTGGGCGAGAGCGGACAAGTGAAGCACCACTGGAAGATCGAATTCCTCAGCAATGGGATGGATACCGTGCTCGTACTTGCCCGTGTCAGGAGAGTAGTGAAGAGCCTGCCCGATGTACTTGTACGGATACCACAAGTCCAAACCTATGTAGCCAATGGGAATTTGCTGTTGCTTCAGGGATGCAAGCAATTCCACGAGTTCGACACCAGTCAGGGGATGGATCGGCTCTGTGTAGTAGCCGCCATAAGCATTCCACCATCCCATCTTCGTTGTCATAATGCTGTCACGAGGGGTGGGGCGTGTCTTCCCGCCACGCGCCAGCAGGACATCTCCTGCATGCATCAACGAAGCGGTCACGCTCTCCCCCCACGCGAATAGGGTTTCAATGCGCGTGCCGGATTCGATGCGATCGATGGAGCCGTGAAGGGTTCTCACGATGTCTCCGCAATCGTTGACCAATGCGCTTGTCAGGAACTGACTGGCGGGCGCAATGGCCAACGCATTCGCCTCGTCGAACAAAACGAGTGGCGCGAATGCCTTCGAAGGGATCTGCTTCGTGGACTCAACGACCATGGCTTCCGGCCAATATCCTCCTACGCCGTCATCCCCACCCGATGGCCCGAGACCGTAGGTGGTCAGAAGACAGTGATAGTGACTGGGCAAGACGATTCGGGGGAACGCGACCGAATACGTGTCAAACGTATCGCCAACGCTCAAACCAGAGAGCGTTTGTTCAGCGGTCACAGAGAAAGTGACGACGTTGCCTGTTGACAGGATTTCGGCGGTGATGAGCGGGACATGCCCTCGTCGAACGGTACGGCGCAATGCCTGATAGGCCTCACCGCAATGGGCAGCTTCGCGCCATTCCCACGGAGACACCTCTTGCACACACTCCAGACAGCCTTCATGCTGAAGCCCGGGTATGTCAAGATCAAGTTTGGAGACGAGGATTTGATCATTCGCCCAAATCTCAGGATGTCCATCAGAAGAAAGGCGAATGCGAAGGCTCATCACATGGCTCCTGCTGCGGGAACACGGAAGAAATCGGCTGTTACGAGTGTTGCTGACCCGATCAAGAATCCGTCCGCCCCAAGCTCTGTGGGGACAATCTGCAGTCGATCCGCCTCGGAGGGGAACGAGTGACGACGAACCTCGTCTTCAATCGATGGCAGAAACAAATCGGAAGCGTCCATTCGTTCTCCACCCAGAATAATGGCCTCAGGATTCAGTAGGTTGACAAGATTCTTGGCTCCAAACCCCAGATATCGGCCCATTCTCGCGAAGGCCACTTTGGCATCTGCATTGCCATCACGTCCCGCGTCGATGAGTCCTTGAATGTTGGTGAAGCCAAGCCTCGACGCCTCTTCACCAAGGAAATAATCCGATGCATAGACCTCGAGGCATCCCCGCTCCTGGCAGCGACAGACCGGGCCATCGGGATTGATCGTAATATGACCCAATTCGCCCGCTCCGCCAAATGCGCCACGATAGATCTCGCCGCCAATAACAACGCCCGCTCCGATTCCCTCACCCACAGTAATACAGATGAAATGGCTGAAATTGCGGCCAGCCCCGTACCATCGCTCGCCGAGTGCCAATGCATTGACGTCGTTCTCGATCCATACGGGAAGGCCGGTTCTCTCAAAAATCGGATCGCGCAACGGAACGTTCCGCCACCCGAGAATGGGAGAATAGAGATCCATGCCTGTCGCCGGATCTACAAAGCCAGAAATGCTGATTCCTACGCCGAGGATGCGTTCAAATGACAGCTTCTTCACAAGTTTGTCGACCGTGTCAATCACCTTGGCCGGCGACGGGGGAGCATCAAACAGAACGCTTGCTTTTTCGCGAATGACACCTGTCAGATCGACGGCAGCGGCGAGTACCCGTGATCGTTCCACCTTCATGCCGATGCTTCGTGAATACTCCGGATTGAGGGATACCAGAACAGCTGGTCGGCCTCCTGTAGAATCGCTCTTGCCCGTCTCAATCACCACGCCATCAGCAAGAAGATCTCTGCTGAGACGCGTCAGCGCCGACGGAGCAAGCCCTGTTCGATCAGAAACCTCGCTACGTGAAAGCGGGCCATGAAGGCGGAGGAGGTTGATCACCAGCGCTCGATTCTGGTTGCGGACCAGCTCTTGATCACCCTTATGCATCTGCATACACTTACTTCCTTCACAGAAGAAACTAACTGCAGTATAGGGGCGTCTCTACGACGAGTCAACTTTCGGAGCAAACGATATAGGACGTGTGAGGTGAGTAGACAGGAACAGGGTTGGCGTATTCTCGTGCTAAGCGATCAGGTGCGCGAAATCCTCTACTCTTCCTCTCTACGCAGTGCTTTCAAGGAGATTGATTTCGTGCTCTCGTGCGGAGACCTGCCGTTCCCCTATTTGGAGTTTGTCTTGACAACGCTCAATGTGCCGCTGCTATACGTGCCTGGCAATCATGATCGCACGATCCATACCAGTGACGGGCGGACCGTCAGTCATCCTGAAGGAGCCGTGAACATTGATCGACGCATCTATACTCTGAAGCTTCCCAATCGACGTCCGCTTACCCTTGTTGGTCTGGGTGGATCGATGTACTACGGTGGATCAACAAATCAGTACACTGATTGGGAGATGCGAAAGCGCATGGTTGGGCTTGAAATGCGATTGACGTGGAACCGCTGGTTCAGGAAGCGGAAGGTCGATTTGTTTGTCACACACGCACCAGCGTTTGGAATCCACGATGGCGCCGATCAGTGCCACAGGGGATTCCAATCATTCCTTGGATTCATTCGCCGACAGCGTCCAATCTACCACGTCCATGGACATATGCACCCGTCGTACGGATACGATACCGAGCCTCGCCAGTATCATGACACGGAAGTTCGCAACATTTATGGGTACGAGCTGTTGGAGATATCGCCATGATGGAACATGACTTCGAGCGTGCCAGACACCGGGCGAACTGGAATCGAGTGTTGGCATTCGTCAAAGGGAAGCCATCGCTGCTGATTCCATTCGAACTGGTGCGAAGCCAAATCGAGGTGAAATCTGCTGCCTACGAAGGGCTTCAAGAAATCGACATTGAAAGCGTCATAGGCAGCGTGAATCGATATCACGAATTCGATCGGGAGTTTCTCCCCAAGACCGCAATGAGTGCAGATCGTTGGTCTGGAGTACGAAGAATGTTCGACAGTGACGCGGGATTCCCGCCGATCAAGGTCTATCGGGTGGGGGAGGCATTCTTTGTGGTCGATGGCAACCACCGTGTTTCTGTGGCTCGCCAATTACGAATGAAGACAATCGAAGCGGAGATTGTTCATTTTCACGCTGATGTGTCGATTGACAAGCATACGGATATTGCGGATCTCATAATCAACAAGGAATACACCGACTTTCTCAAGCAGACCAGGTTGGACATGCTTCGCCCTACGCAGAACATCACGTTCACCCGTCCCGGTCGGTACGCTACCATCCTTGAGCACATTGACAAACGCCGATATTTCATGGGACTGGAACTGGGGAGGGAAATCAGCTACGAAGAAGCAGTCGTGTCTTGGTACGACAGCCTGTACCGTCCACTACTTGAGATCTTCGAGCAAGATGGGATCCTCGACCAATTCCCGCGGCGAACGGCTGCGGACCTTTATGTCTGGGTAGCGGATCATTTGTACTTCCTGCGCGAACGCTGGGGAGACGATGTTGGGTTGGCGACGGCAGCCAAAGGATTGCGCAACGGCAATCTTTCACGCCCGTGGCTGGCATGGCTGGCGAGATGGGCTCGCCCGCTCTGGAGACATTCCAAACTCGCTGGCACAGCCTTGGAAGCGCCTGCTCTTAGAGCGTTGCTGCAACGTCTACAATGGATGGAGAGAAGAGGGATCGGCGCGGGTTTGGGCTACCGAGTGCCCAATCTGTGGCTCCCGAAGCTCGACGCGCAAACTGAGGCAGTTGAGGCGCAGGCAACCCGTTTCTGGCGATCTGCAGTCGAAGCCATCCTCCAGAAGCCGGGCGCTCAGCTCATTGAGGGAGGACAGGGGGAGTGGTCGCGACGGGCTGTCGTCTATAACCTGTTTGTTCGCTCATCCTGTGCATTCGATCACGACGGGGACGGACACATTTCTACGCTGAATCGTCAAGGGCTTCGGGAGACAGGTACATTCCTCAAGGCCATCGCATTGCTTCCATTCATCCAGTCACTCGGATGCAACGTTGTGCACTTGCTGCCCATTTGCAGAATCGGCGTGGATGGACGAAAAGGAACGCTAGGATCGCCCTACGCCATGGCCAATCCCTATCAACTGGATGAGACACTGTCCGAGCCACTTGTCGGATTGGGACCGGATGTCGAGTTTAAGGCCTTTGTTGAGGCGGCTCATCGGTTGGGAATCCGCGTTGTCGTCGAGTTTGTCTTTCGCACATCAGCCAAAGACAGTGAGTGGATTCATCAACGTCCGGATTGGTTCTACTGGATTCATGCTGACATCCAAGATCGCGGTACATTTGAAGGGGATCGCTTGGGATACGGGAGTCCTATCTTCAACGAAGCCGATTTGAGTGCGTTGAAGGCACAGGTTCATGCAGGGGATTTTCGAAATCTGCCAGTACCACCCGAGGAATATCGCCTGATGTTTGTGCCACCGCCTGAGGCGGGAGCGGTCACTGTTTCAGGAACACGGTGTATCGGAACGTTGCGTGATGGCTCGGCTGCTCGCGTTCCCGGAGCATTTGCCGATTGGCCTCCAGATGATCAGCAGCCACCGTGGGGCGATGTCACCTACCTGCGCATCTACGATCATCCCGACTTCAACTACATCGCCTACAACACGATCCGCATGTATGACCAGAGGTTAGCAAGATCGGAAAATGCAGTCGCAGATCTATGGGATCGCATTGCCGGAATCTTGCCCCACTTCCAAAATCGTTTCGGAATTGATGGGGCAATGATCGACATGGGACATGCCCTGCCCACGGATCTCATGGCTCGCGTCGTTGCTGGCGCGCGGGGCGTCGATCCTTCCTTCGCTCTCTGGGAAGAGCACTTCACTGTGCGCGCAGAGAGCAAGGCTGAAGGCTACAACGCATCGATTGGGAATCTATGGTGGCACATCCACAGGCCGGACCACTTGAAGTGCGACATACTGGAGAAGCTAGCGACCCTGGGCTCTCCGCTTCCTTTCTTTGCGGCACCAGAGACGCACAACACACCTCGCTGTGCAAGCCGACGTGGAGGTGTTGGCCACTCCAAATTCAGCTGGGTGTTCGGCGTGTTTCTCCCAGCAATACCCTTTCTCCACTCGGGCTTTGAGCTTGGAGAGACCACACCCGTCAATACTGGATTGGATTTCACCCTTGACGAAGCCAGACGCTTCCCAGAGCACGTGCTGCCTCTGTTCAATGCGGTTGCCTATGACTGGCTTGCATCACCTGAGCTCATTGAGGCGATTCGCCGTAGCGTGACGATCCGACATGAATTCGAGGATCTCATCATCAATGAAGACCCTGAGACCTTCGCCATTCCTCAGTTGTCAACCGATGAAGTCACAGCCTATGTCCGGCAGGACGCATTACGCACAATCCTCGTCATTGGCAACCCGTCGGATCAGTTCTGCGATGTGGCGGTGCAAGGAATTCGGCGTGAGGATGGCGAGTGGATCGACCGCATCGACGGAGCTGCTTGCCCTATTCGATCGGGCAAGATGTTCATGAGAATGCGCCCACGGCAGTGCCTTGTGTTTGCGCACGACGGCTCAAAGGCGTCCGCAAGAATCGTGACCTGATCGGCCGTCCGTGACGCGACCATCCCATCCAGCTGCTCGCACCTTCGGGCATCTGCCAGGTCACATTGCTGGGTTTCCTGCAACGACGGATCCGCCGCCGGCATCTTGAGTGACTGCGGCGCAGCTAGAACCTATTCGAGAGCTGGGCGAGTCGTGGCTGTCTCACGAGTCGATTCGTCAGCGTTCTTGAGCAGATTTGTCCACGCCAAGCACTCTGCTACATCATGTTTGAGGGCTCCGCAACCTTTGTGGCGGCCACGCATCCATCTTCTTCGTGGCAGCAGGATGGGAGCGAAGGTCTTGAAATCCTTGGGAGAATCCGTGCGCTCGACGATTCGCAGGAGGATGCGGGTGGCAGTCTTCTGAGCGAAGGGCTTCAATCGAATGGCCCTTTCTATGGGTTCGGAGCCTTGCTATCCCATGCGATTGTGACACACAACGGACAGTCGCGCTTGGGAACAGCACTTCACAACGGGTCACCACGCTTCATGATCCAAGGATTTGGGGAGCTGGAGATGGGGCAACTGAAGCCTCCCGCCGACTTGCTGGAACACATCCGATGGCTTGATCGAATGGTCCGACGTGAAGCTCCCAGTCTAGTTGACGCCACCCAGTGCATTGGCTTCATCTTCAGGCCACCGCTCATAGTAGCGGCTTGCATAGGTGGGAGAGAAGACTGAGATGATCGCCTGAATAAGCGACGCGGATCCCTCAAGAAGCAAGAAGAAAGGACCGTGTTCGTAGCCTTGCAGGGTGTGGCCGTACTCGTGGCGAACGTATTGTTCTGTCAGAAAGGATGTCGGCAAGAAGATGTACCTTCCCAGGGATACGCCAATCAGCCAGCGGGATACGACGACTGTTACTTCATTGACCTGGCCAACGTCTTCGATCGCGTCGCAGAGCTGAAGGGCTCCATAAAGCAGGATCCCCAGAACGTTCTGAGGAAGACAGAACGTGGCTTGTGCGATGTTCCTGCGTGCCCTCAGCTCTGATGAGATGGGCGAAATTCCAGCGATCACCGAGGATAGAGTCCGCTCCATATGCGCAGATTCTTGGGGGGTTGACTTTGCATCGCTAGAACTCGTAGATACGGCTGCAGAGGCACAACCGTAGGGCCCCAGACCGGCGGCGATCGCCACAAGACAAAAAATGAGGACATAGCCTTCCGTCTTCATGGAGACAGCATAGCCGAACATGCTGAAGCACTGAAGAGCGTGTCGTCGAAACTCGACTCAGTTTTTGTCTGGATTGCGGCTAGGGGAGGTTTGTTGGCAAGTCGATGTAGAACCGAGTGAACTGCCCTTCGACGGACTCCACGCTAAGTCTGCCTTTGTGCTCTGCGATAATCCCGTGGCTAACCGACAGGCCAAGGCCTGTGCCTTGATCGCGCGTCTTGCTTGTGAAGAAAGGATCGAAGATGCGATTTCGGATGGGCTCTGGAATGCCTGCTCCATGATCCTCGACCGTAAGCCTGAGCCATTCGCCCGACTCATCTCGGAGCGTGGATCCGAGGATCATCAACACTTTGTTCCTGTCGTACTCGGGATATCGCTCGTTCAGGGCGGCTTGCGCATTGGTGAGCAAGTTGATCAGCACTTGCTGGATCTGTTGACTTCTGCACGCGATTTTCGGCAGTTCTTCCGGGACATCCACTTCGATGGCGATCTGATCTTTTCGCAACGAGGACTGAACCAGCGATAGCGTGGCAATGACAATGTCGTGTAAACGAGCTTCGCTTTGCCCGGCACGATCCCGTCTTGCGAAGGAAAGCAGGTTCTTCACGATGACGGCAATGCGTTGCCCTTCCTCGATGATGCCCGTGGTGTACTCAGTTGCCGTCGCGTCGTCTTTCAGTCGATCCCTCACCAGCTCTGCATAATTGATCATTCCCATCAAGGGGTTGTTAATCTCGTGTGCGACGCCACTGGCCATCGTTCCCAGGGATTCCAGTTTCTGCTGTTGTCTGAGGTGGGCTTCGATCTCCCTCAAGGTACTCACATCCCTGACGATGCAGTGCGTCTGCTTGAATCCACCATCTGATGCATGCCCAATTTTGCCATCAATGCTGACCTGTTTGGATTCTCCGCTCTTCGTTCTCACAGAGAACTCAATACCCGCGATCTGTCCGGCTTGCACAAAGTGCTGGAAGTTGTTGCTGAGCTTCTCCTGGTCATCCGGCTCCAAGAAATCGCCAAACCACTTGCCCAACACTTCATCCTTCTCATAACCAAGCAATTCCAGCCAAGGTTTGTTGACCGTAATGATCCTGCCCTCAGCGTCAAGAGATTGATACCCCAACGGTGCCTCTTCATAAAGATCCCGGAATCGGGTCTCACTCTCTTGCAGCGCCACCTCGGCTCGTCTGCGCGTGCTGACGTCACGCACGACACTGATCCAGGCGGGAGCTCCTCTGTACTCCATGGCCTCGGTAAGGATCTCGACACTCAGCCGTGTGCCATCCTTGGTCAGGTGGGTGTAGTAATGAGCACCAGAAGAGTTGGGATCCCTTAGATTAGCAGCAACTGCCTCGGCATCTTCTTGAGGATGCAAATCAAGGGGCGTCATGGAGCGCAACTCATCGAGCGAGTAGCCGTATCGCGAGATGGTTGTCCGGTTCGCATCGAGAATGAGATGTGTGTTGTTGTCAAAGATGAGGACTGCATCCGCGACGCTGTGAAACAACGTCCGATACTGTCTTTCCCTCGCTTCCACTTCGCGCGTTCTCGATTCAACGCGATGCGAGAGTGTTCGGCTCCAGACAAGAGATGCGGCAAGCAGTATCAGAATGGGCGCGAGAATGACCGTGCCGTACAGGGCAATCCGGCGGACATCGACGCTTTGAGGCTCAAGAACCCCCAGCCACTTGTCTGTAATTTCCTTGAGCCGGCCTGTGTCGTGCAGCGCAACCAAGCCCTCAGATAGGCTAGACAGCAGCGCTGTGTTTCCGTCAGAGACAGCAAATGAATACTCAGAAGGGAGCAGCAACGGTCCTGTCCGTTCGATGTTGAACAGCTCAAGTTTCTCAATCCAGTATCGACCGGGCAACTTGGCGAGCAAGGCCACGTCATGTTGGCCGGATGCGAGTAATTCCAGTGCCGCATCAGGCGTATCGACCAAAATCGGGTCCTCGCTAAGTCCGTTCTCAAGGACGTAGTCATGCATGATATCACCGCGCATGACGATGATCTCTTTACCCTTGAGCTGCTCCTCGGATTCGATATCCGGGCCACTACTGCGCCTAAAGATCGCATGGTGAATGATCGTGTAAGGTGCTGAGAAATCGACAAGACGATCGCGCTCGATTGAGTAGAACATGCCAGCAATGGCATCGATCTCGCCTTGTTCGAGTGCCTGACGGATTTCGCCCCACGGGCCGATCCGAACTTCAATATCCAAGTCCATGACATCGGCAATTGCCTGAACGACGTCAACGTTGAACCCGGTTGCATGGCCGCTTCCGTCTACAAACGAATAGGGCGGATAGTCAATTTCTGTGCCCACGACGACTCGGCGATCCGACGGGATTTCCAAAGCTGCAAACCACTTCGTCTGTAGTCGGTCGAAAGTGCCATCCGTCATCACGATGGACAGTCCCTCGTTGAGAACAGAGAGCAGCTTGCTGTCGCCTTCTGCGACCGCAAAGCAAAAATCTTGCCTGAAGCGCTCCAGAGGCTTCCCAACGATCTTGAGATTGGTAATCCCCGATTGCTGAATCAGACGCAGTGCCAGCAATCGCTGGATGATGACTGCATCATAAAGGCCATCCGAGAGTCCATGAAGGGCCTGATCGAACGTTGATGTGGTGTGAATATCGATGCCTGGGTTTTCCCGACGCAAGAATTCCTCTGCATTGTCGCCTTCCATGACAGCAACTTGCTTGTCGATGAGGTCGTTCAGCTCATCGATGTCGGCCGTGTCTTCACGAACGACAATGGCGCCATGAAGCGACAAGTAGGGAAATGTGAAGTCAAACACAGACTCGCGCTCAGGTGTGCGGCCGG
>Ga0180007_10003653_pt1 | contig 16949 bp, 22 predicted proteins | sample MM_PC_MetaG_FD_121122 | JGI IMG/M metagenome (GOLD analysis project Ga0180007, IMG submission 121122) | Groundwater microbial communities from the Aspo Hard Rock Laboratory (HRL) deep subsurface site, Sweden - MM_PC_MetaG | ecosystem: Environmental > Aquatic > Deep subsurface > Groundwater... | reverse complement strand
TGGAGGTTGCAATGCCCACTGGCTGAAAAGGAAGTCTTTAATCTCAATCGCTTCCCCTTCTTCAAACTTAGTTCTAATGGATTTCTCTACTTGAACGAAATAAGGAGTTGGCAATCCTGTCACCTGACCACTAGCTTTTGCTAGATATTCTACCAGAGCAGCAACATCTTCTGTTGCAATATCAGCATACGGGTCTTGCCCTTGATTGTATAGCTTCTTGGCTTTCAGGAAAATCATCTGTAAATCTCGACCAGTTTGAGCCACTGGACTAACTTGATAATCAAATGGTTGGTCGGTTAGCCACCCCCACATTGATTGAACTAACTGTCCTCCTATTAAGATAAAATTCAAGGGACCGAGAATACCAGCCCTAGCCTGCCTCTCAGGTTTCCACTGGAAAGCATCAGCTATGTATTGAAACATCATGGGAAGGATAACCCAGGTTAATAAAATAGTAGAGGCCGCCTTACTCCGACTTCCTCTACCGTATTTGAAGTTCCGCATATTATCGCCTATCATTCTGAAATACTTGTTAGGCTGATTCTGGAACATGGTCATTAACTTTAGCCACGAACTGCCATTTTGAATAGCAGAGAGTGTATCAATACCAAAAGAAGGCTGAGTCCTCCCTGTGGTATCTTCAGCAGCGGCAATCGCTTCTTCTTGAGATAATCCCTTTTTAAGACCTTCCTTATATTTAGCCCACATACCCTGAGTAACAGCGAAAGTATCGCCGGCTCTAATTTGTAGTAAGAACCAGTCTGTGAACTTACCCTGACCGGATATTGCTTTACTTCCATGCTTCTCCATAGCAGCTCGAATGTCTCGTTCAAAGCCTACACTCATTCTATTTCTAAACATCTCGGAGTTATTGTAGAGGAACTTGAAATTAGAGACTGGTGCTTTCCAGAAGTCGGCTACCCCTGTAAAGAAGTCAGGCACGTTCATCTCCGAAATATAGCCAAAGAAAGATGGTATCTGCTTCAGTAAAATCACAGGTTTAATAGCCAGGATAGACTTGGTGAAATTCCTCCTGAGCCAATCAGCCCCTCTATTCGTTGCCGCTGACTCAACCCCGTCTCTGGCCATCTGATTGATGAAGGTATCTATTAACTTTGTTATTCCTGTGCCGTGATATTCCTCAATAGCCTGTCTGACCTGTGTGCTGCTAAATGCTCGGCGTAAATCCCTGATTGTCAAAGCCCAAGCCTTGAAGTGTTCCATCTGCTGTATATGGTTCGATAATATCTGCGTAGCCCCATTAAACTTCAACGGTCGGACATTTTTCTGCCTTGACTTCAGACTCCCATTAAGAACAGAGGCGTATTGTGAAGCGTCTTGGAAGGTTAATATCTGCTCGGCTATATTACCTCCAAAATCACGTCTAATTGGCGAATATCTCATATTGTGAGGGAGGTTGACGTTGTAAAGTTCTTTGTAAATCTCATTAACCGACTGGTAGTATTCCTCGTAGAAGGTGAATATCGCATCAGATAACTGCTTTTCTTGTTCTGTAAGAGTATTCGTTATTGCATCTATGACTTTCTGAGACCATCCCATGCCAGTGGTGAAAGTATTACTTAGCGTGGTATCTTGCATCTGCATATACTTGGCTATCATTTCATCCCGTGTCATCACTAATGGGAAGGTATCTTCCTTAACTGGTTCGCCCAATTCAACCTGATGGAGTTTATATTCTTCTGTTAATTCAAACGTGCCGAGATTGACTTCTTCATCTAGCCCGTTGAGTATCTGGTTTACCTCACGCTTTGATTTTGTTTTATAGATGTCCTTAACAGCAATTTGGACCTTTTCAAATGTTTCCCTAACTCCAGTCGCCTGTCTCTGGGTAGCCCTATGAGCTTGAGCTACGAACTGGTTGATAGCACTTTGATATGGTTCTGAGGTCGGGTCTAGTTTGCTCAACTTGTCGGCAAGGTTATCTATAGAATACTGCCAGTTAACGAATGTATCTAACCAAGAAGGCTTCGCTGCCAACTGCTTCCTCGATACAGCCCCTATAGCCGTTTTAAGTCCCTTGCCTCCGGTGATGATGTTTATAAAGTCGGCTCGAACATTGTTTATTCTATCATTATTGGCTTCCTGTTTGGCCTGTCTCTCTGACCTGCCTATTGTCTCAAGTATCTTGATATACTCAAGGGTGTTCGCTAGTTCCTCTGATGACATACCATCTATACCGGCGAAGTTGAGGGACTCATTGGCTTTAAGCATATCCTCGTAGGATAACTCGCCATCCTCGTACTTCCTTATATTCTCAACAATCTTTTCCCTGGCTATGTCCCTATCGACATTAAGGTTATGAGTGATAACATCAATCCGTTCTTGAACTTCAGGGGTGAACTTCCCTTTGAGAATATGGTCTTTTATCTTGGCCTGTGCTTTCTTGATTTCCTTATTGATTTCAGCCTTGAGAACTTTCTGGGCATTTAGTTCAGCAACTTCTTGGACCTTTGCCATCTGAGTTTGCAGTTGAGCATCGGTTTTAACTCTGGCAACGGAGGTAACAAACTTCCCCCTGACATTTGTGGGCAGGTTTTCTCTTACGAACTTAGCCAGTGAAGCCTTAACCGTTTCTCTATCCTGTAACTTCTTTGACCATATATCAGCCATCTTGGAGAGTTCATCTAATTGTCGCCTAACCTCAGCTTCTGCAGCAGGTTCTTTTACTGCTTCTGGCACAATCCCCTCAGCAACTGGTTCAATGCCCTCTATTTTGGCTTCTGGGGCTATTCTAGCAGCTTCATAGACCTTCAAGACTTCATCTAGTTGTTTAGTATCATATTGAGGGAATAAGTTTACCGCTTCGCCTCCGTGATAAGGTATTTCCCTATTACCAAGTTCTGTCTCAACCTTTTTGATTGCCGTTTCAAGATGTGCGGGTCTAGTGAATTCAGCCAGATTTTGCTGTGCCTCCAATCTAGCTAGTTCTAACTTCAACTCAGGTTTAGTGCCTTGCCCTTTAGGAAGGCGACCCTTTACATCCAATAAATTATTGATTTCAGTTATTCTTGCTTCTGTAGCAGGCTTCCTAGCCTGTTGAAGTTTAAGTTGGTCTTCCATCGAAATTTGAGTAACTTTACCCTTGCCTAGAGGGAACACTTCTTTACCTGCTACTTCTTCTGGAATCATACTAGGTTGCAAGCCAGCTTCAGGTTCACCAACTTCTGCTTTTGGTATTGGTGCAACCTCTGGGGTAGTAGGAACTATAGGTGGCACTCCTGAAGGGGTAACTTCTTCACCACCAGGAAGGGTTATCGCACCAGTCTCATCATTGATTATTTCCTCGAGCTTCTCAGCGATAGTTTCCCGGAGACTGCCTTCTCCAACTTCATTCTTTAAGGATTCGTTTATCTTATTGTATGTCCCAACTGCCACCTGTCCAGTTCCACCCAATATCGTGGTCAGTAAGAATGTCTGTGGAGCTACCTCCTTGAAAGCCTCCCACCAAGTTATCTTGCCCTCTCTCAGTCCAGCCTCTACCTCAATAGCAGATTGGCCTTTTTGGGTAATGGTTTCTGTCAGTAATTCCTCACCATATAGAGCACCAAGTTTCCCTATAATTCTGGTTGCGATAGACCGCCCAACCATCTTGCCAAGAGGAGCAGTTAATATTTTGGCAAAGGCAAGGTTACTCAGAGCTTCAGGCACTGCTTCCCATAGTCCATACTGTGTTGCCTTGCTCTCAAAATCAGCCTTGAGCTGGTCTTCTTCTACTTGGGTTAGTCCCTTACCAGTTTGTGCTATCTTTTCATCGTTCTTTGCTTCGAGATACTGCTGCATTATCTGGTAGGTGGACATACGATATGCAACTGCACCTGAAGCTGCTGTCCCCGATACCCAAGCAGCTATCCTTGCACCCGGCACAGGAGCTAGAGCTAATGGAACTCCAACGCCAAGACCAGCACCCATTGAGGTCAATGAGAAAGCTATGTTCTGAGGTAGTTGGGCTATATCTGTAAAATCAATCGGAAGTATCGACTCTCCATACTTCTCGCTAGTCTCCTTAACAAACTTATCTATATCGGTATTGGCATCCTGAATAAATCTGTCAGCCCAGTCCTTATCTACTACACTGGCTCCACCCTGTCCCTGAATTGCTTGTAAAATTGAAGCCCCTAGTTGTCTCGGAACTTTAGTTAGTGCCTCCCCGAAAACCTTGACTACAGTGGGTAATTCCTTTGCTGCCTCCCTGGTCAAAACCCACTCATCCAAACCAGCCTCACTACCTTTAGGGTATCTCCTAATCTTTTCATTCTGAGTAATGACCTCTCCAGTCCTGACACTTTGCCATATAGCTTCTCCAACTTCTCCAGTGGGTTCTATCGGGGCAATGCCCGGTCTAATAGGTGCTCTGCCTGGTAATACAGCAGGTATTTCATCAGCACTGAAATAGTCTTTAAGAGCCTGCTCTGTAATACTGGGGTATAATTGCCTGACCAGTTTCTCTGAACTCTCATTTCTGCCGGCTGTTATCAGCTCACTCCTGAGTTTGTCAGGATTGTTGCCGTAGTATTCTGCTGCCCAGTCGAGAGTATTCGGTGTTACTTTGGGCAAAACTTCTATCATTGTTTGACCGAGCTCGCTAATCTGAGAAGTAAAGAACTCATCAATCAATTCATTACTTGCACCCAGATTCCTGAGTATGTTCTCAGTATCAGGAGTTCTTCCGGTATCAAGTAATATTTGTCCAAACGTATCGAAATCTGTTTGAGCAAGCTGTATTAAGTTCTCTACCGATGTCTCAGGCGGCGCGCCATTTTCAAAGTATGTTGGAAAAACATTAGTGAAGCTAGTAACTAATTGTCCTTGCTCTGTAACCTCTTGTCTTTGCTGTAACTCCTGTCTTTGTCCTAAACCCTCATAGTCAAAGCCTTCAGGCTCAACAACCGGAGCAGGCTCAAGGGGAACAGATAATGCCTCAAGTTCTGCCTTTGTGTATCTCTTACCCTCTGGTGATATAGCGGCATATTCCTGCACATCACCTTCATCACCATAAACAATATCGGCAAACTCCCACTTTTCAGGAGAGACATAAGTATATTTAGGCTGCTCTAGCTCATCCCAATCTACCTTGACCATCCAATCAGGCTCAAGGTCAAAGCCATACGCCTTAGCTTGAGGGGTAGTCATATAGTAAGATTGTTTGCGGCGCACCTTATTTATCAGGCTTTGAAGGTCATCCCTGCGCTCTTGGCTAGTTTGCATTGTCATTTATCTAATCTCAAACGTGTCTTTTTCTATGGAAATCCTTGTGCCATTAGTTGCAATATAAGTTACTTCATACTTCTTAGCAGGTTGTGTTGCTGTCTGAAAATCATAATGATATGTGCCCGTAGAGTCCTTTGTCATAGCTACTGCATTAATCACAATGGTATCATCCCACTTAATAGTAATGGTCATGGAAGTAACAGGGTCTTGTGGAGTACCACCAGAGTCCTTCACAATTATTGAGCATATTACAGTTTCACCTATATCAAAAGTAGCCATATTATCCTTCCTCCATAATGCTTGTAATAGTTAAACCAGTTGACGGTGTAGAGACTATTATCAGGTCAGCCGTTAAGCTAGAGGCAACATTGAACTGATTGCTGGTTACTGAACTTATGAAATGCCCATTAATAATTACGGAAGTTATATCTAGCTTCTGGTCTGTCATCTTAATTCCCCACTAATCTTAAATAGCGTCCCCACTTTAGATACTAAAGATAGTATCCTGTCTATCCAATGTAGAGACATTCCCTTTACCATTAACCCCACCCCCATAGTCATACCCTTAGTTATCACACTGGAATCCTTTCATAAATGCTTTCATTGGCAGCATTGCCTGCTTTATCTTTCAGGTCAAACGTCCTTATCGGGGTCTCCCCATCAGTGTCATAGAATATCATCTGGTTATCTAATATCTTCCACCTGCCCTGCTCTATCTGCTTAATAAAAGCGAGGTCGGTACGGACATCCTCTATGTTTGATACCGCACCAGACGAGTCAACCGCCCTATCCACAGTAATATAAGCAGCAGGTTCAATAGGAGACATAGGCTGACCTCCTGAGTCAAGAGCCACAAGGTTGCCAGTTATCTCACAAGTTGTCCAGCTAACTCTATCCTCAAACTTGACCTTAGCATTTTTTAAGGTAACTGTGATGACCACATTCCTTGCTGAGTCCAAAACTTCCTTACCCCCGGCATCCACAATCTCATCATCATCCAAAGCATTTGGCTTGGAGGCAAGGTCTCTCAGGGTATCGTATAAGTCCTGAGCCCTGAGAGATACCGAAGGAGCAGCTACCTCAATTATTCTAGGCGACAGAGTCCAGTTCACTGTCAGGTCGCTTCTGATTGTCATGCTTCTCCAGCCCCTTACAATTCTTTTCTATCTGGTCAGCCAATGCTCTGAGTTGGGCGGGGTAGAACTCTCCGTGAAGCTCTACCCAAGCCTGTCCTCTTAGTAGCGGGACTATTTCTGGTATATTATCTTCTTCCATTTTAACTCGCCTGCGGGTCAGTCGCTAGAATTGGGACAACATTCAAACCACTAGTAGGGAATGACCCATCTACTGTGTAGTCCTTAAACCCGTATTTCCTCACCCTAATTTTAACATCAAAGGCAGTAGCAAGGATGATGTTGTCTGACTCCTCTGTAGTAGTATCAGCCAGAACATCAAGTTGGGGAATGTAGAAGGCCCCAGTCTGACCAGTTGGGTCAGGAGTTACTCCACTTATAACCGCTCCGGAGAAACTGGTATAGGCAAACACTGTATCTCCCACTCTCAGATTACCACTTTGCGGTGCTTTCTCGCCATCTATACTCGCCGTTGCTGTGATTGAGTTAGTGGTTACAGACGATATAGTGTATTGGTTTTTGATAAGACTGGCTCCAGTCCTTGCAGCTATCAGGATATAGCATCCGACTAGACTAGCGTGGGATACATTAGCTTTCTTGTAGTTAGGGGGAACTTGCTGTGTTCCAGTAGCATCAGTCAACTGGAACGAAGCGACAGCATAATCTTCAACCCAGACACCCCTGGCACCAAAGAATGTGCCTCCAGCAAAACTACCAAACGGAGCTTGCTTTACTTCAGCGTATGTCGGCTCACTAGCGGAGAGGTATTCCTCACCTGCGTCTCCATTGACACTTAGAGCCGAGTTGTGGGCACAGACATATTTTAGGTATTGGTAAATCTGAAGCACTGTCCTCCCTGCTCCATCAATCACAACATTATAAGTTACAGCGCCAGCACCATTATTAAGGTCTTTGACAACTGTAGTTTGTGCAGATGTAGCCGTTGGAGTATATGTTCCCGTGGCACCTGTTAATTGGTTTGTGCCGTTAGGAGTGCCAGAAGTATTCTCAGCGTAAAGAACATTGCTTACCACCGCAATAAACTTGCCTGTCCAGCCAGAGACTGCCTGCGTAACTGTTTCTCCAACTACCCAGTCCCCACCACTTGTGCCTCCAGAGAACTTTCTCTGAACGAACAATGCCTTAATATCGCTGTATCCTTTGATGACAGAATACTCAGCAACTGTAGCGTGGTTAGTGGTTTGACAACCGAGGTCTCCTGCACCACGAGTTGACCTTTCCTTAACAACTTCAGCAGCAACAAAAGTTCCCTCTACCTGACAGAGATAAAGGTATCCGTTAGTGCTATCAATATATTGTATCCTGCCTGAAGCTCCTCCAGCACCATAGGCGAAGTTGCCAATATCAAAAGCCGTTGTAACGCTACCAGCAGTGCCAGCAACGGTAACAGCAACAGGAACCGAGAAGGTTGTGGGGCTTATAACCGTAACAGTCCGAACTCCGTCAATGGTAGGAGTGGAATTTGAACCTGATATTGTTACAATGTTGCCAGTAACCAAATTGTGTGTCCCCGTTGTAACTACAGTAGGGTCAGCCACAGTATTACCACTAATAGTTCTTACTTCGGTAACAGCAGCAACATCAAGGTAAATATCACCTGTAGTTTTGTAATTCAAGTCCTCAGCCGTATTGACACCAGCAGGGTTTCTACCACCAGCCGATAGGTCGGCTTCATTGTGGTCAAAGAGACCATCTGTATCTCTTGAGAATACTGTAACAATACCACTATCAATTAACGCCCCAGTATCCCTTATCTTGATTAGAATATCAATGTTACCCGGTATCCAGTAGGGGGTTATCTCGGCATCGTTCTGGACAATGTAAATCATTGAGTTCCTGAACTGTGAACCGATTGTGTATAGGTTAGCAAACACCTTACCAGATACATCTACAACATAATCAGAGGTTGTAACTGCTCCACCTTTCAGGAACTGGTAGGATGTCTCGTCTCCCATATCCCAACCATTAGTCCAGCGATATACCTGTGGCGTATCCGAGACAAATGGGAAGTCATCATCCATAAAGGCAGTGGCAGCGAACTTGGCTGCCAACCATTGGAAGAAGGCGAGGACTGTATAGACCTCCGTTCCTGACGAATGAGTTACTGTTTTCGCCGTAGTATTTACCGTGAATTCCGTTTCTAATGACATTTTTGTTTCCTCCTATTTATTTTATTATACTATGTTTGTTGCGGGTCTACTACTAAAGTTATAGGTAGACTGACACTACCCGATGCAGGAATATCTACCGCCTGCTTGAAATCTTTGTAACCATACTTTCTTACTCTCCATGTTGAATTATTAACTTGACCTCCAGTCCAAGATGTTGAGGCAATTCCACCAGCAATGGTTTGCTGATTCATAATCCAGGGTGATTCAGGTGGGTCTTGGTCAATGAAAGCCCAAGCACCAATAATAGGTTGATTAGGCACACCAGCAACTATCCCCTTAACAGTCATAGTTAATGTAACAGATGAGGGAAAGGTAACAGCTGCTCCATCTGATTTGTAAGTTGGAGTACCTCCGCCAACTATACTAATTGCAACAGTTCCTGTAGCCGCAAGAACATGGATTGCTGCATCCGTTGTCCCATTCGCACCATATCCAGTAAAAGTTAGGTTAGTAAAAGTGTAATCTCCCGCAGTGCCAAATCCTTCAAGCGCATAACCAGTTCCCTTACTGGCAAATGTTGTGTTGGTTATCAATGAAATGTTATCTACCACAAGAGCTTTTGCCCCAATGGCACTATCTATTGTGCATCCAGTAAAGGTTGCCCCATTTTGCGTTATAATATCGCACCTTCTGAAAGTGGAATTAAGTATAGTGCTGTTTGAAGCAAACCCAAAGACTCCCATATCTGTAAAGGTGCAGCTTCTTAGATAGACAGTTGCGTTGTCCGTAGTAACCCATCTTCCACGACTTACAGTGCTCAAGGACAGAATACTAATAGATGTTAAATCTACAAGGCTCGTTGCTTGTCTTACTTCAAACGCATTAAAGCCGGCTGTTACCTTGTTTGTATTCTGAATAATCAGCGACTTATTTTTGTCTATAAAATTAACAGCAGCACCATATCCAAAGATAATCAGCCCCTTGACAAGATACCCACCATCAATTGCCTGAATCAATCCCCAACGATTAGCGACATTATCATTTACCCCAGCATACCCGCTAAAAGTTGCGTAGTTAGCAGTTTCTCCTCCTGCTATTCTTGCTTCACAGCGACCATACCTGGTAGCATCGCATAAGAAAGGGTTACCCTTAAAGATTGAGTTAAAATTATTAACCGCTGCCCCAATATATTGAGAGTTTCCCAGACCCGTTCCTACTATATCGTCAGCAGTAAGAGTCGTATTAACTGCGTAGTTAATCCACCCTCCATAGACATAGGTCGTTTTACCGCCTACATCCCAAGATAAGAAGTTCGCTAAATCAGTTCCAACCATTATACGAATACCACCATCCACGTCTGCTTCAAGAGAACCAGGGGCTGCCCAATAAAACCAAACGAGAAAAGCACCGTCTGTAGGAAGGGTAATTCCAGCAGTATTGTTCACCATCATGCCACCAACCCCAGCAGCATTGAAGGCTTTTGACATAGCAAGTAATCCCTGAAAAGGATTATCATCATCCGATGAGGGGCCAGCACCGTATGTCCACCCCGAAGCCGTAGGTTCAGCCCACGTCTTACCCCCAGACTCACATAGGTCTATATCTATTAAATCAGTTGCATAACTTGGAACTGCCATTTATTTCTTCCTTGTCTTTTGTTTAGGCTTATCCTCTTTCTTTTCTACCTTGAAATCCCTATTCCTAGCTTCTTGCTTCGTATCACACCTACCCAAAACTTCCCCTGTCTCTGTATCTACTACCAGATGCTTGTCTTTTTCCTTCCGAATTACTAACATATTAACCTCCTATATGCAAGATATAAGCGAGTATCACTCCAACCACCACCGCCCAAACTATCACCTTGAGTTGAAAATTTATAGCATCCCACATAATACTAGACTCCCTTATTCCTTGTGGCTAAAGCCCTAATCTTCTCGGCCAGGTTAGGTAATGGGCGTTGCCCATTCTGATTCTCAAAGGGGCTTTTGAGTTCGGTAAGATGCTGAACAGCTATCTTCTTATTCCACTTCATTTAACTGCCTCCTCTATTTGTTATACTTACTTCTATTCGTGCTACGGCTCACTACCCTCGTATTGTTCTTTGACTTGCTCCCGCCCTTACTTAACGGAACCTTGTGGTCAACCTCTTTACCATCACCTTCCTTTAATCCTGAGTCTGCCCTTGCCTTGTTCCTTGCAGCCCTATCCGCTATCTGCTTAGGCTTCCCATGATAACTATTATATTCATTCTTGTAATCACGCGGCTTGTTTGGCATTTGTTACCTCCTCTGGTTGTCTCGTTTCCTCACCCCTCAAAGCTCCCTCAGCACCACCCATTGCATTCAATAACTGACCATTCCCCTTTGCCTTCTCCACCTCTGGAACTCTAGCTGATTGCGGTAATGGGACAGGTTGCATCCTTTGTTTTATAATACTTACTGCCCTCTCAATTAGTAACATCGACTGGAAGTTCTTGAGGTCTTTCTCAGTGCTGTCCTCCATCTCTTCGGCTTCCTCAGCATATCTTATTCCCATCTCTCCCAGTCCAATAGCGGGGTCAGCTTCCTTAGCTTTCTCAAGTTCCATGTCTTTGATTATCCCAGCAGGGTCATCCGCCATCAGTATATTAATCAGATTCCACTTCAAAGGCAATCTACCATATACCGCAGTAAACTCAGCCAGATTAGCTAGTTCCTGCCTCTTACTCTTAACCGATAAGTGATACGAAATAGCATAGTCTTTTGGGTTCCCCAGTTTAGAAGCGGAATACTTCGTTCCCTTACCCTGCTTCCCTATTAAAAGCTCAGGTTTGCCCAGCTTAATGAACTGGTCTATCATCATTCGAGCTAACTGACTTCTGAATATACCCAGTGCATCTTTCCTAGCATTCTGCAACCTCGCAATCATCTCTGTTTCACCAGCCAACAGTATCGCACTGGGGGGAGTATTATACTGTTTTGGAGATAACGGTGCTCCATTACTTATCATATCCTGAAGGTCCGCTCTGGCTGTCTGTCCCGCCCTGTTTATATCACCTCTCGGGACCGGCTCAAACTTCTCACCCTCTTGCACATCAACAGTCTCATCTAACTCAGGTGCAGGTTCAGCAGGTTTTCCGTCAAAGTTCTTTCTCTGCCTCTGATACCCCGGGTACAACCCTGCATATCCCGATGTCTGCTCCAGTGATATAGACCTGGCAAGTTCAGTATAAAGCCCTGCATTGAGAAACAGAACATCCTCCCCTTCGTGTTTCATATAACCCTTACCCCTGAACATAAACCCTGAAGCCGGTATGGCAATCACAAACGGGGGATACCCAAGAGTATTCTTTTGAGCGATGACTTGCTTTCCTCCAACCCATAACTCATTCCTTTTGTCTTCCCAATAGTCTCTGACTTCGTTATCTTGTTCTAGGAGTGAAGGTTTGGTGTATTCTAATCTACCATCCTTAGCTATCTTCTCATATTCCTCGAGCTCCTCCTCCAAGTCTGCCTTACTTCTGAATGTTATCGGGGCTACCCACTTCCCCAATACATAAGGTGTCCATCTCATATCTACAGGTACGCAAGTAATCTTATACTCTCCAGCTACAACTTGAGAACGCCACCTTGCACCGATAGCATACCTGGTACAGACATGATTGCATAACCACCCAAACAATGACGGAATCCCATGTTCGGTTAATAGAACCTCATCAGTCTGAGCCAGGTTATCTTCGACAAACTCCTCTACCAAGTGGGACTGCTTATCTGATATATTCCCCTCAACCACAGTCTGCCACTTACCACCCAGCAAATCAGATATAACGCCATGAGCAAATACTTTAGGCAGGTTTGGTGTTACACTGATTGCATCTCTGAGTTTAGTCTTCCCATCTGGCTTCACGAGCTGGTATGGGTTATCATCCCACATCAGGAGTTTTTCTGTATTGTCCATCCGTTTATTGAGTTCAGACATTGCAGTCTGTCTATTTGTGATTTTATCCCAAGTGTTATCTGCCATGACTACCTCCTTACCCTATAAATAGTTTCGGTATTTGAATCTTCTGTGGCAGTGGAGGTGGTGTCTTTGCATTTATCTCAGAAATCATCATAACCAGAGCAGAAAACGAACACATAGTAAACTTCTGCAACACTCCTCCTGTGTTCTGTGCCATTTCGGTACTTATAGCACAGGCTTCCCCAATACACCAGTCATTCAAGAAAGGACACTTCTTTTTTCTTTCATCACCATTATTTCCCATTCAATTCTCCTTAATGATAACTATTACTATTTACCTGTCTAATATGGGGAGTCTTCCTCGGCTTTTCGGCTACTTTATCTTTCATGGGGCAATCAGGTTCGTGTAGTCCACCTGTGCTTATACGACAATAAGTGCAACCCTCAAGAAAAAAACTTTCGTTCCCCACACTATCTGTAATATAGTGTCCGTAAACCATATCTACCTCCTATTTTGATAGCCTCTTTAAGCATCTAGGGCAGTCTATTACTATTCTAGCTGTGTTGGGGTCTGTTTGTCTATCCTGTGGCCATATAACCTCGTAACATAGTGTCATCAATCCCCGCTTCCTGCTTCCATCCGGTGTAAAAAGCCCGTATGTCCCGTGATAATAACCATGTCTACCTTTCACAGCTTGGAGGTTATCCTGCTCTGCTCTCTTCTTTATTAACTTTAGAAAGCGTGATACTATCTTCATCTTAATACCTTCTCCACTATTTTCCTGATTATGTTCTTAACAGTCAGTTTCCCGATGTGAAACTTGAGCCATAAAGCAACTCTTACCTTTAGTTTAGAGTCCTTCTCCCACTTGATATAACCTCCACTACCTTTCCTGCATATGAATCCCATTGAGTCGGAGTATTCGGGGAATAGCTTTTTATTGTGGAAGTCCAGTATCTCAAATCCCTGACACATTAAGAGTTGCCTTAAAACGCTCGGAGTGAAAACGGATATGTGCCCCCACCCTAACTGGTGGATACTGGATGTGTAAAGATTCGGGACTTCAATGTGTAGGAAACCACCGTACTTTAGGTTATCATAAAACCCACTTAAAACCTCGCATAAGTCTGTGCAGTGCTCCAAGACACCATAACATATTATCAGGTCAAACTTTTTGTGAATCTCACAGGGATAGTAACCTTGAATGATGTTATGACCTAAACTCTTGCCATATTCCGCCATATCCTCGTTAGGCTCTACACCGTAAGTGTCCCAGTCTTTGTATGCATCAAGACACCCACCAGTCCCACAACCTACATCCAGTACAGCCCTGTCTTTACTATGAACCCTGAAATGTTTATACTGGTAATCATATAGTTTCTGCCCTTCAAACCTTAACTGGTCAGTGTACCTATCTAATTCCTCAATAGTTCTTACTTCGTGATATGTCCCCTTCCACCTGTTGTAATCTATGTCCAGAAAGACTAGGGAACAAGTATCGCAATACCTGTATATAACTCGGTGTTGAGGATTGTGGACTTTCTTCTCCGCATCCAGTATCACCGAACCTTGCGACCCACATAAGTAACACTTATTCATATTAACGGCTCTACTGCGGTATAGCCCTTTCTAAAGTATGGACAATTATAAGCCGTGCTATTGCCAGTTAGAACTTTTGATATACCACATTCAGGGAGCTCATAATCAGTTTTGATGACTACCCCTTGAGAATGGAGATAGGCGAGAACATGGTCGATGATATATTCAGTAGGTACTCTGTCAAATCCCTTATAGTCCATTAGGGATACAATCGCCCCTTCCCTTATCTCTTCTTGTTTCATAGACCCTCTCCCCTCTTTTAGTGATTACTTACTCTTGAAAGGACTCCCCCACTATTGACTGTCTCAGGAACAAAATCAGACATAAGACCCCTTTCACACGCCATAAGGTGAAACTTTGCCTCTTGGTCTATTGTCTCTCCCTTAAATACAAAACTGAATTTCTCCCTGACATAATTGCTGAGGTCATTGAAGATATAAATCTTGTTTAGCCGGTGCATTGCCTGAACCTTTCTAATCTGTAGTGCCTTAGCTTGGCTATGCTTTGGCTCGCTTATCGGCCACCCTTGAGCCGTATAAGCCTGCCTTTCCCCCTCTTCTTGGTGATTGCCACCTACCCGTCTCAATACATTCCTTCCCTCTGTTATCACCTTGAAAGCCTGAACATGGTCGTAAATACTCATTTCACTTCCAGGCCAATACTCGGCAAATGCAAAGAAATCTCCTGTACCTGGATTACCAGCATAGAATAAGGCGGCCGCATTTACCCTACCAAAGTCATGTCCTGAATAAACATGCCAGCTTTTATCAATCTCGAATCTAGGTATCAGACATACCTTCTCATTAAATGCACTGTAAACTAAACCCTCTAGCCCTTTCCATAGTCCGAGTACATAGCGGTCTTTGTAAATCCCCTCATACTCCGATAGACGCTGTTTGTAGTCATCAGGTAGAGCAGGGTTGTCATAAGAGCTTGCTTGAAAAACATCCCCTCTATGCTCCTGAAAGAACATACGATATAAATAATGAGTCGGCGGCCCGGGGTTAGTCGAAGCAAATATGTGATGAGGAACGTCAGGTAATCTTAATCGCCCCTCTAACATCTGCCAGTCATCTTCGACAGTTTCTATCGCCTCATCAACACCAACCCATCCTATTCCACCAGGGCCGAGGGAACCTAGCTTGAGAGGGTCGTCAAGCCCTCCAAACAGGATTATAGAGCCGTTTACAAGGGTAATTAAACCGCTCTGCTGATTATAACTCTTTATCAGTTCAGCAGGACATACCTTTTTTAGAAATGTCCATAGAGTAGAAAGTTTGATGCTAACATTGGTCTTTCGGCAGATATACCCTATGTTACCAGGATAATCAATAGATAACTTCAACCCTTTGGCACATAGAGCAATTGTCTTGCCGGCCCCAAAAGCACCAGAGAATAATGCGCGGGATGCTTGCGAAGCTACAAACCTGTCCTGTGGCTCGTTTATCGGCTCCCAAACCAGCTTAACTTCTGGCCTTGTCGCTGTTGTCATAGTTCTAACTCAAACTCGCCTTAACACTCTCCATCGTAGGACCACGCACACCATACCTCACCATGCTAAGAAGGTTGACACGCTTCCCATCTAGCCCCATCGTTTCTTTGTCCAGGGCATTGACTATCATTAGAAGTTTGGCAGCCTTCTCTGTATTAACATAAATAGGCTTTGCTCCCCCTACTATAACCTGTGAACCTTCGTCCTGTGAACCCCCCTCTTTGTGAACCTCTTGTGAACCTTTCCGCCTGTTTCTCATGTATTCTTTGTGAACCTCTTTACTCTGGGGCATCTCCTACCTCCAATTCTTTGATATCTTGATACCCTTTCCCGATTACGAATACTATGTTTATGTCTCGCACTGGTCTACCTTCATCATACAAACCATCCATCTTATTGAGTAAGTCTATAGCTGAAATAGGGTTTAGTAGCTTCAATGACCTGTTATACCCGTGCTTTGTCCTCTTGACCGCGTATTCAGTCGCAGCTCCATAGTTTGGTATGTCTTTTGAGAGTGATACCTGACCATCTTCTGAGATAAAGTCTACCAGATTTGCTTTGGCAAACTCAGACAATCGTTCTTTACGCTGAATCTCAGTCATAACGGTATGGCTACTAGCCTCGTTTCTCAGCTCTTCAAGTCTTGCCTGAATCTTATCTCGTTTAGCAAGCCTGCAAGCATGGGAATCAATCAATGTTAGAGCATATTTAGAAGAGTAGCCTGCTTGAATCCAGGCTTCACGTTGAGTCATACCTTTGAAGAGGTTGTTAACAAAGTTTTCTTGCTTCTGAGTTAGCATAAAGACCTCAAAGTCGTAATATACACCCGGGCAAGTTTTGAGGCTTGCCCGGGTAGAAAGGAGGGAATGAAAAAGAAAGCCATATACTTCCTTAATAGCATAATTCTTTGTTTCTGTCAAGTATAAGTTCCCGCACCAACTATCAGATTGGGCAAGTCTTGAGTTTTCGCCCGGTAATGAGGAACACAATCACGACCCCAACAATCCGTCATACCAACAAGTTGTAATTTCAATTTCATAACATCTCCTCTCTATTGGGGGCTACTCCCCCTTAAACCATTTATCCTTGAGCATATCCTGTTGGGCATGAGAGTAACCACTACCATAATCTATCATCTCGCTATCGGTGCTTTCAGGCAAGCTCTGGTCTTCTGCCTCTACCCTTAACCCCTTGATGGCTAGGATTTGGTCAGTATCCCATCCTGCAAACCGCTTTGTCTTGCCACTAATAATGCCCTCAGTTCTCGCCGCTAAGACAATATTGTATATCTCTTCCCTGATTCTTTCCGTTTCAGTCATCTTGTATCTCCTTTATTGGGTGGGGGCTAGACTAGGTATTGCTCCTCATTTTCCGTGGCTTGAAATGGCGGTATCTCAACGAATCTCCAACAGGGAGTATCACAT
>Ga0180007_10003651_pt1 | contig 16952 bp, 14 predicted proteins | sample MM_PC_MetaG_FD_121122 | JGI IMG/M metagenome (GOLD analysis project Ga0180007, IMG submission 121122) | Groundwater microbial communities from the Aspo Hard Rock Laboratory (HRL) deep subsurface site, Sweden - MM_PC_MetaG | ecosystem: Environmental > Aquatic > Deep subsurface > Groundwater... | reverse complement strand
TAAAGCTTAAGGTTTCAGAATTATTTATAAAAGCAACAGTTGCGTATGGTACTGTCGTATGGCCTGGCAATATTGATATTGCTCCTGAAACTTTATGGGATTATTCAAAAAACATCTAACAAAAGCATCCAGCTGACCCTTACGACACGTTAACGAACGGTCGGGCATCTGATTGAGGACGTTAAGATTAGTAGTACCGTCTATCAAATTAATCCTACACCTGTACCTGATCTTAATACCACATCTGTACCCTCGGGTACTTAGAAGAGAGATAGAGTTAACCCAGTTAACACACAGTTAACCCATTATAACCCATTATATCCTTGACATTTGCCGTACATTTTAGTACTATCATTTTGCAAGCGGTATGGATGATAAGTGGGCCCGGCGCCCGCTTATTTTTTTATTTGCCTTCGCCAGGGTTTTGACGGGTTACGTCTAAACCGGGGTCCGTATCAAGAAGCCAGGCGATGAGGCTCTGTCTGTTTTTGTAAGCGGACGCAAATAGGAGAATTTGATCGTGAACAAAAGAGGTATACCTGAAGAGTTGGCGGCATACGTGGAAGAAGAAGCCGTAAAAAATGGTTATGTGTTGGTGGATATAGGTTTAGGCGGAAGGAATGTTCCCTGCATAGAGGTGGTCTTGGACAAAAAGAGAGGAATTACCCTTGATGAATGCGCCCGGATCAACAGGAATATTGTTTCTTGGATCGATGAGAGAGGACTTTTTTCCGGCAAGTATACACTGGATGTGTGCTCGCCGGGCCTGGATCGTGAATTGAGAACGGATGGTGATTTCACGTGGGCAGAAAGCAGGAAAGTGCGTGTGACCACCCGGGAACCTGTCGATGGAAAGAGCGAGATTGAAGGAAAATTACTGGGGATCCGTGATGGTGGAGATATTGCGATAGAGGCGGAAGATGCGCAGGAGATCAGGATCGAACGTGATAAGATCGCGAAAGTCAGATTACTGGTTGCGAAGAGGAAATAAATAAACTATGGAGATAAAAGATGAACGATAAACTTTTGGCGGCGATAGAGCGCTTGGAACGGGAAAAGGGGATCAGTAAAGAGATCCTTTTTTCGGCGATCGAGAGCGCTCTGACCAGCGCGGCATATAAGATCATAGGGGATCCGAATCTCTCCAAGGAAGAGATATCTGTGGAGATGGACGTGGAAACCGGAGAGATCACTGTTTTTAAAGGTGACACTGAAGTCGAGAGCGAGCAGTTTGGACGCATAGCGGCACAGACCGCCAAACAGGTAATGATACAAAAGATCCGTGAGGCTGAGCGGGATGTTATCTCTGAAAAATATCAGGATAGAGAAGGAGAGATCATAAGCGGGTCGGTCCATCGTTTTGAAAAAGGGAATATCATCGTGGAGCTTACTGATACCGAAGCAGTCTTGCCCAGATCTGAACAGATACCGGGGGAGAGATTCAGGCAGGGCGAGATCATTCGAGCATGTCTGCTTAAGGTGGAGAGAAAGACGGGTGGATTGAATATAATCCTATCGCGGTCTAATCCCGCGTTTGTGAAAAAATTATTTGAATTGGAAGTGCCGGAGATCGCGCAAGGCATTCTTGAGATAGTAGCTATCGCCCGGGAGGCCGGAGAGAGAACAAAGATTTCTGTTCTGTCGAAAGATGAAAGGATCGATTCGGTGGGGGCCTGTGTCGGAATGAGGGGGTCTCGTGTTAAAGAGATCGTAAGGGAATTGTCCGGGGAGAGGATAGATATAGTCAGGTGGAATGATGATATAGCCGAATACGTACGGGGCGCGGTAAGTCCTGTTGAAATATACGGTATGGAAATAGACAGGGACGCCAGGGAGATAAAACTTACAGTGCTTAAAGATCAGCTGGCTTTGTTGATAGGAAAGAAGGGGAGAAACATCCGGCTCGCGTCCAAACTTGTGGGATGGGAACTGAAGGCTGACGCTGTTGTTGAAGATGTGGATGTTCCGGTGAGAAAAGTCTCTGGATTTGACGAAGAGACCATGGCTTCCCTGGAAAATGCGGGGTATCGCAACGTGTCGGAGTTACTGGAAGCCGGTGCGGAAAAGGTGGCGGAGATAGATTCGATCGGGGAAGAAAAGGCCGCGGAGATTATTTTGACAGGTGAGGCGGCATTGGAAGCCGCGGTAAGCGCGCGGCAGGATGATCCCGGGGAAACAAAAAAGGATGATAATGGTGACGGCGCGTCTGCTCACGATGATCAGACGAACGTGGACGCGGAAACGGATGAGAAAAAAACTTCTGTGGAAGAAAAAGCGGCAGGAGAATCCGATCTTGAGGCAGAAGAAGCCGAAGCCGGCCGAGGCGAAATAGAGACCGAAGGATTGTCAGAAAACGCAACGGAAGATCAAGACAAGGAATAAAAAAAGCTGATAATAGTAAAAGGAATAACATGGTGGTAAAAGTAAAAAAATTATCTAAAGAACTTGGTATAAAAAGTGAAGAATTGCTGGAAGCTCTGCGCAAACTCTATGTGGACGTAGAGGATGAAAACAGCGCTGTCGATGAAAAGATAGCCGCGCTTATGAAGGTTAAATTAGGCGGCAGAAAGCCGCAGAAAGAAGAAAAAGAAAAGTCTGTCAAAAAGCCCACCAAAAAGACAAAAATAAAAAAGGAAGCACCGGGAAAAAAATCAGAAAAAACTTCAAGCGAATCCGACGATGGCGAACTTGAAAAGCCAAAAGATGGGTCCACTAAGGCGGATGAAGCAGTAGAGCCTGTTGTGGGGGGACGAGAAGGCAATGAAAGTGATAGTGAAAAAACGGATGGTCAAGGGGGAGTGAGGCGCCTCGATAAAGTTGTTGTTGTTAAGCATGCCGGGAAGAAAGAGGAAGAGGTTAAAAAGGATAGAGGCATCGGGAAACTCAAAATTGTCCCCGGCGGAAAAAATGAGGATGAGGATAGAGAGGGCGGGCCGAAAAAGGGAAGGAAATTCACTTTTTCCGGCGGCAGGCAGCAGAAAAGATCAAAGGATGGCGTATCCCAGAGGCCGTACTTTAGAAAGATAAAACGGATCAAAAGGCCCCTCCGGGCAATCAAGAAACCCGACATAGCCCACGAAGAGATAAAGACATATGAGGGCGACGAATTTAAAAAAATACAACTTCAAATACCAACTGATATCAGGTCTATGGCGGTCAAGGTAAATAAACGTCCGAACGACCTTATTCAACATTTGCTGAAAAAAGGTGTTCTTGTAAGCATTAATCAGGAATTAGATGTGAGCCTTGTTCGCGATCTGTTGAAAGACCTGGGATATGAACTCGAGGTTTTGAAATCTATTGAGGATTCTCTCATGGAGGAACATTATGAAGTAGACGGTTCCGAGACGGAGGTTCGGGCACCTATCGTTACCTTTATGGGGCACGTTGATCACGGCAAAACGTCTCTTTTGGACTATATCCGAAAGACCATGGTCACAGCGAAAGAGAAGGGTGGAATCACCCAGCATATAGGCGCCTATAAAGTAGACACGCCCGGCGGGTCAGTGACATTTTTGGATACTCCGGGACACGAGGCATTTACGGCAATGAGAGCCCGGGGAGCGACGGCGACGGACGTAGTTGTTCTTGTCGTGGCAGCGGATGATGGCGTAATGCCGCAGACCAGGGAGGCTATTCATCACGCTCGTGCTGCGGGAGTTCCGGTAATTGTCGCGATCAATAAATGTGATTTGCCGGGAGCCAATGTGAAAAAAGTGAAGATCGAATTGCGGAAAGAAGATCTCGTAGCCGAAGATTATGGCGGCAAAACGGTTATGACAGAGGTGTCTGCCAAGACGGGAGAGGGCATCGACGATCTGGTTGAGATGTTAATGCTGGAATCGGAGCTTTTGGAACTTAAGGCGAATCCAGCGTTGAGGGCGAGAGGGATGGTGATAGAGGCCAAAAAGACTTCAGGACAGGGAGTGACTGCCACTCTTCTGGTCCAGAACGGTACATTGAATGCCGGAGACATCGTTTTGACAGGGGTATACTATGGCAGGGTAAAGGCGATGATGAACGATTGCGGCGTGCGGATTGACAAAGCGCTACCGTCTACGCCTGTTGAGATATTGGGTTTGGAAGGAGTCCCGGAAGCCGGGGACGCGTTCTATGTGGTGAAGGACGAGAAGAAAGCTAAAACGTTATCCGCTCTTAAACAAAGCGAGAGAAAAAAGAGCAAATTGCTCGGGAGTCAAAGGATAACTCTTGAGGATTTCCATGAACGCTTTATGGATGGTGACATAAAGGAACTAAAGATCATCCTGAAGGCGGATGTCCAAGGCTCGCTGGAGGCGATCACAACATCAATGAATGAGCTTTCGACCGACGAGGTGAAAGTGAGTTTTACCCATGCCATGGTCGGAGATATAAGCGAATCGGATATTATGCTTGCCGTGGTATCTAACTCGGTCGTTATAGGTTTTCACGTAAAAACTGAGCCAAAAGCGGAAATGCTTGCGAAAAGTGAAAAGATCGATTGCCGCCATTATGACGTAATTTATGAGGCGATAAGCGATGTTAAGGCAGCTATGGAAGGTTTGCTCGAACCGTTTCTGCAGGAAGCAAAACAGGGCACTGCGCAGGTGAAGCAGATCTTTTCGTCGAAGGGTACGAACGCCGCGGGATGCATGGTCACCAAGGGTACAATACACCGTAAGGATCGCGCGCGGATCAGACGGGGACAGGAAATTATTTTTGACGGAACAATAGCCGCGCTGCGGAGATTTAAAGACGATGTCAAGGACGTGAGAGAAGGGTTCGAATGCGGGATCTCAATACAGGGTTTGAATGACATACGGGAAGGTGACATTATCGAAGCTTATGTTATCGAGAAGATCGCGCGTCGCCTGGGGAGCCCGAAGAAATAGCGAACGGGGACCATAATATGAAGAAAAGTGTTTTAAGCGGAATGCGGCCTACCGGCAGGCTTCATCTCGGACACTTGTTAGGAGCGCTTGAGAATTGGGTTGAGCTCCAGGAGAAGTATGATTGTTTTTTTATGGTAGCCGATTGGCATGCCCTGATGAGCGAATATGAAAAGCCTTCCGATATCAGACAAAACAGCCTTGAAATTGTAAAAGATTGGATCGCGTGCGGGATCGATCCGGATAAAAGTGTTGTATTCGTGCAAAGCATGGTTTCGGAACATCTGGAACTCGCGATGGTCTTTTCTATATTGACCCCTCTGGGTTGGCTCGAGCGATGCACCACGTATAAAGAGCAAATGAGGGAGATAAAGGGCAGAATGCTCGCGACTTATGGTTTTTTGGGATATCCGGTTTTGCAGGCCGCTGATATAGCTCTTTACGGTGCGCATTATGTTCCGGTAGGCGTGGACCAACTCCCGCATTTAGAACTTGCACGGGAGATCATAAGAAAATTTCACAAACTCTATAAGAAAAATATTTTTGAAGAACCCGATCCAATGCTTACAAAAGTCTCCAAACTGGTGGGGCTGGACAACCGTAAGATGTCGAAAAGCTATGGCAACTTCATCGCGTTATCAGATTCTCCTTACGATGTAAAGAGAAAGGTATATAGCATGTACACTGACCCTAAAAGAGTTAGTGCTGATGTGCCGGGTACGGTTGATGGTAATCCCGTATTTATATATCATGACCTGTTCAATCCAAACAAAAAAGAGGTGGAGTCTCTCAAGGAGCGGTATAGGACAGGAAAAGTGGGGGATGTTGAAGTGAAAAAAAAGTTAACAACCGCATTAAATGATTTTTTGGATCCCATCCGACAGAAAAGAGATGGGCTTACGGATGAATATATACACGGAGTATTGGTCAAAGGCGCTGATAAGGCGTGTGCTATCGCAAAAGAGACTATGTCCAAGGTTAAAGAATGTTTACACCAGATATATCGCTGATATAGCAATGGACCGATGTCGTATAAAGTTAAACTCAATTTTTTTGAAGGCCCTCTTGATCTCTTACTGTTCTTGATAAAAAAAGAACGGATAGACGTGTACGACATCCCCATTTCAAGGATAACCGAACAGTATCTTGCTTACATGGAATTGCTGCAGCTTTTGGATCTGGATATTGCCGGTGAATTTCTAGTCATGGCCGCGACATTGATGCATATCAAGAGCAGGATGTTGTTGCCGCCTGATGAAAGCCAGGAAGATGAAGTGGGAGAGGAGGATCCGCGGGACGAGCTTGTCCGAAAATTACTTGAGTATAAAAAATATAAAGAGGCGGCATCGTGTTTGCAGGAAATGCGGGACGCGAGCAAAGAAATATTTTTACGTACCGGCAAGGATGGTAATGAGAAGATCTTTGCGGAAGAAAACGGAGATTATTTCGAGGCAAGCCTGTTTGATCTCATAAGTGCTTTCAGGAAAGTTCTGAAGGATATACCGAAACACACGTTTCACAACGTAATAAAAGATAAAGTAACGGTTGCGGACAAGATCCATGCTATTTATCACATATTGGCAGAACAAGAAAAGGTGTTTTTCTCTGCGCTGTTCACGGGCGCGGCGGACAAAGATGAGGTTATTGCGACGTTTTTGGCTGTACTCGAACTTATAAAGATGAGAGAGGTCATTGTCTTGCAGAAAGGTTCTTTTGGCGAAATAGAGATCTTGAGAAATCCCGAACTGGCGAAACAGGGGTAGGGAAACAAGGACGGACGGACTATTATGGAAAACATTGAGAAAACGAAAAAAGTAGTGGAGGCATTGCTTATTGTTTCCGGTGATGGTTTGAGGCGCGAGGTTATTATGGAAGTGATCAAAGAAGCGGGGGCGAAAGAGATCAACGAATGTATAGCTTTATTGAACGAGGAATATGATCGGGACGAGAGGGCTTTTACCATTACGGAGTTGGCCGGGAGATATAGAATAGTGACAAGGCCGGAATATATGCCCTGGATAAAAGACCTTTATCAGACAGGACCCGAAAGGCTGACAGGACCATCGCTGGAGACACTTGCAATTGTCGCGTACAAACAGCCTGTTACCAAGGCTGAAATAGAATTCGTACGGGGCGTCAACGTGGGAGGAGTCCTTAAAACGCTTTTAGAAAAAGGGCTCATAACGGTAAAAGGACGAAAAGATATAGTGGGTAAACCGCTTATTTATGGAACCACTGAAAAGTTTATGGAATTTTTTGGTTTGAACACACTTGATGATCTGCCGATGTTAAAGGACTTCAAGGAAGAGGATCTGGAATACGGACGTCCCCCGGAGGGCCAGGTCGTTAAAAATATAGATGATGAGAAAAATGACTCTGATGACGGAGACCGAAGAAGGCAGGTAGCGCATTATGAAGAAAAATCTGACTGAACTCAGAAGGAAGATCGATAGGATCGATGCCTCTATCGCACGCTTGTTAAACGACAGGGGAACGGCCAGCTCTGCCATAGGGGAGATAAAAAGGATTAAAAAATTACCTATGTATGCCCCTGACAGAGAAAGTCAGATCTATCGAAAAATTTTCGATGGAAATAAAAGTCTTTTTTCTGACGAATCGGTAAAGGCGATATACAGAGAGATCATGTCAGCCTGCCTTTCGCTGGAGAGACCATTAACGGTGGCTTTTCTTGGTCCGGAGCTTACTTTCACGCATCAGGCCTCCATGAAAAAATTCGGAGTCAGCGTAAATTACCTGTCTTGCGACAGCATTCACGATGTATTTTGTGAAGTGGAGAAAGGTAACGCTGACTATGGTGTTGTGCCTGTTGAAAATTCTATCGAAGGGGCAGTAAATCATACGATGGATATGTTCGTGGAATCACCCGTGCTTATTTGTTCAGAAGTGTATTTTCGTGTCAGACACGCTCTTCTCAGCAGATCCGTAAGTGGGAAATCCATTAAAAGCGTGTATTCTAAATCGGAGGTGTTCGGGCAATGCCGTTTGTGGATAGAGAAGAATATGCCTCCTGTGAGATTGAAGGACTTTCCATCAACCGTGAAGGCTGCCGAGGCGGCGGCAAGACATAAAGATGCTGCTTGTATCGCAAGCGAATTAGCCGCTAAACAATATGATCTTAATGTTCTCGCGCGGTCTATTGAAGATTCTTCCAGGAATGTTACGAGGTTTCTGGTGATAGGAAAGAACAGCGCTGCCCCTTCCGGGAAAGATAAAACATCCATTGTTTTCTCCGTGAAAGATTCACCCGGCATTTTGCACGACATGCTAAGTTCTTTTAAGAAAAGGAGAATAAACCTGACAAAGATCGAATCCCGGCCTTCCAAGCTCCAGACATGGAAATATTATTTTTTTGTGGACATGGAAGGGCACTGCGAGTCATTAAAGGTGAAAAGGGCTTTGAAAGAATTGGAGGGGAAGTGTACCTTTATTAAGATCCTGGGCTCATATCCAAAAGGATAAGACAATGAAAAGATTATGCAAACAGAATTTGCACAATGTTAAACCGTACATCCCCGGAAAACCTATCGAAGAAGTTGAGAGGGAGCTCGGTATTAAGAACATTATCAAGATGGCTTCAAATGAGAATCCACTTGGGACGTCTCCCGGGGTTCTGCGTGCGATATCGGATGCCCTGGGATCTATCAACAGGTATCCGGATGCGGATTGTTATTATTTAAAAAAAGCCATTTCGGAGAAGTACTCGGTAACATCGGAGAATGTTTTTGTCGGCAATGGGTCAGACGAAATATTTGTCCTTGCGTTAAGGGCATTTATTCACCCGGGAGAGGAAGTGCTTGTAGCGGATCCGACTTTCCTGATGTACAACATTGCTTCGGTAGCAGAAGGTGCTGCGGTTTGTTCAGTTCCCATGAAAAACATGAGGTATGACCTGGAGGCGATGGCGCAGGCCATCACGGATAAAACGAAGATGATATTTATCGCAAATCCGGATAATCCTGTAGGCAGTTATGTGACCGAAGATGAGTTGGACAAATTTATTGATCGCGTGCCGGAAAAGGTGCTCATAATACTTGACGAAGCATATTGCGAATTTGTTGACGCGGATGATTATCCACAGGCCATAGGCCTGGCCGATAGGTCTGACAAGAACATTATTATCACGCGCACATTTTCTAAGGCATACGGGCTTGCCGGTTTGCGCGTCGGGTATGGGATTGCCCGAAGGGATATCGTGGAGATACTTAACAAGGTGCGTGAACCATTTAACGTGAATTCTATCGCACAGGTGGCAGCGTTAGCCGCATTGAAAGATGATAACCACGTGAAAAAGTCCGTATCACTGGTGTGGGAGGAAAAAAAGAGGTTTTACAAGTTCTTCAAAGAGTTAAATCTTGAATATGTTCCAAGTTACACGAATTTCATTCTTGTTAATACAAACCGCAATTCGAAGAAAATTTTCCGAGAAATTTTAAAACGCGGAATCATTATTCGAGAAATGTCCGCTTGGCGCCTCGACGGATTCATCAGGGTGACTATTGGGCTAAAAGAAGAGAATGACAGGTTTTTTAAGGCTTTCAAAGAAGTTATAGAGGCCATTACAGGCTGATTCGAAATGATCAGTAAGAAAGGAGATGACCAATGATAATAGTTCTGAAACCGAATGCTACAAAACAGGAAGTCGACCATGTGATGGAGAAGATCGAAAAGCTTGGGCTAAAACCCTGGTTATCAGAGGGTGTTGAGTGTACGATCATTGGGGTTATAGGGGAAGAGGACATATTGAGGGTTCAGCCGCTTGAAGGTATTCCCGGGGTTGAGAAAGTTCTTCCCATTTTGAAGCCCTATAAACTCGCGTCGCTGGAATATAAGACAGAGCCCAGCGAGATAAATGTCGGCGGCGGAGTAACGATAGGTGGTAAGAAAATCGTTGTCGCGGCCGGCCCATGCTCTGTTGAAGGTAGAGATACGCTTTTGGACACGGCCGTTCATGTGAAAAAAGCCGGCGCTACAATATTAAGAGGAGGCGCGTTTAAGCCGAGGACTAGCCCATACAGTTTTCAAGGTCTTGGTGAAGAAGGGCTGCGATATATGGCTGAAGCAAGAGAAAAAACCGGCCTTTTAGTTGTTACTGAATTAATGGACGTGCGGAACCTCGATCTTGTAGTGAAGTACGCGGATATAATCCAGATCGGTGCCAGAAATATACAAAACTTTGATCTACTTAAAGAAGTTGGCAAGTCAAGAAAGCCGGTGTTGCTAAAAAGGGGTATGTCCTCGACGATCAAAGAATTTCTTATGAGTGCGGAGTACATACTCGCGGGTGGCAATCCGGACGTGATACTTTGTGAACGCGGCATCCGAACATTTGAGGATTTTACCCGCTTTACACTTGATATAAACGCCGTTCCGGCCATAAAAAGTTTAAGCCATCTTCCGATAATCGTTGATCCTTCACACGCGTGCGGAAGATGGGGTATGGTTCCGTCGTTATCATACGCCGCGATTGCCGCGGGTGCCGACGGTCTGATGATAGAGGTTCATCCTTCTCCGGAAGATGCTTTTTCTGATGGAAGCCAGTCGCTTTTGCCTGAGAAATTCGAAGGAATGATGAAAGAAGTATCTAAAGTAGCGGAAGTAGTAGGGAGAACGCTTTAGACGAGTGGTCTGATAGGAGCTTTTATGAAAATGCGAAAAGTCGTTGTTATAGGCATGGGGCTGATCGGTGGATCCGTCGGTAAGGCACTCTTGAAAAAAGGCTTGGCCGATGAAGTTGTAGGCGTATGTCGCCGGCAGTCTTCACTCGACCGGGCCATAAAAGAAGGTGTTTTAACCGACGGGTATGTCAACAACTACGAGAAAGCCGCATTCGGAGCGGAGATGATCGTCATAGCCACTCCGGTCGCCACCGTTAAAGACGTTCTCAAGGATTTGTCGGAGGTCATTAAGGACCAAAAGGTCATTGTTACGGACGTAGGTAGCGCCAAAAAAGAAATAGTGGATTACGCGGCAGGAGTGAATGGAACCTTTTTGTTCGTAGGGGGGCACCCCCTGGCCGGGTCGGAGAAGTCAGGAGTGGAAAATTCCACAGCAAGCCTTTTTGAAGGTTCGTTGTGTGTGCTTACTGACGATGAGGGTGTTACCGATAAAGACGCATTGTGCGAGGTAACCGGTATGTGGGAAGCTATGGGGGCTCGTGTGCAGGTTCAGACGCCGGAGGAGCATGACGGCATGATAGCGTTCACCAGTCATCTGCCTCATATTGTGGCATATGCATTGGTAGGAGCGTTGCCGCCGTTGCCGTTGTCTATGTTTGCGACAGGGTTTAAAGACACCACACGGATCGCGTCTTCCGACGCATCTCTCTGGAGCGAAATTTTCTTAAGCAATCGGAAAAATTTACTTGTTGCCATTCGCAGGTTTAAAGATGTCATTTCGGATATTGAGAAGGATATTCGGGAAAACAATAAAGTACTTCTCGAGGAAAAATTACGGGACTTCAAGAAGACGAGAGATGAGTTTTCTGAAAAAGACTAAAGCCATAACTATTGATGGTCCGGCCGGTAGCGGTAAGAGTACCGTGAGCAGGCTTGTTGCTGAAAAAATGGGATATGTTTACGTAGATACGGGTGCCATGTATCGCGCGCTGACATTGAAAGTGATGGATAAGAATATGGACTTTGCGGACGAAGATGCGATAGCCGATCTGGCGTCCGGCCTTATGCTGGAGCTTCTGCCGTCCTGTAAGGGAAGCGCCACTATACGCGTTATGATGGATGGACGGGATGTGAGCGAGGCTATTCGGACAATGGAAGTTACGCAAAATGTTAAGCATGTGGCAAAGATAGCTTCCGTCAGAAAAAAATTAGTTCATCTTCAACGCAAAATGATCGACGGTATTAGCGGTGCTGTAATGGAAGGGCGGGACATAGGAACTGTAGTCCTTAAAGATGCGGCTTGCAAAGTTTACCTGGACGCTTCGTTTGATGAAAGGGTGGATCGTCGTCTTGCCGAACTTCGCGCAAATGGAAGGCCGGTTACTCGCCTTGAAGTGGCAAATGATCTGAAGCAAAGAGATCATACAGACAAAACACGCAAAGTCGGTCCATTGAAAAAGGCGGATGACGCCGTTCTTCTTGATACGAGCGATCTTTCAGTTACTCAGGTCGTCGAAAAAATAGTTAACTATGCTAAAGACGTCATCAGGGGGAAGCGGCCGTGATGTTTTATATATCTAAACTTTTTTTGGAATTTTTGGCGCGAATTTTGTTTCACGTAAAGATTTACGGCCGGGAGAACCTTTCCGCGCCGCCATATATCATTGTATCTAATCACGCGAGTTATGTGGATCCTACGCTTATCGGCATGTTGCGCCGGTGGAACAATGTGGCATTCCTGGCAAAAAAGGAGTTTTTCGGCCCACCGGTATTGCGTGCGTGGTTCCGTTCGGTTGGATGTATCGAAGTCGACAGGGAAAATGGAGTGGCCGGTCTCAGGAAAGCGCTTCGTGCGCTGAAACATGGCCGCAGCGTTGCTATTTTTCCGGAAGGTACACGTTCCGCGGATGGAAGTTTGCAGGAAGCAAAAAGCGGGGCAGGTTTTTTAGTTCTGCGTGCGGGCGTTCCGGTGGTTCCTGTATATATTCATGGTACGCAGAAGGCATTGCCGAAAAAAGGCGGAATACATTATGGCGCCGAAATAAGCGCGCGTGCCGGCCGGCCTGTGACAGTGGAAGAGTTTAAACCGTTTTATGAGGGGAAAGACTATAACGGGGCAGCTGCGTTAGTTATGGAGCGTATTGCCGTGCTGAAAGAATCGGTGGAAAAATATTAAAAATTGTATTAAAAATTGTTGCATCTTTTGGAGAAAGACGGTAGAATGTGTCTCCAAAATACTTTTAAAGGAGCTGATCGATAGTGATGGTTGACAAAGAAAAGAGCACTAAAAATGCGGATTTGGCGGGGTTGTACGAGCAGAGTATCTCCGACATCAAAGAAGGGGAGATCCTACGGGGGATCATAATCCAGATAGGGGATAAAGATATTCTGGTGGATATCGGATATAAGTCCGAAGGATTGATCCACAAGTCGGAAGTGTCTGATCCGGGAGAACTAAAGGTTGGAGACAAGATAGATGTCTTTCTTGAATCCAAGGAAAATGATCATGGAATGGTTGTCGTTTCGCACGAAAAGGCAAGGAAATTCAGGGGTTGGCAGGATATAGTCGATAACTATAAAGAAGGCGACGGCATTTCCGGCAAGATCGCGCGAAAAGTGCGCGGCGGCTTTATGGTGGATGTTGGACTGGAAGCTTTTCTTCCGGCAAGCCTTGCTTCTATGCAGGATGTCGGCGGCGCGGATAATCTGGTAGGGAATAGGTATAAATTCAAGATCGTCAAGATAAACGTGGCTCGTAAAAATATCGTAGTTTCACGAAAAGAGATCGTCGAGGAAAAAAAGAGGGAAGAAAAACAGGCCATTTTGGAGAGTCTGAACAAAGGCGATATTGTCAAAGGAGTAGTTCGTAATATCACAGATTTTGGCGCGTTTATTGACATAGGCGGAGGAATAACAGGACTGCTTCACATTACCGATATGAGCTGGGGGAGGATCAACAAGCCAACAGAGGTTATGAATGTCGGTGACGAAGTGGAGATCAAGATCCTGGATTTTGATAAAAAGAACATGAAAGTGTCGCTTGGCTTTAAGCAGAAGATGCAAAATCCCTGGGAGGACATTGATGAAAAATATCAGGAAGCCGGGGTCGTTTCCGGCAAGGTCGTTAATATTATGCCGTACGGTGTTTTTCTTGAGCTGGAAAAAGGAATAGAGGGGTTGATACATATTTCCGAATTTTCATGGACGAAAAAATTCAATCATCCCAGTGAGCGTTTTTCTATTGGTGATGAAGTCCAGGCCATGGTGTTAAAACTTGATAAGGGAAGCCAGAAGCTTTCTCTGGGGTTAAAGCAGCTGGAGGATGACCCATGGCAGGGGGTTGAGAACCGTTTTCACGTGGGAGATAAAGTTAAGGGTATGGTTAATACGCTGACCGATTATGGCGCGTTTGTAGAACTCGAACCCGGGGTGGAAGGGCTTGTGCATGTTTCGGATCTTTCCTGGACCAAACGCGTTAACCATCCAAAAGAGCTTATCGAGAAAGACAGCGCGATAGAGGCTGTCATATTGAATGTTGACGAGCAAAACCGCAGGATCGCTCTCGGAGTAAAACAGCTTGGTACGGATCCGTGGGATGACATAACGAAAAGATATGAATCCGGCACGATTTGCGATGGAACCGTGATGAATATAACCAATTTTGGGATGTTCGTCGAATTGGAAAAGGATCTTGAGGGGCTTCTGCATGTTTCAGAGATGTCACTCGACCCGTCTCAGAGAATGGAGGAGCTGTATAAACCGGGAGATGAGATCAAGGTCAAGGTTATTCACATAGACGGTGTGCAGAAAAAGATCGCCTTAAGCGTCAAAGATTTTGATGAGAAAAAAGCCCCGGAAAAATCCGCGCTTGTCGCAAAGGAAAAACCGGTTGATAGTGAAACCACGGCAAAGTCCGAGGGTACGGAAGATTCAGTAGAAGAGGCGCCCCCGGCTAAAGAGACAACCCCTGCCGAAAAGACACCTCCTGCTGAAGAGGCAATCCCTGCTGAAGGCGGAGAAGACGCGGATAAATAGCAGACCGCTCAAGTCAGATTATGAAATCTGTCAAAGAACAGATAGATATTATCAAACGGGGTACTGACGAGATAATCAGTATTCCTGAGTTGGAAGAGAAATTGGCGTTAGACAGGCCTCTTGTCGTGAAAGCCGGTTTTGATCCATCCGCACCAGACATTCACCTCGGACACACTGTTTTACTCCGGAAGATGAAACACTTTCAGGATCTTGGCCACGACGTGCATTTTCTTATTGGGGATTTTACAGGTCGTATCGGAGACCCTTCAGGACGTTCCAAAGTGAGAAAGCAGCTAAGCATTGAAGCAGTTATAGAAAACGCTAAAACCTACAAGAAGCAAATATTTAAAATACTGGACAAGTCCAGGACAAAAGTTGAATTCAATTCCAGTTGGTGCTCCAAGCTCGGCGTAGAGGGTATATTCGACCTGGCTTCAAGATATACGGTAGCCCGCATGTTGGAGCGCGATGATTTTTGTGACCGTTATCATAACGAAGAACCCATAAGCATAATCGAATTTCTTTATCCGCTTTTGCAAGCATATGATTCTGTTGTAATGCAGGCCGATGTGGAACTTGGGGGGACCGACCAGAAATTTAATCTGCTTGTTGGAAGAGACATGCAGAGGAGCTACATGGTTCCGCCGCCGCCGCAGGTGATCATAACTATGCCGATACTTGAGGGGCTCCGCGGCGCGGACAAGATGTCAAAGTCTCTTAATAATTACGTAGGGGTCAGTGAACCGCCGGAGGAAATGTTTGGTAAACTGATGTCTATTTCCGACGATATGATGTGGAAATATTACGAGCTTTTGACGGATATTGAGTATCAGCCGTTGAAGCAAAAAGTTGATAACGGAGAGGCTCATCCCAAAGAGGTGAAAGCAGAATTAGCCAAAATGATAGTGTCTGAATATCATAGTGAAAAGGCAGCTGAAAAAGCCAGGATGAGCTTTGAATCTGTTTTTGCGCGAAAGGAGCTCCCGGAGGATATCCAGAAATTCACTTTTGACTTGGATGAGATCAGCATCGCGGACCTTGTGAAAAAAGTGGGATTTGCCGACTCGACCAGCGCGGCGCGGAGACTTGTAAAACAGAATGCCGTTTCAATAAGCGGAAAGAAGGTGCGCGATGCTAACTTCATGATCCGCCTTGATGCCGATGCCAAGATACTGCGGGTGGGAAAGAGAAAATTCGCAAAGATATCGCGTACCTGATTTCTTATTTTTTTTGTGATAAAAACCTTGACAAGAATGACAAATAGTGTAGAATAACGTCTCCCGCGTTGATGCTGAAAATGATGCGGGTGTAGACTTAAAAAAAAGCATCATAAGCGTGGTGCTTATTTTTATGTGGATCGCTCTTTGAAATTAGATAACCGAATGTGTGAGGGTTTAGGAAATCAAACTGGAGAGTTTGATCCTGGCTCAGAACGAACGCTGGCGGCGTGGATTAGGCATGCAAGTCGAACGATCCCTTTCGTCAAGAGGGGGATAGTGGCGAACGGGTGAGTAACACGTGGGTAATCTGCCTTTAGGTTCGGGATAACCCGTCGAAAGATGGACTAATACCGGATGAGACCACGGTCCCCGATGGGACTGGGGTTAAAGATGGGGATCCTGAAAATGGACCTGTTGCCTTTAGATGAGCCCGCGAACTATCAGCTTGTTGGTAGGGTAACGGCCTACCAAGGCTATGACGGTTAGCTGGTCTGAGAGGATGGTCAGCCACACTGGGACTGAGACACTGCCCAGACTCCTACGGGAGGCTGCAGTCGAGAATCTTTTGCAATGCTCGAAAGGGTGACAATGCGACGCCGCGTGAGCGATGAAGGCCTTCGGGTTGTAAAGCTCTGTCAGCTGGGATGAATGTAAGGCGGTCAATAACCGTCTTGCTTGACAGTACCAGCAAAGGAAGCCACGGCTAACTCCGTGCCAGCAGCCGCGGTAATACGGAGGTGGCAAGCGTTGTTCGGATTTACTGGGTGTAAAGGACATGTAGGCGTCTTATTAAGTCGGATGTGAAATCCCTTGGCTCAACCAAGGAACTGCATCCGATACTGATAAGATTGAGTACGGGAGAGGTAAGCGGAATTCCGGAAGTAAGGGTGAAATCTGTAGATATCCGGAGGAACACCATTAGCGAAGGCGGCTTACTGGTCCGATACTGACGCTGAAATGTGAAAGCTAGGGGAGCAAACAGGATTAGATACCCTGGTAGTCCTAGCTGTAAACGATGGGCACTAGGTGCTGGCCCGATAGGGGCAGTGTCGTAGCTAACGCGTTAAGTGCCCCACCTGGGGACTACGGTCGCAAGGCTAAAACTCAAAGGAATTGACGGGGACCCGCACAAGCGGTGGAGCATGTGGTTTAATTCGATGCTACGCGAGGAACCTTACCTGGGCTTGACATGT
>Ga0180007_10003650_pt1 | contig 16955 bp, 18 predicted proteins | sample MM_PC_MetaG_FD_121122 | JGI IMG/M metagenome (GOLD analysis project Ga0180007, IMG submission 121122) | Groundwater microbial communities from the Aspo Hard Rock Laboratory (HRL) deep subsurface site, Sweden - MM_PC_MetaG | ecosystem: Environmental > Aquatic > Deep subsurface > Groundwater... | reverse complement strand
CAGATCTCCAATTCTCAATCAGCAGCTCTTGTGGAGGAGCAAACTGTCAGGGCGCCTGTGTTTACGAAGAAGTCTCATGCACAGAGTCTGATTCTGCAAGAGCAAAATCTATGCAAAGAGCCTCAGGCACTTCAGACACGTGCAAACCATGCAGCGAAGCTACTGCCGAATTCTATCAAGCAGCTGAAAAATACCGGGACATTATTCAAAGGCTCTTACAAGAAGAACAAATACCCTCAGACGGCCGTCCCTATATAGGAGAGTTGCAAGACCTAGATGATCTCTATAGAGAAATAGCCTACATGGACGCATCAGATACAGAACTGTACAAGGAAATCAAACTTGAAAGAGCAAGAGTTGGAAGACTAGAAGCAAAGATAGCTTCATTAATAGGAGATAAAGACATAGCAGAATACGGCTTAAATGACCAATATAAATTGTTAACCGGCCAGTATTATTCATCTTCCTTACAGGACCCTCCCCTTTACATTACAGACAATAAACTCTTAACACAGTATTATACAGAAATCGCAACTAATAGATACGAAGCATCTAATTTAGACGCCTACTGGAATGGCGAGCCTTACTTAAGAGACTCTTTATACTTCTCAAAGAAAGCAGTTGAATCAGCCCCAAATGACCCAGAACTAGAAAAATACTACCGAAGTTTACAACTAGACATCCTAGAAAAAATAAGCGTCCGCCTTAACGGACACGTAACCGCCACCTTAGGTCACAGTTTGGTAGAAGAACTTCCTGACTATCAAGCAAGTGTATGGGAAAAAAGCTGGGGTGTCATAGAAACAACCTTTACAGACACAGCAGATGTATTCATCGAAGCCTATGATTTGTTCCTAAACGACGGTTCACTTAATACAATCAGACTGGCTGAAGCACAAGATTCCCTGGGAAGAAAAATGGGTGTAGATTTAATGAGAAATTATGTTCTTAATGGAGGGGATTTAATTCAATTTTATGAACTGACTTCGTCTCCTTCGAAATCTAACCAAGAGGCACAAGTTTTCTTGGTAAGAGAAGCGTTTGATAACCGAGTAGGTGAAAATGCTGCTTGGGACATCAAACTAAAAATGCTGCAAGCGCTAGAACTCCCAGATGTAATTTTGCTTTTGAATGATGGAGAGAGGCAAGAGTCAGGAAAAGACTGGGCAGGCAGAGACATTTCCACTAACTTCGAATTCCTAAAAGAAGGGGGGTTTTATGGAGATTTCGAAGCAGAGTTTCCACTCTCAAAAATCAATCAAATCACAAATAGTGTCAATGTCATAAACGGTCTAAACTTTCTTCTTCCAGGAGCCCAGTGTATACGCGGGGGAAGAAGCCTTGCCCAAATATTCTCATCAAGATTTATTTGGGCGGCTCCAGGGTTGAGGGGGATGGGAACATTAGCAGGAGAAGCCACGGCCCTTGGACTAGGCCTTGCAGGAACAGAAGGGCTTGTCCAGGTTGGAGTTCCAAGACCTCTAGCAGAACTAGTTGGAGGGTTGGTTGCATTTTCCCCACAAGGGAGAATAGCTAAAATGAGCGTCGCTCCACTAAGAGCAAGAGCAACACAAGAACTTTTTGAAGAAACAGTAGAGAACGTACCGAATGGAGTTAAAGCGGAATTAATCGAAAACGTTGGCGTATCTGCTTCCAAGGCAGATGAAATAGCAGAGACGGCTTCGACAAACTTTAGAACAAAGAGAATTGAGGAGGTTGTTGCTGAAATAAACGACGCATTACCCTCGGGGACAAGAAGAACGACCAGAGGCAAGCTAGAAGAAATATTTAAAGGTTCGTATAGAAAAGCTAGACAAAAAAGAATTGATTATCCACATAATTTTGAATTCCATTATCCTGATTCCCCAGGTCCTGTCGTTGTGAGACCTTCAACATCTGTAAACAGAAATTCTCTAGAAAGCATAGTGGAAGAGCTTCCCCATGCGCCAGAACATCTTGGAACAAAAGGAATAGTCGATAGGGAAACAGGGGTAGCTTTTGTATGGCCAAAACAAAACGATATGCATCACACAACAGCTGTTATCTCTATACTAGAAAATGAAGGAAGCATAGACTTGGCAGCGAGATTACGGACAGCGTTTCTGGAAGTTCCAGTGGGAACCTACCCAAGAGAAGTTTTAGATAGGTTTTCAGGATTTGAGTTCACATATCACCCACAAAGTGGAACAATTTACAATTTTAATATGAGATCAAAAATAACAACACAACAACAGCAAGCCAGCATGCAATTCACAGGAGATCAAATAAGAGAAGATGTCTCTATTATGAGGAGCGTATTCGACAATGACATAATAATCAGCAATCCGATTAGATTAAGAAAAGATTTAATTCCAAATGAATTCAGACAAGCACTTGGAGACGATGGATTCCTTCTTGACTCTGCAACAACCCTAAATCCTTTGCCTTAATCCTTAATCAAATCAGCAGGAACCTTTGCTCTATTAACATTAACACAAACCTGAGAGCCTTGCTGACGGAGGTAAAATGTTCCGGAATTGTAATCTGTAAGTTTGTCTATTCTTTTAGCAAAATCTATCATCAATCTATTCCGATGACTTTCCCTTTTAGCCCCTTGTAATTTTTCAACACTCCCTACAAAATCAGGCGACCTAACTTTATCAAGTTCAACTATCAGATCCTCTGCTCCATGTAACCATCTTTCTTCATAATCATTCAAATTTCTACTTTCTCTAATTTGTTGGACGGCTGAATGTAATAATGAGTAAAGAGGTCCTTCTTTGGCATACTGAACAAACTGTCCAAAAGTAGAGACATACCTGGGATCAACTAATCCGTCAAGCAAGAAATCCGTTCCAAAAATGCCAACCAGGCTTCTAACAGCCTTAAAATCATAAGCCTTACTGTCGCCTAATTCCATCTTTAACTTGCTACCCCTACTTAGCTTTCCTGTGACTTCTTTATCAACTAATCCCTGAGAAACACACATTTCTTCAAACCATCTTGCAGGAGTTTGGTCTCTTTCAAAAAGGTCACAATAAACAAACCTAATTAATAATCCTAAATCTATATTCTGAAAGGCTTCTTTAAATTTTTCAGGATTAAACCTAAATTTGTCTTGTAATGTTCTATAAAAAGAATAGTATCTATCATGAAGTCTTATAGCGCCTAAAACATTTTCATCATCAATAAATTGTCTTGCAATCCTTTCAGATATTAAAGCGTGAGGTTCTCCAACTAAATGTCCGTTTTCGGAATATCTAGTTTGTATTTTGCCCATATCGTGCAATAATGCAACTAATCTTAGTCTCTTCCTATAATTCGGCCAGTTTTCTTTATCAATCCTATTCAGAACGCCCGTTACGTGGACTCCTACTCTTCCTTCTGGATGTCCTTCCCTAGGCCCTCCAAAGCTCATTCCTTCCTTGAATTCTCTAGATGAGACAATCCTTTCCTCTAAATCACATTCAGGAACTATTCCAAATAGGTGTGTTTTATCTAGAGTCATTTGTATCTTTTTACAGTAAGGTTGGTTCATTTATAAATCTTTCTATTTTTACTACTTATTAATAAAAACAGTATTAATGAATGTCCTCTTTGAATAATTTCCTAATAAAAACCGTAGCATAAGAGCCTTTTGGCAATTCAAATTTTAAGATATTATTTTTGAAGCTTACTTTGCCGACATTTACGATAAGATTTTTGTAAACTGTTTCAGTTATTAGTCTGGGTTCTTGTTTGATTATGAAGTCTTTTTGGGTTATTTTTTCTTGTTTTAATAATCGAGTGTAGATATCTCCTATTTCTCCTTTGAGTTCTGTGTCAAAATTTATTAATGGGATTTTTATGTTTTTGATTTTTTTCTTTAAGAAGATGTAATCATTTACTTTGAATGTGTTTGGTTGGTTTTTTAAGTAGATGTTAATACATTTGTTCCAGAGATAGGATTGATATGCTGATAGACAAAAACGTTTTCTTTTTATATCTAGGTTTACTTTTTCTTTTTTTAATATTTTTTTGCCAATTGAGATATTTTCTTTACCGAACCTTTGTTCTCCAAAATAATTTATGAAGAAATTTGAGGGGTGGTACTTTTTGAAGTTGTAGATTTTGATTTCAAATGAGTTTCCGATATTATTTGCTAAGTTTATTCTTTTTTTTCCTGTTCCTAGAAAGGTTAATTTAATATCTTTAAGATTGAGAGCTTCTATTTTGTTTTTGTTACAGTTTAGGATTGAGATTGCCTGTTTTGTTTCTGCATATTTGTCTTTATTGCCTGCAAATCCGAAGTTTTTTAATGGGATTTTTAGTTTTTTTGAGATAAGTTCTATTGCTTTTATAGTATCATAGTTTCTTTTAAAAAGCAGAAAATAGGAATATCTGCCTGGAGAATAAGCTAGATTTATTAATTCTTTTACCTTGAAGTCCGACGGTACCTTTTTAATCGTTACCATTTGGGTAGTATCTTAGATATATCAGATTTTAACACAGTAATCTTTAATAATTATCCTAGTTTAAATGCTTTGGGGGACTAAATGGCTGATTTAATAACATATGAGAGTATATATGAGGGTTTGAGGAAAGAGAAATATGAGTCAGAGATGCAGAAGCTCTCACCGGGTTTTTTTGCGGAGGTTATTAATTATTTGAAAGAAAAAAAATCGATTTTGGATTCTCAGAAAAGTCAGGATTCAATTTTTTCACAAGAGGCTGAGAAAACTGAAAAGCAATTACAGAATGTGAAGAAATTGATTAGGGAGTTATATGACAGGAGAGAAAATAAGCTTCTCCAGATGGCCATATTCACTTCTAGAACAGGGATTCCTGCAGATAGTCCTAATCTGCTTAAGGAAGAAGAGGAGCTTTATAATTCTTTGATAGATGTTTTGAAGAATTATAGGGGCGGGATTCTTGATAATATACTGGCTTTGAAGAATCCACAAATAATTAGACCGAAAGATATAAAAAAGGAAAAGCAGGAAAGTACAAAGTTAGTAAGGTTCCTTTATCCTATACCTAAATTTATGGGAGAAGATCTCAATATTTATGGTCCTTTTAACTCTGAGGATATTGCGAATCTGCCACCGAAAGTAGCGCAGTTGTTAATAAATAAGAAACGAGTTAAGGAAGTTAAAGGATGAAATTAGCAAAAAAAGTTAGAAGATATTGTCCTAAGTGTAAACGCCACACTGATCAAGAGATTTCAGTGGCTAAGAAAAAAGATAGGGGCAGTCTTAAGAAAGGTTCTTTGCAAAGAGGAAAAAAGAGAGGAAGAGGGAGAAACTTTGGAAATAAAGGAAGATGGGGTTCTAAACCTGCTATAAGTAAATATAAAAGGACTGGGGCTAAACAAAGTAAGAAGCAAGATTTAAGATATAAGTGCAAAACCTGTGGTAAAATTACTGTTCAGGCTAAGGGAACAAGGAGCAAAAAATTGGAGTTAAAATGAGGGCAGAAAGTAAATTTATCAGAATACGCTGCTTAAAATGTAAGAATGAGCAGGTGGTTTTTGGTAAGCCGGCTTCTAATGTGAAATGTTTGGTTTGCGAGAGGGTTTTGGTTCATCCGACTGGTGGAAAAGGAGTGGTTAAGGCTAGTATCTTGGAGGTTCTTGAGTGATGTTTTATAAGAAGAAAGGGATCCCTGAAGAAGGGGAATTGGCTGTTTGCACTGTTAAAAAAATACTTCCGCATTCTGTTTTTGTTTCAATAGATGAGTATGAGAATAAGGAAGGTATGGTTCATATAAGTGAGGTAAGCCCTGGTAGGATTAGAAATATAAGAGATTTTGTGCGTGAGGGAAAAGTTATTGTTTGTAAGGTTTTAAGGTTACATAAGGAGCGAGGGCATATTGATTTGTCTTTGAGAAGGGTTTCTCTACAGCAGAGGAAGAAGAAAGAAGAAGAGTATAAGCAGGAGCAAAAAGCAGAGAAACTTATTTCTGGGTTGTTGAAAGAATTTAAGATGGATATCGGCGACTTTTACAAAGAGGCTGGTAATCAGATTTTGGAAGTCTATGGTAGTTTGAATGATTTTTTTAATGAGGTGCTGGTTGAGGGGGATAAGGCTTTGTCTGAGATCAAAGCTGAAAAGAAACTTTTAAGTGCCTTGGGTAAGAAGATAAAAGAGAAAATAAAATTACCTGAAGTTGTTATAGAGGCTAAATTAAAGCTATCTAGTAGGGAAGGAGATGGTATTGATAGGATTAAGAGGTCTTTTGAGAAAACTCTTTCGTTTGCTAAACAAAAAAAATACAAAATACAGGTGTCTTATGTGAGTGCGCCTAATTATCGGTTGAAAGTTGTTTCGGATAATTATAGAAATGCAGAAAAGGCTTTGCAAGATGTTATGGAAAGTTTGGTTAAGTTCTCTAAGGATAATGGTGTGAATGCAGAATGGGAAAAGAGATCTTAAAGTGTTTGAAATGTTCTTGTTATACTTTAGAGGAAGAGCATTGTGGTATGAAAACGCAAAGTATAAAGCCTGCGAAGTATTCTGTAGATGATAAGTGGGGTCATTGGAGAAGAGTTTATAAGAAGAAAAATGACATGGAAAATTAATAAGGTTTCGAGCCCTAAGATAAAGAATCCGATTTTGATAGAGGGATTGCCAGGAGTTGGGAATGTTGGCAAGATTGCTACTGATTTTATGATAGATAGTTTGGGCGCTAAAAAGCTATTTGAGATTACTTCTTATAATCTGCCGCATTGCGTGTTTGTGAATGAGAATAATTTAGTTGAGTTGCCCACTATAGAGGTTTTTTATAAGAATTTTAAAAATCATACTTTATTGTTGTTGGCTGGAGATATTCAACCTTTAGATGAACCTTCTTGTTATGAGTTTTGTGATCAAATTTTGGATATGATTGAGGGATTTAAAGGTAAAAAGGAAGTTATAACTCTTGGAGGTATTGCTTTAGAGAGAAATCCTAAGCAGCCTAAGGTTTATGCTACTGCCAATAATCAGAAAATACGGAAAAAATATGCTGGGAGAATAATGAATAATAGTATATTTGGTGTTGTTGGTCCTATAATCGGTGTTTCTGGTTTATTAGTTGGATTGGCTGGTAAGAGGAATATTCCTGCTGTTTCATTTTTAGCTGAGACGTATGGGCATCCTACTCATTTGGGTATAAGAAGCGCTAAAGAGATTTTGAGGTTATTAAATCAGAATTTGAAATTAAATTTGGATTTGAGTGAACTTGATGCAGAGATAGTAGATATGGAGCGAGAAGAAGGCAAACTTAAGAGGGTTGGTAGATTGAAGAAAGCTACTAGCGCTTCCAAGGATTTTAATTATATTGGATAATTGTTTTGTAAGAAAGATTTATAATCTTCTTTTTTGATCTATTCTTTATGAGTATTTTGAATAGTTTATTCGAATGGACTCAGGGTATTTTTGAGCCTTTAGGTAGTTTGGGTTTGTTTATTTTGGCTTTTATTGAGAGTAGTTTTTTTCCTATTCCTCCTGATATTTTATTAGTTGTTTTGGCTTTAGGGAATATAGGCGGTGCTTTTTGGTATGCTCTAATTGCTACCTTGGGCAGTGTTATTGGCGGTATTTTTGGATATGGGGTTGGTTTCTTTTTTGGAGAAGTTGTTTTAAGGAAACTTGTTAAAGAAGAAAAGCTGAAAAAAATTCATGATTTGTTTAATAAATATGAAGCGTTAGCTGTTTTAGTTGCTGCGGTTTCTCCTATACCGTATAAAGTGGTTACTATCGGAGCGGGTGTTTTTTCTATTAACTTTAGGAAGTTTGTTTTGTACTCTGTTATCGGTAGGGGATTTAGGTATTTTTTAGAGGCCACTTTGATATTTTTTATTGGTGATAAATTATTGGAATTATTGAAGAGCGGGGTGTTTGATTGGATTGCTTTGATTGTTGTGGTTGTTTTGGTAGTTGTTTATTTTGTTTATAAGAGGAAAAGAAATTTAAAGGAGAAAGAAGTTGTTTAAGTTAAAAAGGTGAATAGATGTTCAAATGGTATGGTTTTTTAGGGATTTTGATTGTTGTTTTAATGGAAATTAATTTCTTTGCTAAATTGCAGCCTTTTGTAAACTGGTATTTTCCGGTTATTTGGTTTGGATTTATTTTAACTGTTGATGCTCTAAATAAGAAGATTTCTGGTAAAAGTTTGATAAGTGATAATTTTAGTAAATTTTTGGGTATTGTTGTGATTAGTGCATTATTTTGGTGGATTTTTGAGTTTAGTAATTTGTCTATTAATAATTGGACTTATCAGGGATTGAGATTTGGGAGGGATTCTTTGAGGAGTTTGTTTGGGACTTTATCGTTCGCTACTGTTTTGCCTGCTTTTTTTGAGGTTTATGAGCTGATTAGGAATATTCATTTGTTTGATGGTAAAAAATTAAAAAGAAAACACAAAATTACTAAGAAGTTTTTACATTGGATGATTGGTCTGGGGGTTTTAAGCTTGGTTTTGCCTGTTTTATTTCCTAGATTTGCGTTTCCTTTGGTTTGGGCTAGTTTCTTTTTGATATTGGATCCTATCAACTATTTGCATAAACAACCAAGTATTGTTGGGCATTTAAAGGATAGAAAATTAGCGATACCTTTGAGTTTGTTGCTGGCTGGAATAATTATGGGATTTTTTTGGGAGTTTTGGAATTATTGGGCTATTCCTAAATGGACTTATACTGTTCCCTTTGTTGGTTTTTTTAAGATATTTGAGATGCCTATTTTGGGTTATTTGGGTTATTTTCCTTTTGCTTTTGAATTGTATGCTATGTACTTCTTTGTTCAAAGTTTATTTTTGAAGAAAGAGAAGTTATTGAGACGTTAGTACTATTTAAGGGTATTTTGAGGATTTTTTTGATATGATTGGGTCATTTGTATTTTTAGGTAATACTTCTGGGACGATCGGGCCCTTGGAGTTTATTTTTTTATCCTATACAATCCCAAAACCTCTCAAATTCTCTTCTAATGTCCTTATTAAAAATGGAAAGATCAATGAGTAATTTTCGTCGTTCGCCTTTCTAACTGCTTCCAGATATTTCTGTCTTCTTTTATTGTATATATTAATCCATGGATAATTTTTCTTCCCCAATAAAAAATTCATCACAAGTCTCGAAATTCTCCCATTCCCATCCACAAAAGGATGTATGGTAACTAATTTCATAGATACTAAAATAGCAAGTTCAAATTGGTGAAACTTTTTTTTATTTTTCCTATACCAGTAGATAAGATTTTTAGTTAGTTGTGGGACTTTTTCAGATACTGGAAACTTAACATCACTCCCAAAAATCTTAACTGAAGATTCTCTGTATCTCCCAGCAAACCTTCCTGTAATATCTTTAAGGAGTATAGAATGTAATTTTAAAATAAATAATTCATTCAAATCTCCTTTATACTCTTTTAAAAATTTCAAAGCCTCAGTATGGTTCCTTGCTTCATAAACCTCTCTTAGAGTTTTCCCTTCTGGAACGATGCCTTCATTTATTATAAGCGAAGTTTCTTGTAAGGAAAGAGAACTTCCTTCAATCGCATTGCTATTATATGTTAACTCTGTAAAAAAACTTTGCTGAAATTTTTCATACTCTTCTTTTTTTAGTCCACTTATTTTTTTATGATATTCTTTTTTAAACTGCTCTATCTTTTCAATATTTGATTTTGTTAAATAAACATATTTCTTATTTCTAAGGAGTTCTATTTCGAATTCTTTTTTCTTTTGGGCAATTTCATCTTTGTCCAATTTACCAATACCTATAAATTTCGCCTTTTTTACCCATCTTCCCCGTTCTCTCTTATTACAAATAAGATAATTCTTCTTTTTTCTATTAATGTCTCTAACTTCATGATATATCATACGTTAATTTAGTGGGCACATATTTATAAACCTTTCTATTTGTGCCCATTTAGAAAGGACGTAGCCTTATAACTTATTTTTTCTTGAAGCCCTATGGAATCCATATACTTTTTTAAAATCTGAATAAATTGGGATTTCTTTGATTTTGAATAATTTTGTTAGGAATATCCATAGAATAACTACAAAAACTGTTGATAAAACTTTCCAGAAAATTAAATGTACTGTATTGAATAGGTTTGAGCCATATTTAACTAGGGCTATAATTAGAATATCAATTCTTATTATGTTTGCGATTAAGATTATTAAGGAGCCTGTTAGTAATATTTTTATGGTTTTTTTTGGTTTTAGATCTATTGTTAGGGTTAGTAAAATTAAGAGTAAGTAGGCTGAGGCTGCAGTGCATGCATTGATGAAATTTAGTTTTATGTTGCTTATTAAAAAGGAAGTTGAGTCTATTAATGTTGGTGAAAAGTAAAAAATTGAGAAGTAAGATAGATAGAATGTTAAGGGAGAAAGTAAAAAGTAGATTATTGGAGTTCCTATTGCCATGATTGCTATGGCGGCAATATATCTAAAAAGTAGTCTGTTTCTGTATCTCATACTATAAAAAAGATTTATAAAGTTTATATTGTTTTTGGGATATATGAAGAAAAAATGGTGGGTAATTGGACTTTTGGCTTTATTTATTAGTTTGTTTTTTGATGAGCTTATTGTTAAGTATATTGAAAGTAGCAGGGTATTTGGTTTAAATGAGTTTATAACTGGTTTCTCTATTTGGACTAATGGTTTTTTTTCTTTAATAGTGATTGGTTTGATTTTATTATATTACAAAAGAAAGTTGATTTTAGGGTATTTGATTGGCTTTGGGGTTGTTGGGGCAATTGCCTATTTACTTAAGATTGCGATAAGAAGAGCAAGGCCGTTTGAGACTTTGAATATTGTAAGTTTGATTCCTGATAAGGCTGGTTTTAGTTTTCCAAGCGGGCATGCGATCTTTGCTTTTTTTTGTTTGGGTTTTATCTGGAAGGATTTCGAGAGATTTAGATATGTTTGGTTGATAATTGCCATTTTGATAGCCTTTTCTAGATTGTATGTGGGAGTTCATTATTTGAGCGATTTGATAGCTTCTTTGATAATTGGGCTGTTTGTTGGGAATCTGTTTAGAAAGAAGAATATTTTTAAAGGTTTGAACTTCTTTAAGTAGTATGATAGGGGTGATAGGGACGTTAGTGGATAGATTTATCGATATATTGATTGCACCCTATAATTTTAGAGATATGCTTTGGATTTTGACTCCTTTGTTTTTAGCTTTGCTTTTAATTGAGTTGTACTTTGCAAGGTATAAGTTTGAGGAAGCAGGGTGGAATGTTCCTTATTCTAATTCTTTAATTATGATATTTGTCTCTATCGATCTTTTTAGGATTTTGAATTCTGGAGGCGAATTATCAGATATCACGCCGAGAATAGCCTTGGCTGTAGGTGTTGCCACCTTGGGGGTTTTTTTAACAGCATCTAATTTCTTGCATTTATGGTCCAGAGAATTTGCTTTTGGGATGTCGAATCATCTGCCTATGAATTTTATTGCTTATATGTCCGTGGTTATAATCTATTCTAGAATCCCGCTTGATTTTTACACATTGATTGCTTCCTTTGGGATCTTTGTTGTGTTTGTTTTGTTGATTTTACTTATTAGGTTTATAGTTCCAAAGGCTATTGAACTAGATATTGAAGAATTGAAGGAAAGAGAGGAGGCTCCTACGCCTAGGTGATCTCTAGAAGTTTATTTATTTTTTTAATTGTTTCTTCTACTGGTTCGTTAGTGTGGATTTCGTGATCTGCTTGCGCCATGCATTTTTCCACTTGTTGTCCGAATTCTGCTTCGTTTATGCCTCTATCGCGTGCTTCTAATCTTTTGATTTCTTCTATTTCTTTTGGATCTGAATGAACTCTTTCTGCTCTGATTCCTTTTTGATTTGTCATTCTTTTTAGCCTCTTTTCTATAGGCGCATTGAAAGCGATTAGCAAAAATCCTTTAATTTTTTTGAGTTCTTCTATCTCTCCTGGATTTCTTATGCCATCAACTATCCAATTTTCGTTTGTGTTAATTTTTTCAAGAACTCTCTTTGCCCAATAATCATTGCCATGCAGTTCCCTCATTTTGTTTCCGATGTTTTGGAGGATTTCTCTTTCTATTGGCAGGTTTTGTTTTTTGGTCTCTTCTCTTACGAGGTCAGAAATTGTGATATATTGGAAGTTTTTTGATTTTAGATGATCTGCGATTGTTGTTTTGCCTGAACCGAACGTTCCTGTTAGCCCGATTATCATATTTTTGATAGTATTGTTGATTTTAGTGTTTCTTTATTTGAGAAGCCGTTTATTCTTGCTGTTTCTTGGCTCTTTTTTAAAATTATAATTGTAGGGACGGACATAATCTTAAATTTTTTTGCTAATTCTAGTTCTGCGTCTATGTTTACTTCATAGAATGAGGCTTTTTTAATCTCTTTTGATAATTCCTTAAATACTGGTGTTAAGGCCTTGCAGGGCGCACACCAAACCGCACCAAACTTTATTATGGTTGGTTTTTGAGAGTCTTTTATTTTTTTTAATGCCTCTTTTTTTAATTCTTGCACCATTTTTATTATTTTTAATTGAGTCAATATAAGTTTATCTATACTTGAAAAGAGATTATTGTTTTGTATATTAAATAAAGGACAAAAATCCAGGTTATGAATGTATTAATTCCAAAGGCTAACACTACTAGATAAACGGCAATTATTAGGTCAATTATAGAAAAGGGATCTTTTATGAACATTACACCTTTGATTATTAAGTAGATTATTGTGGGTATTATGAGGGATGGGAAAAAGCCAAAATGTGTTGTTGAGAGTACGAAAGCTACTATTAGGTCTAAAATATTTAATATCCAAATAAACATGGTGCGTTTTCTAAATTTCCTCTTTATTAACCTTTTTGAAAAGAATTAAGAACAACCCATGGAATTGCCACAATTAAGGCATTTGTAGCAGGAGCCGTTTCTTATTGTTGTATGTCCGCATTGATCGCACAATGGAGCATCTCCTAGTAAGCTACTTAGCTGTTTTTCCTTGGATGAGAGCTCTTCGTTTGGAAGCTTTGTTTGAACTTCTTTTTTGTCTTCTTTATCTTGGATTTCTTTTTCGGATCTTGGTTCCTGTGTTGTCTCTTGCTCTGTGACTGGAGGCATGTGAACAAAATCTGTTCTTCCAAGGTATTCCATTCCGAGTACTCTGAAAATAAAGTCAATTACTGATGTTGCTGATCTTATATTTGGATGGTCTGTTAAGCCAGATGGTTCAAATCTGGTGAACGTGAAGAGATTTACATATTTCTCTAAAGGAACCCCATATTGAAGACCCATTGAAACTGCAATTGCGAAGCAACTCATAAGGCTTCTGAAGGAAGATCCTGCTTTGTGCATGTCTATGAATATTTCTCCTAATTTGCTGTCTTCGTATTCACCTGTTCTAATGAAGAGTTTATTTCCGGATATTTTTGATGCCACGGTTATGCCTTTTCTTTTGTAAGGCATTTTCTTTTGGGTTCCTCTTTCCACAGTTGTTTCTTTTTTTTGTTCTTTGCCTTCTAGTTCTGTGCTTAAGGGCTGGGATAATTTACATCCGTCTCTATATAGGGCTATTCCCTTTAGTCCAAGGCGCCAAGCTTCAAAGTAGATTTTTTGTATATCTTCTACTGTTGCGTTATTTGGAATGTTTACGGTTTTTGAGATTGCTCCTGCGACAAAAGGTTGTACTGCGGCTATCATTTTTACGTGGCCCATTGGTTGGATGAACCTAGAGCCGCCTGGATTTTTATTTGCACAGTCAAATGCTGGTACGTGTTCTTTTTTGATATGTGGTGCGTTCTCTATGTTTCCGTTTTCTAGTATGTAATCAATTATTTCTTTTATTTCGTTTTCTTTATGTCCTAGTTTTTCTAAGGCGTGTTCAATGGATTTGTTTACTATTTTGAAATAACCTCCGCCTGCGAGTTTTTTCCATTTTATTAATGCGAATTCAGGTTCTATGCCGGTTGTATCGCAATCCATTAAAAATCCTATTGTTCCTGTAGGAGCAATTACAGTGGCTTGTGCGTTTCTGAAACCATATTTCTCTCCTAGTTCAACCACTTTGTCCCAGTCTTCTCTCGCTGCATCTAATAGGTAAGAAGGACAGTGTCTTACGTCTATTTTGTATGCTGAGTCTCTGTGCATTTTCATTACTTCTAGCATTGGTTCTTTGTTTTCTTCAAATTTTTCAAAGGGATTTTTAATTTTTGCTATTTCTGCTGAAGTTCTGTAGGTGTGGCCTGTTAATATTGCAGTTATTGCTGAGGCTATCGCTCTTCCTTTATCTGAATCGTATGATATTCCTTCTGTCATTAATAATGTTCCGAGGTTTGCATGGCCCAGGCCTATTGCTCTGAAATCATGACTATTTTTGGCAATTTTTTTTGTTGGATAGGACGCGAAGTCCACAAGAATTTCTTGGGCTATTGTAAAAATTTTGCAAGCGTATCTAAATGCCTTTATATCAAAAGCATCTTCTTTCATGAATTTCATTAGGTTTAGGCTTGCTAAATTGCATGCAGAATCATCTATGAAGATATATTCACCACAAGGATTGGTTGCGTGGATATGTTCTGTATTCTTACAAGTATGCCATTTGTTCATTGTGTCGTAGAACATTACGCCTGGATCTGCACAGCGCCATGCTGCTTTAGAAATCATATTCATTAGGTCGCGGGCCTTGTATGTTTTACTTACTTTTCCAGTTGTTCTTTCTATTGTCTGCCAATCTTTATCTTCTAACACAGCTTGAATAAACTTATCTGCGATCATTACTGAATTGTTTGAGTTTTGTCCTGAAATTGTTTGATAGGCTTCTCCGTTGAAATCGGATGAGTATCCTGCTTTTATTAGGGCTCGTACTTTATTTTCTTCCTTTACTTTCCACATGATGTAATCTTCTATTTCTGGATGGTCCATGTCTAAGATACACATCTTTGCCGCCCTCCTTGTAATGCCTCCTGATTTTACTGCAGCTGCACTTCTGTCAAGTATTTTTAGGAAGGACATTAATCCTGAGGAAAAACCGCCGCCAGATAATTTTTCTTTTGCAGCTCTTAGGGAGGAAAAGTTACTTCCGGTACCGGATCCAAATTTAAAGAGCTTTGATTCGTTTGTTACTAGTTCATATATTGAATCTAGAGAATCTTCTATTTTTTGGATAAAGCATGCCGAGGCTTGGGGATGTGAGTAAGGATCTTCGCATTCTTCTACGTGGTTTGTTTCTAAATTGTAAAAATAAGTTCCTGGTTTACTTCCTCTTATTCCATATTTATGGAAAAGGCCGCAATTAAACCAAACTGGGGAGTTGAAGGCACCGTATTGATTCACTAACATAAAACTTAGCTCGTCTTCAAAGGCTTGTGCATCTTGTTCAGATTCAAAATAATCATACTCTTCTCCTATTAGTCTTAAAGTGGTTGATACTCTTGAAACCATCTCTTTTACACTTCTTTCTTTTCCTAGTTCTGTATTTGGGACCTGTGCTCTTTTGAAATACTTTGAGGCTGCAATGTCTACAGCTAGTTGGGACCATGATTTTGGAGCTTCTAAGTTAGATGCTTCGAATATGATTTTACCATCGGGTTCTGTTATTTTAGAAGATCTTGTTTCGTATTCAACTTCATCTAGGGGATTTGTTCCCTCTTTTGTGAATTTTCTTTCTATTTTGAGTCTGTGTTCTGTAATTGTTTTGCTTTTCGGCATTTCATCACCTCTTTTTATTTAATATTTTTATTTCTTCTATGAATGAATGGGGATCTTGAAATTCTCTATATACTGATGCAAATCTGATGTAAGCTACTTTGTCTAGGGTTTTTAGTTTGCGCATGACCAGTTCGCCTATGATTTGGCCATTTATCTCAGAGGAACTTCTGTTTCTTAGGTTTGCTTCAATATTATCTAGAAGTTTATTTATTTGTTCTATTGAAACAGGCCTTTTTTCAATTGCTTTTAGAATTCCTATTTTTAATTTTTCTCTTGAGAATTTTTCTCTTTTGCCATCTTTTTTTATGACTGTAAGGTCTGTTTCTATTCTTTCATATGTTGTGAAGCGTTTTTTGCACTTTAAGCACTCGCGTCTTCTCCTTGTTGTTATAGCCTCTTCTGTTTCTCTTTTGTCTAATACCTTTGTTTCTTCATGCTGACAGTACGGACATTTAATTGGGAACACCCCTTCGTTACTTTTGAATGGATACAATATATTGTGTGTCTTTATTGATAAAGACACAATATCTTGTATGTTTGAGTAGGGGGTATATAAATATTCTTGTGGTTTATTTTCTATTATTTTTTTGATATTATCGAATATAGCAATTAGAAAATAATTTAAACGTGAAAAATTGTATTAAAATTATGAAAAAGCGGGTGATATTGCTTATTTTACTTTTCTTTGGGGTTTTTGTTAGTGCAGAGAGTTATGATGGATATCAGGATCTTACTTTGAATTTTGATATTGATTCTGAGTTGTATTTAACTTCAGAGCAAGGAGCGAGGTTAGACTCTTTGAAAGTGATATTGAAATTGTTTCCTAAAGAGGACTCAAGACAGAGTATTTTAGATTTTGATGTTATCTTTAATCCTGATGCCGAGATTGATTCTAATGGCAATTATGGATTTGAATGGACAGATTTGTATCCTAAGTATGAGTACGGAATTGATGCCAAGGTTAGGGTTCGAAATGAGATAACCAGAGTAAGGTCTAGGATAGGTTTTCCTTATGATGTAGGTTCTGAGTTTGAGGAATATTTAATGGAGAGTAGTTTTATTGATTTTAATGAAGACATAAGAGATAAAGTAAATGATATTGTGGAAGGGGAGGATGATTATTATGGTGCTGTGTTTAAGGTGGCTGATTGGGTACAGGACAACATAAAATATGATTTAAATACGATTACTGCTAAGGCTGTAAAAAAATCCAGTTGGGTCTTGGTAAATAAGCAAGGAGTTTGTGATGAATTGACTAATTTGTTTATTTCTATGTTAAGGAGTGTTGGGATCCCTGCTAGATTTGTTACCGGGACTGTTTATGCTGGAGAAGGTTTTGGCT
>Ga0180007_10003649_pt1 | contig 16957 bp, 13 predicted proteins | sample MM_PC_MetaG_FD_121122 | JGI IMG/M metagenome (GOLD analysis project Ga0180007, IMG submission 121122) | Groundwater microbial communities from the Aspo Hard Rock Laboratory (HRL) deep subsurface site, Sweden - MM_PC_MetaG | ecosystem: Environmental > Aquatic > Deep subsurface > Groundwater... | reverse complement strand
TAAGAGGTTTTCTGATATTTTTACCGCAGCAAAATGCGACATTGTTTTTATACACCTTGAGGTATTTCCTTTAGGCCCGCCTATATTCGAATGGCTATTTTCAAAATTGGGCAGGAAGATTATATATGATCTTGACGATGCCATATACATGGGTGTTACTAGTTCCGCGAACAAATTTTTAAAATTTTTGAAATGTTCGTCAAAAATAAAGAGACTTATAGAAATGAGCAGTCATGTAATAACATGCAATATATATCTCGCTGATTATGCGAGAAAGTATAATAAAAATGTAACAGCAATTCCTACATCTGTGGATACGGAGAGATTTAAACCCGACGTTAAAAAGCCAGAGGGAAACCTTACAATAGGTTGGATAGGCAGCCACAGCACAGCGCGTTATCTCGAAGCGTTAAAACCTGTATTTTTAGGCCTTGCTAAAAATCACAAATTTGATTTAAAGATAATAGGCGCGTCGAATTACGATATAAGGATAGACGGAGTGAATATAGTTAATTTAGAGTGGAATTTGAAAGACGATATAAGACAGTTTCAGTCTCTGGATATAGGTGTATATCCTTTACCTGAGGATGAATGGATACGAGGTAAAACAGGTTTTAAGACTATCCAATACATGAGCGTGGGCGTTCCCTGTGTTGTGTCTGATGTGGGCGCGAACAGAGATATCGTAAAGGATGGAATAAATGGGTATCTGGCGAAGACAGAAGATGAATGGATAGAAAAATTGTCAATATTGATCGATAGCCATGAATTGAGGCAGAGAATAGGTTCGGCTGGAAGAATAACAGCAGAAGAAAAGTTTTCAGTAAAAGCAAACGCACCTAGATATCTTGAAATAATAAAGAGGATAAGTCCATGAATGCTCCGAAGCTCAGTGTTCTTATGAGCGCATATAACAGCGAAAGATATCTCGATGAAAGTATCAGATCTATCCTCGACCAGAGTTTTAAGGATTTCGAATTTTTAATCATAGATGACGGTTCAACAGACAGGTCTTTTGAAATATTGAACAGTTATCAGAAAATAGATAATAGAATACGCGTTATAAAAAATAAAGAGAATGTCGGCCTTTCTAAATCCCTTAATATTGGCATAAAAGAGGCTCAGGGGGAATATATTGCGCGTCAGGATGCGGATGATATATCTATGCCTGATAGATTGGGTAAGCAGATAGCGTTTATGCAGGATAATGAGGAGATAGCTGTTTCCGGGGCCTTTTACAGGATGGTTGACGAAAAAGGCAGGCTTTTATATAGATTTAGAATGCCTGTGGAAGACAGTGAAATAAAAAAGTGGCTGAAAGAGGTCAATTGCTTTTGCCATGGTTCAGTGATGTTCAGGAAAAAGAATATCAAGGAGGCATGCTTATATCCTGAACAATATGAATGTTCGCAGGATTATGCCTTATGGCTGACGATAAGCAGGAATTATAAATTAGCGAATATTCCTGAATTTTTATATACGTTGAGATTGCACGAAAACGCAAGGAGCGTGAAAGACAAGGCAAAACAGTGGGATTGCCTGTTTAGAATAAAAAAAGGCAAGGGTATCATTGCAGATACTCGTTCATTGTCCGATAGATTTATTGCAGACGAATTTTTTAGATATAGCAATTTTTTTAACAAGATGGGAATGAAAAAGCTAGCACTCGGTCATTTCATAAAAGGAGTACTTTATAGGACCTTTGTTTCGCCAATGAGCGTCAGGGGAGATAAAACTTTAGGCATTTGCATGCTTACAGGGGTTTTTTATCCTGAGATAAGCGGTGGCGGGCTACAATGCCGTACTTTGGTGAATGCTTTAAAATATGACAGCAACTTAAGATTTTTTGTTTTGACCACCACTAAAGATCCTTTATTGCAGGATAAAAACTCTGATTTATACATAAAAAGGATATACGTAGGAGACATGAGTATTACAGCCAAATTTATAGCGGCCTTACAGTTTGTTCGCGTATTTTTGGGCATAAGAAATAAAGTAGGCATCATTCATCTGCATGGCTTTTCCAGCAAGACATTGCTCATGATATTATTGGCAAAGATATTCAGAAAAAAGATTATACAGAAAATCACTTCTTTAGGGGATGACGACCCTACTTCAATAGGTAATAGAAGATTTGGCAAATTGAAAAGGTTCTTTTTTTCTAAGGCAGATTTTTATATTAGCGTGAATCCAGCAATGTCTCAGAGGCTTTTAGATTCGGGTATCTCACAGGATAAGATGTTGACTATTCCCAACGGAGTAGATACCGAAAGATTTTGCCCTCCTAAAAGCCTCGACGAGAAATATACATTAAGAGAAAGCTTAAAATTGCATAAAGAGGCGTTTATTATATTATTTGTCGGATTTTTTTCTAAAGATAAAGGCGTGGATGTTCTTTTTGAGGCGTATAAGAATATAGCAACTGATTTTAAAGATAAGGATTTAAGGCTATTGTTTATTGGATCAACAGATACCAGCTATTTTGAGATAAAAAAGGAAATAATAGAACGTATAAAGAAAGAGATAGAAATCAATAAGATGGAAGAAAAGGTCTTATTTATAGAGAAGGCCCTGGATATAGAAAGATATTATAAAGCCGCTGATATATTCGTATTGCCTTCTTTCAGAGAAGGCCTGCCAAACTCCCTTATGGAGGCGATGGCTTCTGGATTGCCATGTGTTTCATCTCGTCTGAGAGTAATAGAGGATTATCTGATCACGCACGACTCAGACGGCCTGCTTTTTGAGCCAGGGGATATTAATGGATTGTATTCAACATTAATTCGGCTGCTAGAAAAGCCAGATCTAGCTAAAGAAATGGGCATTAAAGCCAGAAAAAGGATCATAGATTATTTTTCTATAGAACAATTGGCTAAAAAGTATAGAGATGTTTATCTATCCCTGGTGCAGAAATGAAAGATCTGAACCCAAAAATCGAATCTGTAGCGCGCCATACTTTTATTAACAATCTAGACAGAGGGTCTGTTGTTGTGGATCTGGGCGCAAGCAGGGGGAATTTTTCAAAAAAAATAGCAGAAAAATGCTGTTATTCAATGCTTGTTTTAGTTGAAGGAAATCCGGAATTAAACGTAGAACTAAAAGACTTTTTCAAAGACAATGATGCGGTGAAGGTGGTGAACGCAGTTATTGGAGGCGAACCAAGAGATGGTATCAAGTTCTATTTAAGCGAATCACCAAGCTCAAGTTCATTATTCAGGTCATTCAGCGAATTAAACAAGGTTAAGAGCGAAATAAATGTAAAGATGTTTACGCTAAACGATATATTCTCTATGTATAGTATTAAAAAAATAGATTTATTAAAGATGGATATAGAGGGCGCAGAATGGGATGTGCTCGAGAGATTTTCAAAAGAAGATTTTGACAAGATAGAACAGATATCAGTCGAGTTTCATGATTTTATAGAACCTGGATTGAAAGCAAGAACCAAGAACTGTATTAAAAAAAATAAAAAGCTAGGTTATTTTTTTATTAATATAGGAGTTAAATACATAAATGGAATAACATATAAGGACTGCCTATTTTACAAGAAAAAACACAGGAAAACTGTTTTTATATACAGATTAAAATGCCTGGCAGAAAGTTTGATGCGTATTTTTTTAAAAATACCAAAAAGAATATTAGGTGTAATAAATTTTAAAAGGCACAAAGGAGAATGTCAAGAATGAGATTTATAACTACTGTATATGGGATTTATTATCTTCCATTTGCTTCTGTTCTTCTTCAGAGCATAGAACAATATCATCCTTACGAAAAGGTGGCTATATTTTATGACGATCTTCCTGATCATGAGGTCTTAATTTTAAGGGATAGGTTCCCGGTTTATGAGTTTATTCAAAATCCGAAGATTATAGAGGAAGATTATATCCTTCAGAAGATACCTCTGCGGCTTCGTCATTGGTTTAAGGCGTGCGAGCTGTATCCTGAGGAATCTCTTTTTTTTCTTGATTGTGATGCAGCGCTTTGTAAGAACATGGCCAATTTCATAGATGACAGTTACGATGTTATGTATACCTGGAAACGAGAGCAAACCCCACTTAACGCAGGAATGGTAGCCATTAATAATAATAAATCAGGCCGCGTTTTTATGAAAAAATGGCTGGCCCTTACAGAAGAGATTGTCCACGATGAAGAAAAACTTCGACTTGCCCATAAGATGAACGGCGGCGGGAGTCAGCATACTCTGGCAATATTGCTTGATTCATCAAATTACGATGCTTCTTTTGAGAGGGTTATAGACGGAGAAACAGTCAGATTTAAGGGAGTGGCTTGTAAGTATCTGAACGAAACTAATAGTTGCCCTATTACAGGAGATACGCATGTAATCCATTATAAAACAGGATGGCATCCTATTATCTTAGAAGGGAAGCCGTTTACAAAGAACAGGCCGAAGGATCTGGGTAAAGAGATGTGGGACTATTGGCATGAGTTATACCGGGAATTTTCTTTGACTTCAATGGGATCATTTATTGCCGCGTCTCTTAAAAGGCACGGAAATAGATTCGAAAATGGTTTGTATGACGCGGTATATGGGGCGTTGGAGGATTTTCAGGCAGACATGCTTATATGTGCTGGAGAAATTAAAGGGGAGAATAAGGAATATTTGACACAATGCTTTGAAAGTAAAACAAGAAAAGTGAAGTTTACTAAAAGCAATGCTGGCAGTATCAGGGGTATTTTGAAAAAATATAAGCCAAAAAGGGCTGTCATGTTTTTTGGAGGCGCGCAAAGAGAAACGACAGTAAGGCTGTTTAAAGGTATCGTAGTTGATTTTCATGAAATCATAGCGGGCTTCTTTTATACGTCTGCTGCTGAAAGATTAAAAAATAGTTTTGACAGAATTTTCTTTGTAAAAGGCTCTGGAAGTCCGGCTGTTGTCTTGCCTGCATATAAGGAACGAAGGCCGGGCAGGCTAAAGGCTTTTTTGAATAGCCTGAAAATAATATAAGGAAACGTTAAAATGTGCGGTATCTTTGGTTTTATAGGCCCTTCTTCAGTCCGTGATCTGGCTAAATACGCTTTGACGCAGAGACACAGGGGACCTGACGCGTTCGGAGAATATCTTAATGAGAGACTCGGGGTCTATCTGGCGCATAATAGGCTGGCTATCATAGATCTTTCTGAAAAAGGGAAACAGCCTATGTCAAACGAAAATGGTTCTATATGGCTGACTTTTAACGGCGAGATCTATAACTTTGAGGAACTTAGAAAGGATTTGATCGGTTATGGACACAGATTTAAGTCCAGGACTGATTCTGAAGCCATACTTCATGCATATGAGCAGTGGGGAACAGAATGCCTGAAGCGCCTAAATGGCATGTTTAGTTTCGCTATCTGGGATGAAAACAGGCAGAATCTTTTCCTTGCCCGCGATAGGCTTGGAATAAAGCCTCTTTATTACCTGCATCAGGCTGACAATTTTGTTTTTGCTTCCGAACCCAAGGCCATAATAGAGCTCCCTTTTTATAAAAAAGATATATGTTACCCAGCGCTTTTTTCCTATCTTATATACCGTTATATACCGGGCGAATGCTCAATATGGAAAAATATCTTCAGACTGGAACCAGGGCATTATCTGATATATAACAAGGCTGGTAATTTGCTGACCAAGAGGCGTTATTGGCAAATACCATTGGAGCAGAAACGCTGGAAGGAAGACGATGCCGTAGAATGCCTGGACTCCCTTATAAAATCTTCCGTATCTTATAATTTGATAAGCGATGTACCTATAGGGATATTGCTAAGCGGCGGGATTGATTCTACGGCAATAACCTCGTACGCCGCCTCCGCAGCCCCACATATAAATACATTCAGCATTGGTTTTCATGATTTTCAAAGATCGGAATTAAAAGACGCGGCTATCGTAGCCAGGCATTTTAAAACAACACATAGCGAAGACATAGTAAGTCCTGGGAACATACAGCGATTAAAAGATATTTTTAATTACTTTGATGAACCGCTTGGGGACAGCTCCATTATCCCTACTTTCCTGGTCAGCAAGATCGCTAAAAAACATACAACAGTAGTTTTGTCCGGCGATGGCGGAGATGAGCTTTTCGGCGGTTATAAATGGTATGAGAGGCATAAAAGATTAATGCGATGGAAACCGCTTGCCTGTCTTTTTTATCCCGCGTTAAAACTATTAAAGGGGAGGGGCAGCATATTAAGCCATACAAGAGATGCCTTTGGGCTATATCGCCAGATGACATCACCCAGGTTTACTGTCAGGGAATTAAAAAGGCTTTTTCCTGCGGTAAAAAGCGAAGATTTCCCTGAATCAGAAAATTATATTTACCGCAGACATTACAGAAAGGACCTTTCCGCGCATAAACGCTGGCAATATATAGACGCGGTAACCTTTTTGGCGGACGATATACTGACAAAGGTTGACCGGGCTTCTATGGCCAATTCGCTGGAAGTAAGGCCGCCCTTTCTGGATTATCGTATTGTTGAGTTCGCGTTCTCGCTGCCGGATGATCTATGCATAAGAGATAAGACAAGCAAATATATACTGAAAAAACTCATAAAGGACAAAGTCCCGAAGGATATTTTAAATAAACCAAAGCAGGGATTCAGCTGTCCGATACATCAATACTGGCCCGTAGGCGATATGCTGAAAGGCATAAATAAAGGACGTTTATTGAGCTCCGGGATTATTGATAAGGCATCGTGGGCAAAAATCCAATCAGGGGATATCGGACAGAATCACCTTGACGCAAAGATCTGGCAGGTCGCCGTATTGGAAGAGTGGTTTTCCAGGTGGTATTGTCAGGATAAAAAAGAATGACGCTATTAAAGAAAAGTTTCCAGGGGGCTGCATATCAATACGCGGGTTTGGCGTCTACCGCCATTTTAGGTTTTTTTACCTCTGTATATCTGATTAAAAAACTGACTATAGAAGAATATGGTATCTATAATTTTCTATGGTCGCTTGTAATCGTCGCGAACCTTATTACCGCGTTCGGTATTACTCAGGCAATCCAGAGATATCTTCCGGAATACAGGCAAAAAAATGATATCTATGTGCAGAAAAACATAATTATAGGGTCTATGCTGCTCAGGTTTTTGGCCGATGTTTTGTTTGTGCTTATCTTTTTGGTGAGCATTGATAAGCTGCTGCTTGTATTCAATATCCCGCATGCTTGGAAACTCTGCGTCCTTGCCTCGCTCCTTATCACGTTTTTCAATGTTGAATCAAAGCTGCTCGGAGATGGTGCCTTGCCTGCTATGCTGGAAAACAGATATTTAAATATAATTAACATAATCTGCAAGGCGCTTCAATTAGGTTTATTTGCTCTATCCATAGTCTTAGGGTACGGCCTGTATGGCATAGTATTGGCATGGCTGATTATAGAGGTGGCATTATTCCTGTTGTATTTTTATAAGGTTTATAGGAAGATTTTATGCCTTCCTGTTCTGATGTCCAAGGTCAATAAAAATCTTCCGTTAAAGAGATTTATGAGTTTCAGCGGCTATGTATACCTGGCAAACATAGCCTATTTTTTTACAGACCGCTCAGCTGATATATTTCTATTGTCTTACTTTATCGGGCCTAAAGCAGTAGGGCTGTATTCCTTTGCATTCGGCATACCTCTTACTATTATGCGGCTGTCTCCAGCAAGCGCGCTGAGGTCTTTATTGACTCCTGTCGTAGTGAGTCGATATGCTGCTACGAAAAGCAATAAGGACCTGGTATATTTCTTTTCGTTCATCAGCCGTTTGACTTTTTTTACAATGGTGCCTTTATTTCTATCTTTTATGATCCTTTCGGACGGAATAATAAAATATGTATTTAATGTTAGTTATCTGGAAAATAAAGATCTGTTTATCCTGTCATTATTCTTTGTAACACTACTTCAATTTTTGTATTCCTACAGCTCGATTATATATACGCTTGAGAAAAAACGGCTATTTTTAATATCAATACTCTTTGGAGGATTAAATTTAATAGGCGATATAATCCTTATCCCTATATATGGAGCAAAGGGAGCGGTCTTGGCTACTGGGGTCTCTGGCATAGCCTTAATAGTCGTGTTCCACATAATTATCAAAAGAGGCTTGAACATCAGTTATCCCTGGCGTTCATTTACCAGGTTTGGTCTGAATATCCTGGCGATGTGCGCTGTACTGTTTGCGCTAAAAGGGTTGCCCAACGGTATTTTTTCTCTTGTTTGTGTCTTTTTAACTGGATTAGCGGTATATATCGTGGCCTCTTATTTTAATAAAGGATTTGAGAAGAAAGACAGGGAATTGATAAATAGAGGCATAGGGAGAGAGATATGGGTATTCTAAATAAGGTATTGTCAAATAGGTCTATTTCAAGAAAAATAGTTTTATTTTTATTAAGGGTGCATCATAAGATATACACGATGTTGGGAAGATACGCTGCTTTTAGCGAGGGAGGGCTACATCCAAAACATAGATTAATGGATTACCATAAATTTTTCGTAGATAATATCAAGGAAGGCGACAGAGTTTTAGACGTGGGCTGTGGAAACGGGGCATTGAGTTTTGATCTAGCCATGAAGGCTGCATTTGTGACAGCCATAGATATAAACAGAGAACATATAGAACATTGCTTGAAAAAATATAAAAAGGAAAACATAAAATATATTCTGGATGACATCGGAAATATGCCTCAGAGTTCTAGATTTGACGCAGCTATACTTTCTAGCGTGTTGGAGCATATAGAGGATAGAGCAGGGCTTTTGCAGAAGTTAAGCAAAATCACTGAAAAGATTATCGTGCGCGTTCCTATGATAGACCGTGACTGGGTGACCTTATATAGAAAGGAATTAGGCCTGCCGTATCTATTAGACCCTACTCATAAGATAGAGTATACGCTGGACATATTTAAGGACGAATTAAAGCGGGGCTGTTTTAGATTAGAAGAATATTTCATCAGATTCGGGGAGATTTGGGCGGTATGTTTAAGAGATTTTTAAGAAATCTATTGTTTTCCAGAAAAAACAGGTTAAAGACCGGAGAAAAAGAAAGACTTCTGGCAATTGCGGAAAACCGCATTATGAAACTTGCCGTGGAGGCTACCAATATCTGCAACGCGAACTGCATTTTTTGCGGTTATCGCCATCAGAAAAGGAAAAAATATATTTTATCAAACGAACAATTCAGGTATTTTCTAGATAAATACGTGGAATATGGAGGAGGCGAATTAAAATTTACCCCTATCGTAGGAGATCCTTTAGTTGATAAAAGTTTAATAGATAAGATTAAGATGGCCAGGAAAGAAAGGGAGATAGGACATATATATCTCTTTACAAATCTGATAGGGCTGGATAATTTTAATATCACGGATTTTTTGCTTTCAGGGATAAATAGGGTCTATGTCTCTACATGCATTGGTAATAAAGAAATGTATAAACGCATGTTCGGAGTAGACTCCTATGATATCGTAATCAGCAATATAGAAAAACTGTTCAAAGAGAACAATAGGCTGGGAAAACCGGTAAAGATCGTGATTACATCGAGGGGAGAGAAGCCTTACAGGGATATTTATGGAAGCAGCGATTATAAACGTATAGTTGGTTTATACGGCGCTAATATTGAGATACTGGAGGAATATGGCAATTGGACAGGTGTTGTTACTGAAAAGGAACTTCCCAAGGGGCATTCCTTTAGAAAGATAAACAATAGAATAGAACCATGCTCTCAGCTATATAATGGATTTATTATATTGGCTAATGGAGATGCTGGTATCTGCTGGTGCACTGATCTAGAGGCCAGCCTGATCATAGGCAATGTATACAAGGATTCTCTGGATGATATATGGAGGGGCGAAAAATTGAGATCTATGAGGCAAAATTGGTTAAAAGGTGATATGCCTTCTATATGCAGGAATTGCCACATATATACCCCTGTGTCGGCTTTTTTATCCTGCAACAGGGAAAAGATAGATAATATTAAGGAGAGTTTTTGATATGCAGGGAAATAAGAAGGAAACCATATATTGCAAAAGATGTATTCTGCCGGATAGATATCCAGAGGTCAATATTGACGAGCAGGGGATATGTAATTTTTGCCTGGCACATTCTGACCGCGCAGTCTTAGAAGAAGGTGCATTGGCAGGATTGGTAAATTCCCTTAAGAAAGGTAGTCGATATGACTGCGTAGTGCCGATAAGCGGGGGCAAGGACAGCTCGTTTATATTGTATTACGCGGTTAAAAAATTGAATCTTAAGGCTGTCGCGGTTAATTATGATTCAGGTATGCAGTCTGATCTAGCCATAGAGAATATGAAAAACACTTGCAGGATACTCAATGTCCCCCTGGTTTTTAAAAAGGCTGACAGGAGACTACAGATGAAGAGGCTGGAAATCATGCTTAAGCTGTCAGAACGGCTCGGTTCTTTTGTCCTTGGATGCGGTGGATGCGTTCCTGTATTGCAGGCAGTGACCATAGGTTTCGCAAATGATAATGATGTACCTATTATTTTAGATGGGGGATCGTCTTTGGAGCATGTCCCTGTATTGAGGAACAAAATAAAAAAATCAAAGTTAAAATCAATCGTAAAGAAATTAAGAAACAGGGTAGAGCCTATACTGAGATATAGGCTGTATGATTTGGATTTTGTTAAGTACAGATATTTATTTAAGTATAGAAATTGTAATAAACAGCTTAATGAACATATGGGTGTTTCCAAAACCGTAAGGCCGCCCCTTGGGTATGCAGGCCCGTTTGCCTCCAAGAATACCACTATCATACGTTTTTCGAATTATATAATGCTGCCGGAGGAGGAAATCGTCAGGGTCATAAAAGAAGAATTGGATTGGAAAAATCCGACAGGGACAGACAAAAGATTCGATTGTCTGCTGCATTGCTTGTCTGACTTTGATCATTTGATGAAATACGGCATAACAAGCAATGGTATGGTTTATTCTAATATTATACGGCAGGGGCTGATGAGCAGGGAAGAGGCCCTTTATAAAGAAAGTTACGCAAAGGATAATGTATCTAGAGATTGCGCTTTATTAGCTAAGAAACTTAAATTGGATAATTACAAAATACCACCTTTATGAAAAAAACCGTTCTTAAAATAATATATGATTTTATATGCATGCCGCTTCGTTTGGTCCTTTTACCAGACAATATCTGCGAAAGACTTGGTTTGACATCCTTGCGGCAGGAACGCGTATTTAATGTATTGCCGCATGTCAGAGGCAGGCTGATTGATATAGGATGTGGAGACAATACGCTGGTAAATATTTATTCTAATGGCTTAGGCGTTGATAACAGAGATTTAGGCAAAGGAGCTATTATAATAAAGGATGTTGCCAATTTGCCGTTCGAAGATCATACGTTTGATACAGTGACTTTTGTGGCTTCTTTGAATCATATAGTTTCCAGAAAAGAGGCCTTGAGCGAAGCAAGGCGCTTATTAAAGCCGGAAGGAAGACTTATTATAACAATGATAGGCCCTGTAATAGGAGAGATAGCGCATTTATTATGGTGGTATAGCGAAGATAAACATCGAGGGGGCATGAAAAATGGAGAGGTCGGAGGCATGACTACCAAAGAGATATTGCGTTTATGCCTTGAAGCAGGATTCCAATTAAAAGAACATCAAAGGATTGTATACAAGATGAATAACATATATATCTTTGAATTGAAAAACGCTAAAGAAACCACAGAGAGCACAGAGAAAAACTATAATTTAAAAAGATCTCTGTGATCTCCGCAGTTAGTTTATTATACGGAATTTTAAAGTTATCTCTTCCACCTCGTAGGTGGACAAGATAACTTTGTTAGTCCATTTACGAGGTGGAAGAGGTCCGAGAGGCTTAAAGAAGGGATAAAAAGACTAATATTATGAGGACACAGAGAGCTTTTATTATAAAAAATCTCTGTGTTCTCTGTGGTATCTTTTTTTGACAGCACCTCTATCTGAAATGGGAAGCTTAATGTCGCGTGTATCAGAAAAAACAATCAGGGATTTTGGAGATCAATGGAAACAGCATGAAGAGAATAGCGGCTATTATGCATCCATGGAGCTTTTTAAAGACATCATATCCCCTCTATTGAGGATTGAGGATTTAAAAGGAGCCAGGGTAGCTGAGATAGGCAGTGGTACAGGGCGCATTGTCAATATTCTGCTGGAATCGGGTGTCAGACATGTGTTCGCAGTAGAGCCGTCAGAGTCGTTTAATATATTAAGACAGAACGTCTCGGATCCAAATAAGGTAACTTGCCTTAAAATAAAAGGCGGGGACTTGCAAGCCTATGGAGATCTGGATTTTGTTTTCTGTATAGGCAGTATACATCATATACTGGATCCGAAAACGGTTATTACTTCTGCTTATAATGCCTTACGCAAAGGAGGCCGTATGGTTGTATGGTTATACGGATATGAAGGCATAGAGATATACGTAAATGCCATAAAAATCATGCGTTTCGTAACAACCCGTATTCCTGATACGGTTCTCAGGATTATTGTAAGGATGATGGATGTACCTTTAATAGCCTATATGCACCTATGTGCCAGATTTAAACTGCCATTTGCTGAATATTCCAAGGTATTGATGAAGCTGGAGCCGCGACATCGCAGGCTTACCATTTTTGATCAACTGAACCCTAATTATGCTAAATACTATAAACATGAAGAGGCATTAAATCTTTTATCAGGTAGATTCCTGGATATAAAAATCAAGAGTCGCAGGAATTACAGCTGGACAGTGGTCGGGACAAAATGAACATAACACTGCTTTTTACGTATAATATTTCTCTGGAGGAATGGGGTCGCAAGAGGTAATTTTAATAAGGTAAAATTGTGCAGAAATTAAAAAGCGTCGTTAAAAATACCCTGTTTGTTACTATACCTTTTTTTATAGTTATTTTATTTGTTTTAGAGCTTTTTACTAGGTTAACTTGGGATAAAAAACAGGGAGTTCCAGGCTTAGTTTTAACTCATCCAGTAAGAATAGAAGTGCTAGCCCCGAACTATAAAGGGTATTATGCCGGGCAGCCTTTAAAGATAAATAATTTAGGATTTCGGGATAATCAAGATTATTCATTTGAAAAAGGAAATAATACTTTTCGTATTATTGTGCTGGGCGATTCTGTTACTTTTGGGCATGGATGTAAATTTGAAGAAACATGGCCGTTTTTACTTAAACAGAATTTGGTAAAATGGAATAATAAAGTGAAATGGGAGGTATGGAATCTCGGCGTTCCTGGATATGACTCTAATTTAGAACTTAAAACATTGGAAGAAATAGGCCCTAAAGCCGAACCAGATTTGGTAATAGTGGGGTTTTATGAAAATGATTTAATAGCCTGGGACTATCATCCAAAACAAAAAATGCCAGGAATAATTTATAAGGTAAAAAGTTTTCTAAAAAAGAAATTTTATTTATATACTAAAATGCGATTTGCTTTCAATGTTATAACCAATTTGAGAGTAGCAGATAAAACACAGTGCGAATATGAAACACAACTTCTTTCTATGCCTGATAATGAGATTGAGAAAACAGATTTATCTAATTTCAGGTTTAAGCATATTGCGCAGAATACTCCGTTGCCTCCAATATCAGATAGGCGATATAGTCATAGCAAAAAAGAAGCTATAATTTCTTTAGAAAAAGACATAGCTCAATTTAAAAACTATCATGCTAAAGATGTCTATAATGTTATTTTTTTTATCAATATAGCTCCTGATATTGATAAAAAAAATGATTGCTTTATAGATGGCATTCATAATGATATGAATAATTTCTTTTTAAGTTTATTGAATAATGAAACTAAAGCTGTTAGTAGCTATAATGCTTTTTGGTGTTACAAGCCATCTGAAGTGCCCGGGGCGTCAGAACATTCATTAGCAGAAGCAAATTTGGTTAAAGCAGATGTGTTGTTTAATTTTCTTATAAAAAATGAGTTTAATTATAACTGATTGTGAATCGTTATGTTGTCATAGTTTTTTTTATCAGAAAAGGTTAATATAAACCATGAATATATTGCTTTTATTTACATATGGTGTTTCTTTGAAAGAATGGGATCAAAAAGGCCTGATAGACAGAGAGCTTTTGATCTATCATCGCTTGATAGAAAAGGGCTATAAGGTAAGCTTTATTACCTACGGCGGGGCAGAGGATAAAGGAAAAACAGGCGTTATTGGCATATTCTCGGTTTATGAAAGGATGAAAAAGTCGGGATGGAGGCCGATAGATATATTAAAAAGCCTTTTTATTCCTTTTAGATTCAGAGCTGTATTCATGGCCGCGGATATAATCAAGACAAACCAGATGCAGGGCTCATGGGTGGGCCTTATCGCTAAGTTCTTGTATAGGAAAAAACTGATAATAAGATGCGGCTTTGAATGGTATAGAAATGCGTATGTGCGCAGGAAAAAAAGATTTAGTTTATTTAAAAACACTTTTATCTATGTATTGGAATGGATGATTTACCATTTTTGTGATGAGATAATAATATCGAACCAGACAGATCTGGAATTTATAAAGACTACCTTTAAGATAAAAGATAAGAAACTACATTTAATAAGAAATTATGTAGATACGGATATTTTTAAGCCTTTGGATTCAATTAAAAAAGAAGAAAATAAATTATTATATATAGGGAGATTTGAGCCAAGGAAGAATATATTGAATGTACTTAAAGCCATTAAAGATACTCCGTATTCTTTAGATATAATAGGCTATGGTGAAGAAAAGGATTCATTGGAAGATTTTGTCCGGGATAATCGCTTAAATGTAAGCTTTTTAAACATTGTCCCCAACAGCAGGCTTCCGGAAATAATCAATAGATACAATGCATTGATATTACCATCTTTGTATGAAAACAGTCCCAAAGTGGTGATCGAGGCAATGGCTTGCGGCATACCTGTCATAGGGGCAGATGTGCCTGGGATACGTGAATTAATAAGACATAGGGAAAACGGGTTTTTATGCGGAATTGATCCATCTTCTATCAGGACAGCTATTGATTCTGTTATGCGAGATCCTGTCTTACGGAATAATATGGCGGAATCAGCAAGAAGATATATAATGGAGAATTGCGATATAGAGATCATATTAAAGAAGGAGCAGACTATATATAATAGCCTGACTAATTAAGATGAAGGAATTTCTAATTGATTTATTGGCTTGCCCGTATTGCAAAGGAGAACTGCGGCTTGAAGACGCCGGGTATGCGGGCAAGGAAATAGAAACCGGCAGATTGGCGTGCTCTTGCGGAGAAGAGTTCCCTATAAAAAACAGCATACCAAGGTTTATCAGGCCTGAGAATTATGCGGATAGTTTCAGTTTTCAGTGGAGGCGTTTCTCAAAAACACAATTGGATTCTTTTAATAAGACGTGTATTTCAGAAAATAGATTCAGAGAAATAACAGGTTTGTCTCGCGAGAGGTTAGACGGCAAGGTTGTCCTGGATGCGGGCTGCGGTATGGGCCGTTTCCTAGAGATAGCAGCTAAATCTAACGCTCAGGTAGTAGGAATTGATATGAGCTTGGCAGTGGATGCCGCAAAGGCCAACTTGAAGGATCTTCCAAATGTCCACATTGTGCAGGCAAGTATATTCAATATACCTTTTAGGCCCTATAGTTTTGATTTTATCTACAGCATAGGCGTTTTGCACAATACTCCGGATCCGAAAAAGGCCTTTAAGTCATTAACGCCTTTTTTATCAAAAAATGCAGGTATAGCTGTTTGGTTAGGCCCTAAAACTAGATTCCCGTGGTTTTTTACAGCAACGCGCGCAGTAAGGTCTTTTACTCCTAACATGAAGCCTGTATTTTTACTTAAACTGGTCCGGGCCTTAGTGCCGTTGTGTTTGCCCTTAGTCAGGATCCCGTTTATCGGACCTTTACTTAAAGGTAAGATTGTCCCCATATGTGATTATAAGAATCAGCTTCCTTTGGATGATGCCCAGCTTCTGGAGTGGAGCATCCTTGACACATTTAATATTTTATCTCCCAAATATCTGTGCCCGTGTAAACCCCAGGAGGTTAAATCCTGGTTTCTTGAATCCGGGCTTCGCGATATAGAAATAACAACTCCGTCTGTTACAGGTCGAGCTCGTTCACAAAGGGCGTAAAAAATGCCGCACGCCAAAATTAAAAAAATCGATGTCTTTATATTGATCTTTATAGCCTTGGCGTCGCTTATGCTCAGGATTCCCACGAGAGATACTATACTTGGGGCCTATGATCAGGTTTATATTTTTGACGAAGGCGCAAGATTCTTTAAGACATCATTTTTTGAGATCAGGGAATGGTATAATAATAGATTCGTGCATTTATTTGTTTTGTCCAACCAGGGAATAAGCGACACACTCGTGGAGTCCTTAAATCTATTTTTTTTAAAAACCTTTAACCTGAGGATCGTATGGTGGAGTTATTTCCTTTTTCATTATTTACTCGATGTTGTTAATTCACTCCTGATTTATGCCCTTTTAAGATTTTTTGTTGATAGGCGCTTATCTGTGATCGGGGCTTTTTTGTATCTTTCTATGCCTATATTTTTCTATCACTCATCTATATTTCCTCTTTGGCTGGTGTATTCTGTTTTTTTTGAAATATTGCTTTTTATGTCTTTTTATATTTTTTATCTGACAAAAAATAAGGCATATTTATACACTTCTTCCGCGATTTTATGCTTTATATTGTTAGGAGATACGAACTTTTTCGTAATTACAGCTTTATCCATCATGCTTATCGCTTTGCTGAAAAATAGAGGTGTGCTCAGCAAGAAGGATGCGCTGGTATTTTTTATTTTCCCGGGAATAGTAATGCTGGCAAATGGGCTTATAGCCATTTTCGCGTTCAGTAAAGGATATTTTCTGGGTTTATTCGGATATGCCTTTGGACATTATAAACAGCTTGGCAATGTCAGGCATTTTGACCCAGCGGGATACATTAAAACCCTGGTCGGTTCCGAGGGCCTATTCGTATTTTTTAATTTATTTACGCTTT
>Ga0180007_10003648_pt1 | contig 16959 bp, 20 predicted proteins | sample MM_PC_MetaG_FD_121122 | JGI IMG/M metagenome (GOLD analysis project Ga0180007, IMG submission 121122) | Groundwater microbial communities from the Aspo Hard Rock Laboratory (HRL) deep subsurface site, Sweden - MM_PC_MetaG | ecosystem: Environmental > Aquatic > Deep subsurface > Groundwater... | reverse complement strand
CTTGAAGGACCTAATGCAAAGACTAAACCAATAAACAAAACACCAATAATTATACCGAACACAAGTTTTTTTGACTTTTTAATAAAATAAAAGGCTCCGGCAGCCATAAGAGCAAGTAAAGCACCTCTTGAATTAGTTAGATATAATGCATAAAGTAAATATCCAAGTATAGGAATTGTAATTAGTTTTGATATAAACTTTGTTTTTCCAAATAAAAAAGCAATTAATATTGATGCAACAAGAACAAAAGCTAAACCAAGGTCATTAGGATCGCCGAAGATACTAATCCAGATGATTCGTCCAGGGACATTTGGTTCATGTGGATTGTATATCAATCTTTGGCCAGCCCATCCATATCCAGTGTTAAATTGATAAATACCTTGAATTGCAAGTAATAACGTGAGAAGTATTAATAGATATATAGTAATTTTAAACTTTCTCTCTGAATTTATTATGAGAACGAAAAGAAAGTACGTGACAACTATCTTGAAAAACTCTCCAAATGTCATCATAAGTCCTGCAAAATAAGTATGAGCTACATGAGAAAGTAAAAACGCCAGAAAAAGGCCAAGCATGAGCTTATTCTGTGGAGCCTTGAATGTATCAAATTTTTTCTTCATCATAAGAGTCAACATCAATGATGCAACTGCGACTGTAGTTAATATGTCCATCATCTGCCAGCCGTAGAATATAGGGATCCATTCAGCTGGCCTTAGATATATTGCTGTTATGTATAATAATAAGCAAAAGAATGCCATTTTTATTTATCCTTTTTATTTACATATACCTATATAAATACTGCGGGAGGTGGTATTCTACGCTGGTCATTACGTAGCCTAGGACCTTTACGCGGGCTTGGTCTAATAGCTGTTTTGCGTGTTGGACAATATTGCGTTGGGTGCGCCCGGCTTGTATCACCATAAGTACTCCATCAACCTGAGCACCTATTACACTTGGGTCAGTAACAGGTAGAACAGGTGGGGCATCAATTATGATATAGTCAAAATTGTTCTTTAATATCTTCAAAAGGTCCCTCATCCTGTAAGATGATAGAAGTTCTGCAGGGTTTTTAGGGCCTTTGCCTGCAGGTAGTAAGGTTAAATTTTCTATACCTGTCTTTATAAGCACATTGTTAAGTAAAAGGCTGTCCTGCAAGTATTCTGACAGGCCTGAATCTACCTTATCTATACCGAGAATCTTATGTATTCTGCTTTTCCTTAGGTCTGCATCTACAAAAAGTATAGATTTGTTATTCAAGTCATGCGCCATAGTAATAGCCAGATTTAAGGCAGTAATGGTCTTACCCTCGCTATTTATAGAGCTTGTGATAGCTATGGTTTTAATGGGCCTTGCTGTTGAAGAAAGGGATAAAAGATTTGTGCGAAGTGTCTTATACTGCTCAGCCACAGGAGACCTGGGATCAGAGAATGCGACTACATGTTCATCTATATTAAGGTCTTTTGTGATCTGCGGGTCTATTTTTACCACATATGAATGTTGTGGTTTTTTGTCGATTCTGGCTAAACGGTCTTCTGCTGCTTTTTTTAAGGCTTGTGTGATTTTTCCCATGATTATATCTCCTTTTCCTTTATAGATTCCTCTATAATATCTTTGTCTATTTTTGGTTTACTATATATATATCCATTTAATAATGCTTGGTCGCATAGGGAATTTATAAGACGTGGTATACCCTGTGAATATTCGTATATCCTATCCAGCGCTTCTGGTGTAAATACATCAGAACCATTTTCTGTGGCTTGCAAGAGTCTATGTTTTATATATCCTTCTGTATCTTCCTTATCCAAAGGCATTAAGTGATACTGTAGATTAATCCTCTGCTTAAATTGTTCGAGATATTTAAGATGCAGCTTTTCTCTCAATTCAGGCTGTCCTATAAGTATTATCTGGATAAGCTTTTCCTTTTCAGTCTCAAGATTCGATAACATACGGATTTCTTCCAGGACCCTTGGTGTAAGATTCTGTGCCTCGTCTATTATAAGGACAATATTATTGTCATGTGACAACTCAGATATTAAAAAATTATTTAATTGGCTTAGGAGGCGCGCCTTTGTGCCCTTTACAGGAGCCTCACCTAGGTCATCAAGAACTGTAATAAGTAAATCCTTGGAGCTCATATGCGTATTTATTATAAGGGATACCTTTGTATTAGGGCCCAGGCGGTTTAAAAGTGCCCTGCATACTGTTGTCTTACCTGAACCTATCTCACCTGTAATAACCACAAAGCCTTTACGCTCGTTTATGGCATATGCCAGGCTATCCAAGGCCTCTGTGTGTTTCTCGCTTGGGTAGAAATACTTTGAGTCTGGTGTCAGGTTGAATGGGTTTTCTTTGAAACCGTAGAATTTTTCGTACATAATTATGGTTTAGTTATGATTGTGTAGACTATCACTATGTTGACAAATGCTACACTTGCCAGGACCCATGTCCAGACTTGTGCGCTTCTTTTTGCCTTTTCTCTTGCCAAGTCCGCGGCTGTCATAATCTTTGATATCGCGCCTAATATAGGTAAGTCTAAAAGCGCCTTTGCTTCATCTACTCCTAGAAAAGATCTGTCAAGGACTTCAAACAGCACTATCACGCCAAAACCCAATCCAGCGCCTATCAACACGCCTATAAGCATGACCAGGGGCTTATTTGGTTTTACTGGTTTATCCGGTACACGCGGCGGGTCAAGTATTGTATAGCGCGTGCCTTCTTTAGAAGCTGCTAACCGCTTTGAGATCCTGGCTGTTTCAAGTTTCTGAAGGAGCATGTTGTAAATCTTTTCATTCATACTTGTATCCCTGGACAATGACTTACTTATATTGGTCATCAAAGCAACTTTATATATCTCATCACCTGTGGATGAACTATCTACTGGTGAAGTTTCTTCTCCTATAATATTTAAGGGTTCAATCGTTGAGATTTCTCTTTCCAAGCCCTGCATTAGTCTTTCATACACAGGGTCTTTTATGAATTCGGGATTTTCTACTACTGTATCTGTGTTCTTTAACACATCCTCTTTAGAATTCGCAATCTTAACTTTAAGGTCCTTGACCATAGGGTGTTCATCTGTTGAGTCTAAAAGAAGCCTGTTTAACTGCTCTTCCATACCAGCAATCTCTGATTCTTTTATCTTTTTATGATAGACCTTTAACTGGTCCTCTAAGAATTCTATGGCTACGTCAGATTCTCTTTCCTGGAAAGCAATGTTTTCCTCTATAAATATATCTGTTATTGTCTTTACAATAAGCTGTGCCCTTTCAGGGTCTTCTCCCTGGAAACCTATCCTTACCAGACTAGCCCCGCGCATACCTACATCAATATTTTTTCTCAGGTCTTGAAAGATCAATGTTTCCAATTCTTTTTGGTTTTTTACATCAGCCACAAGATTCAGTTTTTCGCTGAGTTTCACAAGGCGGTCCCAGCTTAAAATCTGGTCGCGTAAATACCTGGCACGTTCATGAGCGCTTCTGAAAACTGCCAGGCCGCTAAGCGCAGGATTACTGCGCCTTTCTTCTTCGATCAGAATATTCGTGTAGGATTGGTATATCTTAGGCAAGGTATTGGCAACTAAAAAACTTATGCCAAGGCCTATGACTGCCGGGACTATCAGAAAATACTTTCTTCGAAAAAATATACGTAGATATGATAATGGGTTTATCTGAGTTTCTTGCTGTTGAGTTTGAGTAGTCATGTTTTTCTCTCCTTTATATTATTATTACAGGCCGCCTGTTGCTGCGCGCTCTATTGTGGTTCCTGGTGAAATCGGTGATGCTATAGGACGTAAAACCCTGGTTACCTTTGCAAACAAGGTCGCAGGTACATATAAGACATCCCCTGGTTTCATATCCCTATCCAGAGCCAGTTTTCCTTCATAAATAAGGTTATATAAATCTATCCTTTCTTTCTTTGGCCTTCCTTTATCACTAGGAGTAATTAGTTGGGCCCTGCGCATTGATGCCTCAAGTGTAGGAAGCCCTGCCTGGACAACTGCATCTCTTACAGAAACCGCATCTGCCTTCATGTAATATTTGCCAGGCGCACCAACTTCACCTACTATAAATATAACCTTACTCCTGTACTCTAAGATGGTTATCTCTATATCAGGATCAATGACAAATTTTGAAAGGATATTGCTAAGCTTTTCCTTTGCCTCTACCTTATTAAATCCGGCTATTGGGATATCACCTACGAACTTAAACTGGATCTTGCCTTCAGAGTTTATAATGAATTTTCCGCTGAATTCAGGATGCCGCCTTACGTCCAGCTGTATAACGTCATCAGGACCCAGTGTATATTTTAAAGGTTCGTATTCTATTGTCTGTGAGATGATTTTGTCAGGGTTCTCAGGAACAGGGGATTCATCTGCAAATGAGAAATTGGTTGTTAGGAATAATGCTATTATTAAGGTATTCAATATTATCTTTGCGGTTTTCATGATTTCTCCTTTTTGGTTTGTGAAGTTGGCAAAGCAAGCTTTGCAGCTACATTTAGATTATTCAAATTCATATAGTGATTCGAAGAATTGTTTTATATGTAGAAGATCATCTTCTTCATATACCCTCCAACCTCTCCAGTCACGCTTTGATCTTTTGACCTTGCCTGATTTTTCCCACCGGGTAATGGTTTTAGGGGTAACTCCTAGTATTTTGGCAATCTCTGTTATTGTCATTCTGCCATTTCCCACTTTTGCCCCCTCCTTAATTTTCAGTTGAAAACGTTTTCATATAAAAACGTATTTGTTAGTTAAAAATCGTATCTTTTTTGTCCTACTATGTACAGGTTAATCCCATTATGTCTACAACCTTCTTAGTAGCAGATTCTGTGCCAACAACAAATTTTTTTTAAAAAAAGCTTTACAAATCTTTTTATTGTGCTATACTATAAGCATATTTGGATTTTTAAAAACTTCCTTCTTCGCCCAATTGTATTTTTAAATATTCCAAAATCGTTCAATTAAATAGACATCTTTTCAACAGAAGTGTTTAAAATTATCGACGTCATATGGAACAGCGATTAGTACAAAAACAAACGCAGAAATTGCTTTTTACGCAGAAAATGCAGGCGTCTGTCCAGATACTGCAGATGTCTGTAATGGAGCTGAAAGATATTGTAGAGACTGAAATGGAGTCTAATCCTCTTCTGGAAGAGATCCCGCATACTATTCAAACTACAAAACCAAGGCCCAGGATAGAGGAAAATGATTATAGAAAGGAGCTGCGTTTAACTAAACCATTAACTCTACAGGAGGAGCTAATAGGACAGCTCAATATCCATGCCAGCTCTAAAGAGGCCATAGAAATAGGCCGGGAAATCATAGGGAATATTGATGATGACGGGTATTTAAAGGCCTCTTCTGAAGAGATCTCCCATTCCCTCAAGAAGGATATTATAGAGGTAGAAAAGGTGATTGCTCTTATACAAACCTTTGAGCCCACAGGTGTATGTGCCGGAGATCTAAAAGAGTGTCTATTAATACAACTTTCTATCAAAGGTAAAAAAGACAGCCTTCCCTGGAAAATAGTACAAGATCACCTGCCGGGATGCGCTAAGAAGCAGTATTTGAATATAGCCAGGGATCTGGATGTATCAGTTGAAGAGGTAAAGGCCGCTGTAAGTGAAATAACAAAACTCGACCCCAGGCCAGGAGGAAAATATTCAAACCACGTTGTAGACCAGCATATAGTGCCTGATATACATGTAAAAAAACTGGATGACGGGTATCAAATAGTAAATAACCAGTTTTACGCGCCGAATATTAAAATCAACTCATATTATAGGAATATGCTGAAAGACAAGGCCTGCGATAAAAAGACGCGGGATTATATAAAGGGGAAGTTTAAATCCGCGAATTTCCTTATTAGATGCATACTGCAGAGGAATGAAACCATGCAGAAGCTCACTGAATTTATTGTTAAGGAGCAGGCTGAAGCCATAGAAAAAGGCCGGTCATTTATAAAACCCCTTACCTTTAAGACTGTGGCTGAGGCTATTGGCAGGCATGAGTCCACTATCTCAAGGGCCATATCCAATAAATACATGGAAACACCTTCCGGTATATATAGCTTCAGGGAATTCTTTAACGGTAAGATCAGTAAGGTAAACGGAAATGGGAATGGCAACGGAAACGGGCATGATTCAGAGGAAGGCCCTGATAATAACGATACTCATCACTCGACTATAAGCGTTAAAATAGAGGTAAAGAGCTTAGTGGATAAGGAAGATAAAAGAAAGCCCCTCAGTGACAAGAAGCTCCAGATGATACTGGAAGAAAAAGACATAAAGATCTCCCGCCGGACCATTGCCAAGTACCGGGAAAAGCTAAAAATCCTCCCTTCTTACCTGCGTAAGCAGTAAAAAATCCACAAAAATATAAATTTTTTTGAAAGAAAATATGGGGGTAGTGTGTCTATATTATAGTAGTATCTTTCTGGTTAACAGGTAAAACTATGTTAAATAATAAAAGATCTACAATTTGCCTTGACTTTGTATCCTTTATTGAGTACAATTGTACTCAGATAGGAGTAACTATGTTAGATAGCTTATACATCACAAAATCAAAAATCAGGCGCGATTTACTTGCCCTCTTTTTTACTAATCCATCCAAAAGGTATTACCTGAGAGAACTAGAGCGTATGTTAGGTTATTCTGCCGGCAGCATACGAAGAGAGCTCTTGAAATTTCAAAAAGATACTCTTTTTGAAACACATAGAACAGGAAATCTGCTTTATTATTCATTAAATGCTAAACATCCTCTATTTAACGAATTAAAAAATATTGTTTCTAAAACCGTGGGCCTTGAAGGGCTTTTAAAAAAGACACTATCATCTATCAAAAAAATAGAAATAGCCTTCATCTACGGCTCCTTCGGCAGTGGCAAGGAGAAGTTTTCCAGCGATATAGACCTTATGATAATAGGTGATCCCGACACTTCTCTTCTTTATGGAAACATAGCTAAATTAGAAAAGAAATTGGGAAGAGAAATCAATCCAACGGTTTATTCCATGGAAGAATATAAAGCCAAGAAAAAGGATAAAAGCGGTTTTATAATTGAGCTTTTAGAAAATCCAAAAATAATGCTAACAGGGGAAGAAAATGATTTATAAAGACTCTAAAGAATATCTTTTAAAACAGGGGTTGATTAAAAAATGTCCTATCAATCATAATGTGATAAAAAATCTTTTAAAGCGGGCAGGTACTGATTTAAAAACCGCAAAAAGAAATTTGGAACTCGATGAAGAATGTGCCTATAATTATGCTTATAATGCGCTTTTACGTTCAGGCCTTGCTTTAATGTGCAGTCTGGGATTTCGGCCGGATATTAAAGATAAACATCTAACCGTTGTGAGATTTTCAAGTACTGTTCTGGGCAATGAATTTAAACAACTTATTAATGACTATGATGTTATGAGAAAAAAGAGACATCGATTTATTTATGAACCTGACATACCCTGTTCGATCAAAGAAGCAAAAGATGCTATTAAAACCGCAGAGAAGTTTGTAGATAAAATTTCTAAAATAATATCCGCAGAAAATCCGCAGTATAAATTCAAATTCTGAATCATTCCTTTATTAAACCTCTCTTTACAAATAGGGTGGTTTGACGCAGCAATCCTTATGCCTTTACCGAACAAGGGGCAGCCACCTACCTTATCTTTTGGAATAAGAACCCTATTAAGACAAAACATGCAGCCCAGAGGCGCCATAGCCATAGAGGCCTTTCTACCCACCAGTCTAAAATTCTTTCTGCCGACTTTGAGGTGATAAAGAATATGGCCTTTATAATGCCTAATATACCGGCTATAAGGAATACGTTTGCCAATATGCCGTGGGTATACTTTGCTGCGGATAAGAAAAGGCCTGCTACTAAAATTATTATTAAAAACAAGAGCTTCCGACGTGTCTTTTTCACTTTCCTGGTAAAACGCCTTCTTAAAGTCTGCGGCCTCATTATCCACCAGATGCCTAAGATCATCCATAAAAGGCCTATTATTCGGAAAAACATGTTAAACCTCGCGTTAGCAAAGCAAGCTTTGCAGCTACTACATAGCCCAGGTTTAAACCTGCCCTACACCTGACTAATATCATGTAGCTGAATTTTTATAAAAATCCTCAATGTTTCAATCTTACGATTTCCCGCATTTTTGCCAATATCTTTATTTTTTCTTCAAACGGCAATCTGGCGGATGCCTTGTGAAATTCCTCTTTAGCCCTGAATAGTTCATCCATGGTTATTCTATTTCCTCTTCGTGTTTCAATCACTCTTTTTCCATCTTTTAAATTTTTCATACAATCCATGCCTTTTCAGAATTTTCTCAAGAACCTTTTTGTCAATTTTAGCCTGTTCTATAAGCCTTCCGATTTTCTCAAAATCTTTCCTTCTCCCTGCTTTTAAAGACAGCGCTATCAGATGTTCTGCTCGTAATACCTTTATTTTTACCCCTTCATAAGTAGTATCCTTAGCGCTTTCAACCGATTCTTTCTCAAGGCCTTCTGCTGCCGGGATAAATTGGACAGGCATTTCTTCAACAACAATGTGTTCGCCTTTCCAGGAATATCCTTTATCTTCGAGATAGCTATATATTGAAGCAAACGATATAATCTTTTCTGTCGGCTTTTGTTTGACAATGAGGAATACGTCTAAATCATAGGTAAAAACAGGTTCGGTGTAAAAAATAGCAGCGATGCCGCCTCCAATAGCATAATCCTCAATCAAACCATTTTCTTTTAACTCGTTAATAACTTCTACTGTTCTCTTCATTTATATTTTCCGCCTTTTCTCGCTTGGTTCAAAACTATATATATATATAATTCTACCAAATACGATTCATGGCTGCAATAAAAATCCAAAATCTGTTAGAGTTTATCAGCAGGTATACGGGTTACTTTACCGTTTTTCCAGACAGCAAGCGGACGGCCTGTCTTTTTATGGCGCTCAACAACCTCTTTTACAGCTTCTTTTAATGCAAGCATGGCTTTGTCTTGTAAAGATAAATATTTTCGTTTTTTCATTTTTACCTCTCCAAACCATTAATTCTTTTGAACAATTCTTCATTAACTATGGAAATTTGACCATTTCTACCTTTACCTATTAAAACCGGAACAGCGCCTGCGTTATTAAAGAACATCCAAGAATCTATCAAAGGTTGATATAATTTAAAAAAATTATCTATTGAACGTTTAAAACGTCTTCTTACATCTTGAGATGCGACATTATGTCCGCCTTCCTTAACTCTATCTTTTATACGGGTTATGGCGAGATCGGCATTCGGAATCCATAAAAAGAAAATGTGAAGTTTGTATTCTTTAATCTTCAACTCTTTAAACAGATTAACGTTTGATTTACCTGCAAGAGTAGATTCGAACGCAAAGTCAACTCCGGCATTAGCAAACTCATGAATTTGGCTTATAACAAGTTTACCTGCCTTAATGGCTGCAGTGCGGGGAGAAAAAGGCGATAATCCATGTGCAATTAGATCGGCATTTACAAAATTTGAACATTTGACATAGTCTTGCAAAAACTTCGTTGCAAAGGTAGTCTTTCCAGACCCATTTGGGCCAGCTATTATGTAAACATTTCTATTTCTCATAGGCGATTGTACCTTTTTATGCTAATCATCAACCTAATCATCAACCTAATCATCAACCAAGCTAACTTATCATACCAAGATGTAATGTAATGACCTGCCTTTACCTTCAGGTTTGATGACTTTAAGCTCAACTAGCTTGAGCAATTCCTTATGGACAGCCTGTGCTGATATATCAAAAACTTTCCGCAATTCTCTATTTGTAGCTCTGCCATTTGAAGCAATGTATTCAACTATTTTCATTTGCCGGGACGTAAGGGCAATCTGTCCCTTGCTAGTAGCCCTTCTTGTGCTTTTGAGTTTCAGTACAGCCTCTTTTACCTCTGTAACCGAATAAACGACTCCATCAGCAAAATATTCAATCCATTTAGTCAAATCGCCATCGCCATGCTGGACAGTCTTTAATGCACTGTAATAAGACTTCCTATCCTTATCATAAAAATCATCCAGCGCAAATATTCTTCTGTGATCAAAACCGCTTAGATAAAGGATCAGTGTCGCAAAAAGACGCGCTGTCCGCCCATTGCCGTCAATGAAAGGATGTATACGAGCTATCTCATAGTGAACAATAGCTGCAAGAACAACAGGATTGATTTCCCATGTTTTATCAAGGTTCAGCCATTCGATAAATTCCTCCACAAGCCTTGGCACAGCTTCTGTCGGAGGCGGCATATATTCTACAATTTCACGAAAAGTTGTACCGTCAAATATTCTTCTGCCAACATAAACCTGCTGTTTCCTAAAGGCCCCTGATTCAGCATTGCTGCTCAGTGTTTTTTTGCTGACAATTTTATGGATATTCAAAAGATCCTCAACTTTGATGCTGCATTTCTTGGATAGCTTTGGAATAGATTCCATAGCCTCAAGATAATTTAAGACTTCCTGTTTATCTTTGTCCATTGCGATTATCTTTTTGCCATCGGCTAAGTCTTCAACCTGTTTAAGTGTAAGTTTATTGCCCTCAATAGCAGTAGATGAATGAGTATTGTGCAAAATAGCCTGCCGCCTTAATTTCGCTTCCCATTGCGGTACTAAATGCGCCTGCTCAATAACTTCACGCGCTGAAGCGATAAGCGTAAGATTATTTACTATTTTATCGGTTATCTTGTATTTTGGGCTAAATGGCATATTGTTTTTACTTTTTGCCTAATTTCAGGCTACTGTAAAGTTTCTCTGGTTTGCCTTTTTTATGCACGATCTCTCTTACAGCCTTTATCATCCCTACGGGGTCCTGCGACTGGAATATGTTGCGGCCCATATCTACCCCTACTGCGCCGTCATTGACTGCGTTATATGCCAATTTCAAGGCGTCTTTTTCAGGGATCTTTTTGCCGCCGGCAATCACTACCGGGATAGGGCACGTATTCACTACCTTTTCAAAATCTTCACAGTAATACGTCTTTACTATATGCGCGCCCAGTTCAGCAGCGATCCTGCATGCCAGGCTCAAATACCTTGCATCCCTTGTCATCTCCTTGCCTACCGCAGTAACTGCCAATACAGGGATGCCGTATCTTTCGCATTCGTTTATAAGTGTAGATAGATTTCTCAATGTCTGATGCTCGTATTTTGAACCGACATATATTGACAATGCAACCGCGCTCACATTCAGGCGGATCGCATCTTCAACTGAAACAGTAAGTGTCTCTCTTGAGAGATCTTCGCCGACTATGCTGTTTCCGCCAGAAACCCTAAGTACAATAGGCACAGGGTGCTCGGGACATACTGAATTACGTAAAACACCTCTTGTAAGCATCAGTGAATCAGCATAAGGTAAAAGAGGTTCTATTGTCTTACCAGGTTCATCCAGGCCGCTGGTAGGCCCTAAAAAATATCCGTGATCAACTGCCAGCATAACAGCACGGCCAGTATCTGGTTTTATAATACGCGAAATCCGATTCTTCATTCCCCAATCCATATTATCCCCCTTTGTCATTACCTTTGTGGTTCGATTATCACCTTTATGGACTCTTTTGCTTTTGCAACTAGATCAAAGCTATTTTGAATATTATCTAAGCTAAACCTGTGCGTGATCATGTCTTTTACATTGACCTTCCTGTCCTGTATTAACTCAAGCGCGTCCAGATGCTCCTTGGGATTTGCTGCGTAAGAAGATGTAATGGTCGCCTCGTTCCTCCAAAAGAACTCATTTATAGGTAACGGGTATTCATACCCTTCTTCAGCTGAGGCAAATACTAATACTGTGCCTCCTTTACCTACTGACTTGAATGCCTGCTGGAAGGCAGCCTTGCTGCTTGCGCATAGTATCACTAAATCTGCCAGCCTGCCTTCATTGACTTCTTTTATTTTACCCGCCACATCTTCTCTTGCGTGAATGGCGCAGTTTGCACCAAAATTAAATGCCTTTTCTAATCTATAGTCATTTATATCAGTAGCTATTATTTTCTTGAAAGACTTTGTCTTTGCCAATTGAATATGTAAAAGTCCGGAGATGCCACTGCCTATTATTAAAACAGTCTGACCGGGTTTATGTCCTGCAAGGCGCTGTCCGCGTATTGCACATGCCAAAGGCTCTATAAACGTAGCCTCTTCAAAAGATACTTCATCCGGTAATTTATAGACCCCACCCTTTTCTACATTTATTTCAGGTACTACTAAAAATTCGGAAAATCCTCCCGGATAAAATTTTGTCTTACGGAGCGTATCGCATACACTATGGTGGTCCATAAGGCAATAGTGGCATTCCAGGCACGGTACATGATGAGATGCAGAGACCCTGTCTCCTACCTTATATTCTTTTACTCCTTTTCCTACTTCTACGACCGCTCCTGCTATCTCATGGCCTAAAACTAAGGGGACCCTGTCTCTCCTATACCACTCTACTACATCCGTGCCGCAAATACCGCTTGCCATTACCTTTATAAGAAGCTCGCCTTTGTCTATTTCAGGCTTAGGCATTTCCTCTATACGCAAATCATTGTTGGCATAATATGTGGCTACTCGCATGGCATTATTTTTTCTGGGTAACTATGATCGGATAAAATCTTAGGATCTCGTCATTGAGCAGGACTTCTACCTGATATTTCCCTTCCTCGGGAAATACTATATTCACGAATTTTGAAAGTACTGTATGCGCTGCCTCTATAGTCCTCAGCTCAAAGTTTACCTCTTTTGTCTCTACGATTAATTTATTGTCCTTCAGACTGACTATCCTGGTCTTTTCTTTAAACTTCCCTATTCCTTTAATCCACCTATTTGCAATGAAAAGATGCGGATGCTTTGCAGGGAGTTTTTTAGCGCCTATTACCTCGAATATTCCTATAAACATCAGTTTTCCGTTATCTTCCCTTCTTATGCTGTCGCATACGATAGAAAACTGTAAATCCGGTTTGATCGTAATTTCATCAGTCATTTAATCAATCCTTTCTAGAAAATTGGGATGTGTCCCGAATTTTGATATTATCCAAACTTGTAGACTTTGCTTATCTTCTCTTTTACGTCCCATTTGCACTTTACTCCTTTAGAAAAAGTCACCAGATTCCCTTTTCCAAACTCTACTTTTTCACCTTCATCTGTCACGACATTTACCTTGCCCTCGAGCACATAAAACATCTCTTTCTCATCATATTCCCAGTCAAATTTCTTTACATCACACTCCCATTTGCTCCAGGTATCTACTCCCAATGATTTCAACTGCTCTTTTGTAGGCGTTTCGACCTTTACTTTAGCCATGAGTCTCTCCTTTTTATATAACGTATTATTATACCGCTAATGAGACAAAAAATCCACTTCTTCTCTTATACCCAAAGAAATCGCCTCATAGTCGTCTTTTGCGCCTAAAGATATGCCTTTCTGGATCAATGCCTCAGGATATACCGGCCCTCCAAACTTTATCTCTATAGGGTGCATCCTGGGAAAACGCTCTACCCTGGGCCATGCCTCAAATGCACCTTTAATGTAAACAGGGACAAGCGGGATGTCTAATTCTTTTGAGATTATACCTATGCCTTTCTTGAATTCTTTTACTTTGCCGTCTATAGAACGCTCTCCTTCAGGGAATATACATAAGGCCTTATCATGCCTTAAAATAAAATATGAGGACTGCATTGCCTCTATTATTTCAGTAGCGTCTATAGGGATTATCCTCGCCCTTCTTACCAGATTCCTTACAATCGGGACAATAAAATATCTCCTGAAGCCAATGAAGAATAGCCCCAGTTCTATTTTAAACGGGACTCCGGCAGCGACTATAAGCCCGTCGAAAAAGCTCACATGATTTACGCATAGACAATAAGGGCCTCTTTTAGGGAGCTTTTCAGCACCTTCTACTTTTAGATTGTAAAAAATCCTGAAGAACATGCAGATAATCGCCTTTACTATAAAGGTAAGTACGTAATCGAACCGATCAGGATATAATAATATCTTTTTTTGAAATTCAGCTGATAGGGGCTGTTTCAATATTTCAGGCCATGAAATAGGCCTTGCATCAGGATGCTCTTTATATTCTCTTTTAAGTGCATCCTGGACATTAAAGAGCAGGTCCTTTACAGTGAATATCTCGCCTCCTGCCATCTCTTCGGATAACTGTATATCAAAGCATTTTTCAATAGCGCATATTGCCTCGACCCTACCGAGTGAATCTATTCCCAGATCAAGCTCTATACTATCCCCGAGACTAATAGGCCCTTTGATCTCAAGGGAATCCTGCAGGCATTTAATAAGACGTTGGGCTATTTCAGTTTCAGATAGGCTCTTATCCTCTCCGGATAACACATCTTCTTCTTCAGGCGCCTCATCCAAGATAACAGGTAAAAACTTTTTCTCGACTTCATATCTCTTTATCTTTCCTAACAAAGTCCGGGGAAGGCTGTCTTTTGTAATAGTAAAGCCCATGATATGTTTATGACTCGGTAATACCTTTGATATATTATCAAAGGTATTCTTTATAACTATTCTTAAATTCATTTCTCCGCGTTCCTTAAAAAACTCCAGGTCAGGCACGACTATTGCATGCAGGTATTCTATCTTAGCCTTGCCCTTATCTTTCAAAACCCCCAATACGCACATCTCTTTTACATAAGGTGTAGCAGCGTACTCTCTCTCTATCTCTTCAGGATAAATATTCTTTCCTGAGCTCAATACAATAACCTCTTTAGATCTTCCGGTAATATAAAGGTATCCGTCTTTATCTATGTAACCCAGGTCACCTGATAAAAACCATCCGTCCTTAAAGACCTTTTTGGTTTTTTCATCGTCTTTATAATAGCCTTTCATAACATTGGGGCCCTGGATCGCAATCTCTCCAATGCCATTAGAATCTTTATCTATGATCTTCAATCTTACATCCGGTAAAGCCCTGCCCACTGAACCTGGTTTCGGATCCTTTAACGGGTTAAAGCTTACTACAGGTGCAGTCTCTGTTAAACCATAACCTTCCAATATCTTAAATCCAAGCCTTAAAAAATCCCTGGACACAGCCTCATCGAGCTTTGCACCTCCAGAGGCAAAAAACCGGAAATTGCTTCCAAATGCCTTTCTAAGTTTAGGCAGAAGTATATGCCCGAGACCAAGGGTACTTACCAGGTTTACATATAACCTGGATAAAGCCGGTAAACTATTCAGTTTTTTCATGAGCCGGCTATGCATCATGTGGAATATCTGGGGCACGCCGATAAAAATACTTATATTATTTTCTCTTAAATAATCAACTAATCTTTCCGGCCAATCAGCACCTACGTATACGATTCTAGCCCCGGATAGGACCGGCAAAATAAGCGTAGTCATAAGAGGATATGAATGATAAAGAGGTAAGACCGACAACATAACGTCTCTATACGAAAAGAGCTTTGACTTATTTAAAGAATCAAAATTCGCGCATAAGTTTTTATGGGTAAGCATAACACCCTTTGGCAGGTCTGTGGTGCCTGAGGTATATAAAAGGACCATTAAGTCATCCGGGGTAATCTTTGCTTTTTCAAATTCCGAAGGCGGGGTTGGCCCTATGTTTTCCCCAATGCCAAGAGATATCAGTCTTTCAATACCATCAAGTTCCTTAATGAATCTATACAAATCCTCAAATTCTTTTGAAATAAAACAAATCCTGGCGCCGGAATCAGAAAGTATATTTTTTATGTCTTTATGCCCTAATTGCGGGTCCAATGGTACTGCCACTGCGCCTATGTAAGATAATGCAAAGAAAGTAATCACCCATTCAGGCCGGTTTTCAAGAATGATAGCAACCCTATCCGAGTGTTTTATGCCCATGTTAGACATAAAATAAGCAAGGCCCTGCACCTTCTTACCTAACTGGGCATAAGTCAGGGTTTGGCGCCTATCACCAAACCTAGCCTCAACAGCTACCCTATGCTGAAAAGAGTTTACGGACTTAATAAAATTCTCAGTTAAACTGTATTCCATGTATTTTATTATAGCAAAAAAGGTGTGTTTGTTGAAATATTAAAAGCTAAAACTTACCACATGAAGTGTGATAAGTCAAGGGATGGGGTTATTTTTTCTGTAAGAATATATAAAATAATAGGACTTGACGTATCAAGTCCTATTATTTAAGGTGAGTTTATTAGAGAATGTTTGTAAAGATTCTGTATTACTGACCGTTTCTATTCCGATTTTCTTTCTGGTTCTCTTCTCTGGTCTGCTGGCATTCTCCTTTTTGTTCTCCTTTTTGTTCTCCTTTTCGAGTCTGCTCACGAGAACACTTGGTATTACGATTCTTGTCTCCCGCTGCCCATAGAGGGGAGCCTATAGAACAAATAACCGCAATAACTAAAACACAGCCTATCAGCTTCTTCATAATATCACCTCCTAGTTATAAGTATACATTAACATCTATCTCTTGTCAAGACATATTGTTAAATACTTATTATAAGTTTTAAAAAATAGGTAAAAGTAAATATATTTAATTTACCCTTACCATCTAAAACTAATTCCTCCTCCAATGTATCTTTCATTATCTCTTATGAATGACTCGATATACAACATGCCTTTTTTATTTAAGATCTCCTTTGTCAATCTGAAAGACGGGCCTCTTCCGGGACATAGCTCTACTATGATAATCTTATTATCCTGTAATCTAGATCTGCATGTAAAGATAATAGATCTAGTCACCCTTTTTCTCTTTGATATATCTATTGCTACGTCAAATTTCACATAGGTCTTTTTACTCCTGGGAATTACCTGTCCCAATGAAGACCTGAAATTAAAACCTGAATTGATATTCTTATCCAAGATGTAACCGAGTCTATATCTCTCCTTTATATGCCAATCCCCTTTTAATGTAATAACATGAGACGACCGGGCGTAACTATATATTATTTCATTATTCTTGCCTAAGTTCCAGGCATTGTATAAAGTAAGCTCATCGATCCTGGAATCCTCTTTTTTTACGCCG
>Ga0180007_10003647_pt1 | contig 16960 bp, 13 predicted proteins | sample MM_PC_MetaG_FD_121122 | JGI IMG/M metagenome (GOLD analysis project Ga0180007, IMG submission 121122) | Groundwater microbial communities from the Aspo Hard Rock Laboratory (HRL) deep subsurface site, Sweden - MM_PC_MetaG | ecosystem: Environmental > Aquatic > Deep subsurface > Groundwater... | reverse complement strand
TTTCCATATTTTCTTTCGGGCTTTCATCCTTTCGGGCTTTCGTGTTTCTCCTTCTTAAGTAAACTCTGTGCTTCTGTGGTTTATATTCTTCATTGCACTTCAGATGGGTAAATAGTTACAAAATTTTTAAGTTTTTATTTCTCTGTGTCCTCTGCGACCTCTGCGGTTAATCTCTTTTTCAAATGGGTAAAGTGTTACTCATTTTGAATGTAACTCCGTATCAATCATCTTTTTTGCCTCTTCTGCTTTAGAAAAATTGGGGTTTAGCTTGAGAGCCCCAGAAAATTCTCTCTTTGCTTCATCTTTCATCTTGTTCTTCAAATAAGCCATGCCTAAATGATAGGCGACCATAGGGTCATTGGGGCTCAGCCTCCTTGCCTCTTTTAAGGTCTCCAAAGCCATATCATATTCTTCTCTTTGATAGTAAATCCAGCCTAAGGTATCTGTCACTGCACCTGAGTTTTCTGCCAGCATCTTTGCCCTTTTTGCAAAAGAGAGGGCTTTGTCAAGCTCATCTTTCTCTTCACTATAGATGTAAGCCAGATTATTATAAGCAAGAACAGCCTTTGAGTCTTTAGAAATGGTCTGTTTATACTCTGAAATTGCCTTCTTTTTATCCCCTTCTTTCTCATATATCATGGCTAATTTGAGGTGAAATGCAGGTATATTCGGATTTATCTTCAGGGCTTCCTTATAAATCTTAATAGCCTCCGTTACCTTTTTTTCTTCAAGATAAATGGTGGCTAAGTGGTCGTATGCCAACATAAACCCTGGTTCTGTTTCAATAGCCTCCTTAAACCACTTTAGAGCCTCTTTGGAATCATTCTTTCTGCGATACGCTATTCCTAAACCATCATAAGTTGTGGGATTTTTAGGGGAAAGCCCTGATGCCTTCTTTAGCTCAACTATAGCCTCATCATTAAGCCCTGCGTCAAGACAGGTATACCCCAAATTTATATAAATAGCCTCATTTTTTGGGTCTATCTTCTGAGCCTTTTTGTAGAGAGAAATAGCATCTTCCCTTCTTTTGGTAAGATTATAAAGGTTAGCCAGGAGAAGATGGGCAGGAATACTATCTGGATCTATCTCTAAAGACTTTCTGAATTCCTCCTCTGCCTTTGATGGATCTTTTTTTAATAGATATACCTGTCCAAGGATGTTATGGGCAGGAAGATTTTTTTTATCAAGCCTTAAGACCTCCTCGCATCTTTTAGTAGCCCCTTCAACATTCCTTATACTCAGCTCGATCTCAGCCAGTGCCAGGATAGAGTTAATATGCTTTGGATTAATCTTCAATGCCTGATTAAATTCGCCTACAGCCTCCTTTAGCCTTCCTCTTCGGCTATACTCTATGCCCAACCTATAGTGCAAATCAACTAAACCAGGTCTCTTTTCAACCTCTTTCTTGAGCTTATCAAGCACCCTATCCCTTCCTTGCTGGGATAATGACTCCATTCCTATCTCATAACGATTAGTAAGCTCGTTTAATCCTCCAACCACCTCTCCCATAAGAAAGAGGAAAATCAAACCTATGTTGATAAACATTTCAAAGAAAACTATAATTATAAAAAGAGAGTCTTGTCAATTCAAAAAAATGGTTCTCGACCAATTCAGATACAGAGTAACCGCAAAGGGCACAAAGTAAATCACAACAAGAATAAAATCCTTGCTAAATTGGAGGTTCTTGGATAAAATAGGCTTATGAGAAGAGAAGAACTGCAGGAGATCATTGCCAGTGGCGAAGGCACAGGGGTGGAGTTTAAGCAGGATGATGTAGAAGCTGAGAAGATAGCCAGGACGATTGTGTCCATGGCGAATAGGCAAGGTGGATTTATCCTTCTTGGGGTAGATGACAGGGGTAATATTTGTGGTCTAAAGAAAGCTGTGCCTGAGGAATGGGTGATGAATATATCCAGAAAGAAGGTTGAGCCTTTCATTATAATGGATTATGATACACCACAGTAAATTCAGTCAATTGCAAAAGAAATGAATAAAGCAAAAACTATCCTGAAAAGTGTGTTTGGGTATGAGCAGTTCAGGCCTTTTCAAGAGGAGATTATTGAGAATCTCCTCAAGAAGAATGATACCCTGGTGATTATGCCAACAGGTGGTGGAAAATCACTCTGCTACCAAATCCCTGCCCTTATTTTTAATGGGCTGACAGTTGTTGTCTCGCCTTTGATTTCATTGATGAAGGATCAAGTGCAGCAATTGACAGAGCTCGGTGTGCCAGCGGTATTTTTGAACAGCTCTTTATCCTATCAAGAATATGACCTGAATGTTAAGCGAATAATTAAGAACGAGATCAAGTTGGTCTATCTTGCTCCTGAAACCTTGTTGATGCCAAAAACATTATCGCTTTTTTCATCTTGTCAGGTCAATTGCCTGACTATAGATGAGGCACATTGTATTTCAGAATGGGGACACGATTTTCGGCCAGAATATAGGAAGCTCGTTGAGGTGAAGAGTAGTTTTCCTTCTGCTGTTTGTATTGCCCTTACCGCAACAGCCACACCAAGGGTTCAGGAGGATATAAAAAAGAGCCTCAGCCTCAATTCTTCAAACGAATTTATCGCCAGTTTCAATCGGGAAAACCTGTTTATCCAGGTCGCTACCAAAATCAACCCTTTCTTACAGACAATTGAATTCCTTAAAAAATATCCAGAGCAATCAGGGATTGTCTATTGTTTTACCAGAAGCCAGGTGGATGAACTTTATGAAGAATTGAAAAAAAGGGATTTTTCTGTCAAGCCATATCATGCAGGGTTGACTGATGATGAGCGTATGCAGAATCAGGAATCATTTATCAGGGATGATGTTCAGATTATCGTGGCTACGATAGCCTTTGGGATGGGTATAAATAAGCCGAATATCCGCTTTGTTATTCATTATGACCTACCCAAAAATATTGAGAGTTACTATCAGGAGATTGGACGGGCAGGACGCGATGGATTGAGGTCGCATTGCCTCTTGTTATTCAGCTATGCTGACATCCAGAAGATCAAGTATTTTATCAACCAGAAAGAGGAAGATACACGACGGATAGCCAATATCCAGCTTAATGCCTTATTGCGATTTGCTGAAACAGATCTCTGCCGCCGCATCCCGATGCTGACCTATTTCGGAGAGGATTACTCAAAAGAGAAGTGCGATATGTGTGACAATTGCCTGGCAGGAGAAAGAGATCTTGTGGATATTACTATCCCTGCCCAGAAGTTTCTTTCATGCGTCAAGCGGTGCGATGAGATGTTTGGCACTAATCATATTATTGATGTCTTGAGGGGTTCACAATCTCAAAAGATATTGAAGTTTGGACATCAAAATCTGTCAACATACAGCATCGGAAAGGATTATTCAAGGAAACAATGGTTTCACCTCTCGCGGCAGTTTATCCAAAAGGGTCTAATGACCCAGGATATGGAATTTGGGGGACTGAAACTGACTAAGAAGGCATATAATGTCTTTGCTGGCAGAGAGGCTGTTTTGGGTATGTTTGAAGAAGAGGATGTAGATTATGCAAAAACCATAGAAGCAGAACAGGAATATGACCATATTCTGTTTGAGGTCCTAAGAAAGAAACGAAAGGAATTGGCTGATAAAGCCAATCTTCCACCTTATGTGATTTTTCCTGATAAAACCTTGATTGAAATGGCAGTCTATTTTCCGCAATCTAAAGAAAGCCTATTGGATATTTATGGCCTTGGCTTCCAAAAGCTTGAAAGGTATGGGGAGATATTCTTGGATATTATTTGTCAATATTGCTATGATCACCAGATTGACCAGCGACCAAAGAAGAGGAGAAGGGAAAGATCAGGGTTTACTAAAAAACAAAGGCATATCATAGTCGGCGAGGAGTTCAATGCAGGTAAAACTGTAGAAGAGATTATGGCAGACTTTGATATTAAGCAGGGCACAGTCCTGAATCATTTGCTTGAGTATCTTAAGGAAGGTTACGGCCTCAGATCCGATGGGTTACTAACACTTTCAACCCTTCCCCCTGAGCAACAAACCGCTGTTCTGATGGCATTTGAAAAGCTCGGCACAGCATATCTAAAACCAGTCTTTGACTCCTTTGGCGGCAACATCAGTTATGACGAACTGAGGATTCTTCAAGTTTACTGTTTAAGTAAAGAGATTTAATGTAAGCGTTCAGCCTATTCATCAAAGAGTGTAAGAATGGGGATAAGAAGATAAGAAAAGATATGGAGATTATTTATTCTTAATTTTTAATTCAAAATTTTATCCCCTTATCTCCTTAATCTCCATATCCCCTTTTCTTACACTACCTGAACGGTTACGATTTAATAAGAATAAAATCCTTGCCAAATTGAAGGCTTTTGGATAAAATAGGCTTATGAGAAGAGAAGAACTGCAAGAGATCATTGCCAACGGCGAAGGCACAGGGGTGGAGTTTAAGGAAGATAATGTAGCTCCTGAGAAGATAGCTAAGACGATTGTGTCCATGGCGAATAGGCAAGGGGGATTTATCCTTCTTGGGATAGACGATAGGGGTAATATCTGTGGTCTAAAGAGAGCAAAGATTGAGGAATGGGTGATGGAGATATCTCGGGAGAAGGTTATGCCCTCCATCATAGTTGACTATTATGAGGTGTTCTTTGGAGATTCTAAGGTAGGGGTGATAAAGGTTCCATTGGGGATAGACAAGCCATACTACACAGAGGAGAATAAACGCAAGACCTACTATGTGCGTGCCGGAAGCACCAATCGTGAGGCAACAAGGGAGGAACTACGCAGGATCTATCAGGCATCAGGTCTTCTCCATTATGATGAATGTGGACTTCTGACATCCTCCCCGGAGGATTTAGACTATTCAAGGCTGAGCAAATACTTTTTAGATTCAAGAGGAATAGAGCTTGCTGGACTTGATAATGAAGAGACACTTCGTATTCTGGTCAATACAAATATTCTATCTGAGGAGGAAGGGAGAAAAATTTGCACAGTTGGTGGTATTCTTTTATTTGGCAAAGAGCCTGCTCATCTTTTCCCTTCTGCTGAAGTCATATTTGTCGCCTTTTCAGGAAAAGGTGTGGTTGACGAAATATTAGACAGAAAGGTGTTAAGCAGGACTTTAGCAGACAATATAGATGATGTATGCAGGCTTATCTATACCAACCTTTCTATACCTGAATCTATTGTAGGACTCAAGCAAAAAAGAGATTGGCCTATCCCAGAGAAAGTTTTGAGAGAAGGGGTGGTTAATGCTTTGGTTCACCGCGATTACACTATTAGTGGAGCCAGTGTAAGGATATTCCTCTTTACGGATAGATTAGAGATAAGAAGCCCTGGCCGACCACCAAATACTGTTACTATAGAGAAAATGAAGATGGGTGTCCGTGTACATCGCAATCCTTTGCTTGTTGATGTCATGGAAAAGCTACATTATGTCCAGAAGGCAGGGCTGGGCATTCGTATGATCTTCTCTGAAATGAAAAAACTGAATGTCGAACCAGAGATACGGATAGAGGAAGAGGAGACGATTTTAGTCATCCCTTTGGCAAAGAGAGATGGATAATTGGAAGGATATAAAAGAAGGAGATAGAGTCTGGCTTTCTGCTGTCTTTATTGATATGGTTGGTTCAACTGATCTCTATAAAAAGGTGGGTAACGAAGAGACAGAAAGAAGAAAAAATTTCTTTCGTAGAACCGCAGAGAGGGTCTTTGAAAGGTTTGGTGGGAAAATGATAGATTGGCATGGAGAGGGAGTCCCTTTCTACTTCATAAAAGAAGAGGATGCCTTTCGTGCCTCCATTGATTTTATTGGCCAGGTCAGGACAGGCATAGATGTTGAGGTCACTGCAAGAATCTCCATAGCCTCTGGCTTAGCTATGTATAAAGAAGAATTAGGCACAATGGATGAGCCATTCATCTCCACAGGTGGCCATCTCAATTCTGCCTGTCCAGAAAACTCCATCCTGATTACCGAGGATACCTATAATAGCCTCTCAGATGAGCAAAGAGAAAAGTTTGCCATATTCGGGACAACTGCAAAGGATAAAACCATCACCTTCATTTATCCCAAAGAGAAAGCTCCAGAAAACGAGCATGACCCTGCCTTTGGGTATCGCAGGTTCATTGATAATGTTAAGGGTTTTTATCAGAGACTCCCATCCCTTGTCGAGGGAATACCTAAACTTGAACTAACTAAGCTCTTCTATCCCTTAAAACTCAGGGAAAGAGAGAGAATGATAGATCTACACATAAAGGAGTCTGATACCGAACCAGAGATAATACCAAGGTTGACCTATAGAGAGTCTGCCCCTATTGCATTCTCTGAGATATTCAAGAAGGAGGAGCATATAACCATCCTTGGGGACCCAGGCTCTGGAAAGACGACCCTCCTGAAATGGCTCTTTCTTATCTACGCTCAGGGCTTACGAGCCATCGTGGATAACGGCCTGGGAGATAAGAGGTTTCTTCCAATCCTCCTTCCTATCTCTGCTTTGTATATCCAGAGAGAGAAAAATGGGCATATATCGCCTTTGGATGCTATCCTCGGAATAGGCGAAGAGTTTGGGGCAAAACTCTCTCCCTCATTTCTGAAAGAGAAGATGGAAAAGGGAGACTGCCTCATTCTCTTGGATGGACTTGATGAACTCCCTGAAAAACAAGACAGGTTTGAGATGGCTGACTATATCGCCAGATTCATCTCTGCCTTTAGTAAGAACAGGTTTGTGGTTACAAGCCGTCCTATGGGTTTCACAGAGATAACATCTATGGATAAGGTTTATACCCTGTCTGAATTGGATGATGAGGATATAGAGGGGTTTATCAAGAGATGGTTTAGTGAAATAAAAGACCCTATAGAGGCAGATTCTCTCATAGACTCCCTGAAGGAGACCCAGGCAAAGCCACTTGCCAGAAACCCATTGCTTTTGACCCTCATCTGTTCTATCTCCGCAACTGGCAGAAGGCTCCCAAAATCTAAGGCAAAGCTCTATCGACTATGCTGCGAGATCCTCTTTGAAAGATGGCCATACATCAAGCCTTTAAGTGGAGGAAAGAGAACAAAGCCTATTATGGAGTATGAGGAGGCAGAGAGGATACTTGCCCAATTAGCCCTTGAAATGCACGAAGAGACTGCCGGGCTGATAAAGAGGGATGACCTCAGGGATAAGATTATAAAGATTATGGGCGATGATTCAAAAGGGAGGCAGTTCTTCTCCTACCTCACTGAAACAACCCAGCTTCTTACCGATAGGGGTGGAAATAAATGGAGTTTTATGCACAGAACCTTTGAGGAATTTCTGGCTGCAGTAGCCCTTTACAAAGAGAATAAATATCTTGAGTATCTTAAGGATAAGTCTTATGACCCTGACTGGAAAGAGGTCTTTCTCCTGCTTTCTGGATACATCAACCTCTATGGAAAGAGGAGCGAGATACCCCTGATTATTAAGGAATTGACCAGCAAAAAAGATGAACTTGAGGAGATACTGCATAAAAATCTCCTTTTAGCAGGAGAGATAATTGCTGACCTTGGATTAAAAGACAGGTTGGCAGAAAATATAATTGAGCAAGTCATTTATCTGGCATTGAGATCTAAGTATTCTGACCTTCGGGATGAGGCAATAAGGGTTCTAAAAAAAGGTAAGGAACTGTCGGTTGGCAGGTTATTGGAGATATTGGGTAACAAAGATAAGGTTGAATCGCAACTGAGGGAAGCAGTAGTCAGAACACTGGGGGAAATAGGAGCTCTGGAATCTATCCCCATACTTACCTCTATCCTTAAAGATAAAGAAGAGAATGTAGATGTGCGGACATCGGCAGTCGGTGCCTTGGGTAATATAGGCGAGAAAGAGTCTATCCCAATCCTTACCTCTATCCTCAAAGATAAAGAAGAGGATGAATTGGTGCGGATATGGGCAGCCATTGCCTTGGGTGAGATAGACAAAAAGCCGTCTATCCCCATTCTTTTCTCTATCCTCAAAGATAAAGGAGAGGATAGAGATGTACGGAAATTGGTAGCCATTGCCTTGGGTGGGATAGACAAAAAGCCGTCTATCCCCATTCTTTTCTCTATCCTCAAAGATAAAGGAGAGGATACCGGTGTGCGGACAGCAGCAGCCCTTGCCTTGGGTGAGATAGGCGAGAAGGAGTCTATCCCAATCCTTAGCTCTATCCTCAAAGATAAAGGAGAGAATGGACATGTGCGGGCAGGGGCAGCTGGTGCCTTGGGTAAGATAGGCAAGGAGGAGTCTATCCCAATCCTTAGCTCTATCCTCAAAGATAAAGGAGAGGATGGAGATGTACGGGGATGGGCAGCCGATGCCTTGGGTAGGATAGTCGAGCCGGTGTCTATCATCCCAATCCTTACCTCTATCCTCAAAGATAAAGAAGAGGATGGAGATGTACAGAGAACAGCAGCCGATGCCTTGGGTAATATAAATAAAACAGGTAAAAAGATTCTCCGCATTTTAACAGATATAACATCAAATAAAGAAAAAAATATCTGGATTTATGCCCTTGACTCAGCCACAAAACCTGGTTTGCCCATTGATGCTGGTCTGCAAAAAACCATCATCGAGGAATTAAAAAACTCCTCTCTTGACCCTGATGATAAAAACTACCTCTTTGACTCCCTCTGGAGGTTATATTCGTAATTATTTACCTATCACAACCTTTTTCTTGACTTGACCATTATTATATAAGTTATAATTTAATAAGATGACAACTCCTGAGGTTAAAATAAAAGCGTCAAGTATTGTCTTAATTGGAGATTTTAATCCAAAAATCTTTCAACCTGCCTGGTTTGCTGCCGAAGAGCTGATTCGAAAACAAGAAGCGGAAGAAGCGAGTATCGAAATTATTCGTCCTGAGGTTGTTAGTTTCACTTTAGAATGGCTCAAAATGATAGTAACACATGATCGTTTCCAAACATCTACAACACAGAAACCCTATTATGATATTATGCGAGATCTTGTCATAGGTACTTTTGAGTTGCTTCAGCATACACCCATACGCATGATGGGCATTAACACCGAAATACATTATCAGATGAAAGATGAAGACGAATGGCATTCACTCGGGCATAGGCTGGCACCAAAAAAACTTTGGGATACAACCCTAAATAGACCTGGTATGCAAAGCCTTACGATGAAAGGTGAGCGATCAGATGGATTCAAAGGTTACATTCAAGTTGTTGTTGAACCTTCTGCAAAAGTTTATCCTGGGATATATTTTAATGTTAACGATCACTATGAGGTTAAAGATCCAGAGTCTGTAATAGGTTGTGATGAGATTCTTAGCATCTTAGAAAGTTCATGGAAAGAGTCAATTGAAAGATCACAAAAAATCATTAAATCTATTTTAGAAGCATGAAAGTAAAGTCTACTCTATTTGAAGAATTATCCAAAGATCAGGACGATTCAGTTGAAAGGTCATCCTTCTATATGGTGGATAAAACTTTTTGTAAAGAACGACTGACTCCTTACCTTACAGACATGCCCGAGTCCACTAATCAAGATAAATTAACCAAAAAGACAGTTAGTCTTCCTGTAAGTCTCCCTGTCCCTATACTACCTATCTTTGTAAGAAAACCTTCGCGCAGTAACGAATTTGTTTTGATGCAGAACTGGGAGGGTGTTGTTCTGAAAGTGAGGAATGATTCATTCCTCGCAAGGCTTGTTGATTTGACGAGTAAAGGTGTTGAAGAAGAAGCAGAATTACTGATGGATGAGGTTTCTGATGAGGATAGAGAACTTATTAAGCCCGGTGCAATCTTCTACTGGTTTATCGGTTATCTTGATTCCAGAACCGGACAACGGACACGTTCTTCTATAATTCGCTTTAGGCGATTACCTGCATGGCAAGAGAAAGAGATCCAGAGGGCACAGCGTGAGGCAGAACAGATTCAAGAATCTCTCGGCTGGAGAGAGGAGGCTTCATCCTTGCTGAAAACTGGCTGAAAACAAAGGATGTGCACAGCCCCTGAACTTGGTGAAATTGAGGTATCGGTTTTTGGACCTGGTTATGGTGAATCCATCCTGTTACATGTTGGAAATAACGATTGGCTTGTAATCGATTCTTGCATTGATTTATCCTCAAAGACTCCTCTCGCCCTAAATTATCTGCGTCAAATTGGAGTTGACCCATCAAAAGCCGTTAAGCTAATTGTAGCCACACATTGGCACGATGATCATATCCGTGGCTTAGGATGTATAGTAAGAGAATGTAAATCCGCAACATTTGTATGTTCTGAAGCATTAAAATCCCGAGAGTTTTTAACCCTTATTGAAGCGTATGGAACTCGCTCGATGATGGAGAGTAGTTCTGGAGTTCAAGAATTTTATGAGATTATTCAATCGCTGAAAAGCCGTCGTGAATCCCAAAGAACTAGAGCAATTCCTTACCTCAAATTTGCTTGTGCTGATAAATTACTATGGCGTAAGGAAGCCACTGACTCTGGATTACAATACCACTGCAGTTTATACGCATTGTCGCCTTCGGATGCTACTTCTTTCTTATCAAAACTGGAAATAGCAAAACTCCTTCCCCATGAGAAGGCTCCTAAACGCCGCATTTTAACACAACCTCCAAACTATGTCGCAGTTGTTTTACTGGTTGAGATTGGCAATATTATTATCTTGCTCGGCTCTGATTTAGAGGAAACGACCGACCCAGAAACAGGGTGGTCGGTGATCGTAAATTCCAGAACACGTCCTCAAGAGAAGGCTTCTTTATTCAAAATTCCACATCATGGCTCCGAAACTGCTGAACAACCACAGGTTTGGACCGAAATGCTCATTAAAGATCCAGTAACTGTTTTAACACCTTGTATTCGTGGATCTGTCTCCCTTCCGACCAGTAATGATGTAAAGCGAATTTGTTCTAAAAGTACGAGGGCGTACGCAACAGCAAGTCTTAAAATGAAGCGTATTAAAAGACCTAAAATAGTAGAAGAGTTCATTCAACAGATGGTAAGGACTATCCAACCAGTATTTTCTTCGTCTGGCCATGTAAGACTCCGCACCAAACCTAACAACAAAGCAAGTGCTTGGAGTGTTGATTTGTTTGGTGATGCAGTACCACTAAATCACATTTATAGTATCTTACATAAATAATCACACAAAGACACAAAGATGAATGAAAATGAGATTGGAAAAATTATAAAGGATAATCACACAAAGGCACGGAGTACACAAAGAATAAGGAATGAAATATAAAACTTTGTGCCTTTCTTTGTGTCTTGGTGGCTTTGTGTGAGAAAATAAAGCTCCAGATAGAGAAAATTTGTGTAGGGATTTATGTAACTAACTATATTTAAGTCAGAGATGGATAAACAAAGCATAGGAGATTTGGTCTGGTTGTCTGCTGTATCTGTTGATATGGTCGGCTCAACTAAGATTGAGAAGGCTGATAAAGAAAAAGGGGGAAGGTGCAAAGAGCTATTCAGGATAACAGCGGAGAGAACATTCGAGAGATTTGGTGCGGAAAGGATTGAGTGGCATGGAGAAGGAACTGTCTTCTTCTTTAGAGAGACAGATGAGGCTATCAAGGCATCCATTGAATTTATTACAGAAGTAAGGGCTCGTGGGTTAAGAGAGGTAGGGGCTAAGATTGCGACAAGGGTCTCCATAGGTTCTGGATTAGTCAAGCCCAAGAAGGAGTTAGGCACAATGGATGCAGAATTTATCTCCTTATGTGGCCATCTCAATTCTGTTGCTCCAGAGGATTCCATCCTCATCACCGAGGATACTTATGACAGCCTCTCAGATTACCAAAGAGAAAAATTTGCCATATTCGGGACAACAAATAGGGATAAAGCCATCGCCTTTATATGGCCCAAAGAGGAAGCAAAAGAGAAAGAACATGACCCTGCCTTTGGGATTCGGGAATACCTTGCGACAATCAAAGGACAGTGTCAGACCCTCCTCTTTTCCGGGATACCCCAGTCAAGCAAGATACCTTTATTGGAACTGACTGAATCATTCTTTCCCCTCAAGGTGAAGAGGAAAGGAAGAATGATTGATTTCAAGGTAGAAGAACGACTATGGCTTTCAGATAGCTGGGCTGAATTAGAGACAAAACCCATCCCTTTTGCAATTGAATATACAGAATCTCAGCCCTTACCTTTTGATGAAATATTCAGAAAAGAAAACCATATCATTCTCCTTGGGGACCCTGGCTCTGGAAAGACAACCCTCCTCAGATGGCTTGCCCTTATCTACTCCCAAGGGTTGAAGGCGATTATTGATAAAGGCATAGGGGATGCAAGATTGATTCCCTTTCTTATTCCTGTCTCTAACCTCTACCTTGAAAGAGAGAGGGAGGTCAATATACATCCAGCAGAGGCAATCCAGAGATGTATAAAAACACTTGGTGTCCATATTGACCTTGATTACCTGAAAGAAAGGCTGAAAAAAGGGCAGTGCCTCATCCTTTTAGATGGACTTGATGAGATTTTGGAAAAGAAGGACAGGATAAATACAGCCAGATATATTGAGGGTTTCATCAGGGCGTTTGAAAAGAACAGGTTTATCATCACCAGCCGAATCATCGGCTATGAGGAGATAAAGGTAAGCGGTGATGAGTATATCCTGGCTGAGTTAGAGGATGAGGAGATAAAGAGGTTCAGCCATAACTGGTTCCTTGCCTTTGAGAGAAGTGTGCAAGGAAAGACCAAATTGGCAGAGATTGAGGCAGAAAAGGCAAAGGAATCTATTGTTAAGGCAATCAAAGAGAGTGATGCTATCAGAAGATTGGCAAAGAATCCCTTTCTCCTGACCCATATATGCATCATCCAGGTTCAAGGACAGACCCTGCCAAAATACAGGGTTGACCTTTATCGGTTAATGTGCGAGACCCTGTTTTCGACCTGGGTTGAGGCAAGGAGTAAGGCTCTGGGTGGTGTTTTATTGGCCACACCGATAGACTATCGCGAGGGAGAGAAGGTCCTGGCGCCACTGGCCCTTTGGATGCATGAAGAAATGCAGGGAGGTCTGGTTGAAGGGGATACAATAAAGTCAAAGATTGCCGGGATTATGAAAGATAGAGGTATCCCGGCAGAGGAAGCCTGGAAATCTACAGAGGAGTTCTTTAAGTATTTGGCCAACCAGACCCAACTGATAGTTGACAGGGGTGGAGACAGGTGGGGGTTCAGGCACAGGACATTTGAGGAGTTTTTGACGGCTAAAGGGCTGATTATGAATGAGGATTATGAGGGGTATCTCAAAAAGTATAGCCATAACCCTCAATGGGAGGAGGTATTTCTCCTTTTGGCTGGTTGGATTGGGATGATTGACGGAAGAGAGAAGGAGGTTACCCGAATCGTTGAGAGACTGGCAGATAGCCAGAAAGACCTTGAGGACATACTTCATAAGGACCTCCTTTTGGCAGGAAAGATCATAGCCGAGAATGTTGGGGTAAAAAGAGATTTAGCCGAGAGCGTGATGGAAAGGGTCATAGATTTGGCATTGAGGTCTGAGTATGATACCCTGATGAATGAGGCAACAAAAGTTCTAAAAAAAGGTAAGGAACTGTCAGTTGGAAGGTTATTGGAGATATTGGGCAACAAAGACAAGGTTGAATCGAAACTGAGGAGAAGAGCAGTCGAAACACTGGGGGAAATAGGAGCGAAAGAGTCTATTCCAATTTTTACTTCTATCCTCAAAGATAGGAAATATTGGAAAGGTGTGCGGACATTGGCAGCCAGTGCTTTGGGTAAGATAGACGGAAAAGCGTCTATCCCCATCCTTACCTCTATTCTCAAAGATAAAGGAGAGGATAGAGGGGTGCGGAGCAGAGCAGCCAGTGCTTTGGGTAATATAGGCGAAAAAGAATCTATCCCCATCCTTACCTCTATTCTCAAAGATAAAGGAGAGAATGGATGGGTGCGGAACGGAGCAGTCTTTGCCTTAAGTGAGATAGGCGGAAAAGCGTCTATCCCCATCCTTACCTCTATTCTCAAAGATAAAGGAGAGGATAGAGAGGTGCGGGTAGAGGCAGCCAGTGCCTTGGGTAGGATAGGCGAAAAGGCATCTATCCCCATCCTTACTTCTATTCTCAAAGATAAAGGAGAGGATAGAGAGGTGCGGGCATGGGCAGCCAGTGCTTTGGGTAAGATAGGCGGAAAAGCGTCTATCCCCATCCTTACCTCTATTCTCAAAGATAAAGGAGAGAATGGATGGGTGCGGAACGGAGCAGCCTTTGCCTTGGGTAAGATAGGCGAAAAAGAATCTATCCCCATCCTTACCGCTATCCTCACAGATAAAGGAGAGGATGGAGGGGTGCGGGGAGAAGCAGCTATTGCCCTGAGTAATATAGGCGAAGCAGATGAAGAGATTATCCATATTTTAATAGAGATAATATCAAAGAGGGAAAAAGACCTCTGGATTCTTACCATCTCATCAGCGACAAAACTTGGTTTGCGAATCAATGACATGTAAAAAACCATCATAGAGGGGTTAAACAACCCATCTCTTAACTCTACCGACAAAAACCGCCTCTTCTCCGTCCTCTGGAGACTGTATTCTTAAAATGAAAAATACCCTAAAGGTTATAAATGAGTTGAAAGAAAAGGGATTGATTGATGATTATGCTATCTGTGGAGGTATTGCCGCATTATTTTATATAGAAAAGATTGAGAGGCTTTTGGAACAGACTGAGATTAATAAAGAAAAACTTGAAGGTATCCTGCGAAGGTATAACTTGAGGGAGAAGTTCAAGTTATTAAGGGGTTGACTATGAAAGATAAAGGATTTGTTATAAGCAAAAAGAGGATAATCGACCGAGAGGATTTATTTTCAAGAAACGAGAAATTCCATAAAGAACAGGCAAGATTACCGTTTGAAGAAAAAATAAAGATGCTGGTTAAATTGCAGGAAATATCAAGCTATGTAAAGGGAAAAACTGAGGAAAGGCTGATATGGAAGATTTAGTTAATCACATAAATCTGGACACAAATTACAAAGACTTCAGACTATAGACTTTAAGTAACTACTCATAATTTTGGGGAACTGTCTATAGTTATAAATCAAAAATCAAAGATAAAAAATCAAGCAGAAAGTAAGTTACGCCAAGCTAATTTATTCAAAATGTTGTAAAGATACAGAACAACTCTTAAAGGGTGAAGAGATCAAATTGAATTAATATCGTCATGATATTGGTAAACATGATAGTTATTTACGAATGAAAATGAAAGAGGAAGATGGTTTTATCCTTGATGGGACACCCCTTTTTATTATCTTGCTTCAATGTGCTTGTACAAATGTAATTGAAGACGCTTTATTTATTAAAAGAAGCAAGGGAAGATGTAGCTTGCCTATCTAAAGAAAAAATAGAGATGAGTGGACTACCGTCCCTGGAGGTGATATTAAATGTCATTAAAAGAGAGAATAAAAAGGGCTGATCTGATATATGAAAGGCAGCTAAGAGAAAAGTTAGAGAGGGATCATAAAGGAGAAGTTATAGCTATTGAGATTAGCTCAGGGGACTTTTTCCTGGGGAAAAATGAGATTGAGGCTTATGAAAAAGGGATTGAAAAATATCCGGCCAAAACCTTTGTTTACAAAAGGGTTGGATATAAAGCTACCCATTTTGTAGGGAGTCTTTAATGGAAATAGAAGGCTACTTTGACGAAGGTAAGCCGATGATTGGGATTTATCTGGAGGGTTCTGAAGACCCAATAGATATTTTAGTAGATACAGGCTTCAATGGTGAACTAATGCTTACAAAAGAGAAGATTGAAGAATTGTCATTGACTTTCATTGGTGATGATGAATATATGACTGCAAGTGGTGATGTGGTACCTACCACTGTTTATATGGGCATTATAAAATGGTTTGGTCATACAAGGAGAATAGCTGTCTTAGCTACTTCTGGGAAGTCAAACTTGATAGGGATGGAATTGTTGCATTTTTATAGGTTAGATATAGCTCGTTCTCAAAATCTGTTAATAATCTATGCTTAACAATAACATTTAGTCAACTTCCGTAAAGACTAACCACAAAAATTCATTTCAAATTTAGCATTGTAAAATGCAAAATTTCAAATTTGAAATGATAAATGCTAAATTTGCAATTTGCAATGAAGTTTTTGACTTTACCCGAGAACATTCGTGATGAGTAAAATATTCAAGAAACTACTGATTCTCTCTATCGCCCTGATAGTCTTAGGGCTTTTGGCGGGTGACCTGAGTTTTATCCAGAAACTCAATAGCTATGGCAGTTTTGACCTGCCAGGGGAGAAAAGTTTTGTCAACTTATTATCTCCGGGTGTCCAGGACCTGGCCAGCAAAAAGGTCTATCACTTTGATGAGATAGAAAGAAGACCTTTGATTGCCATTGTGGGTATCATTTTCCCCCTGTTTTTAATCCTTTTGCTGATAAGGAATATAGAGCTGAGGCTTGGAATCAAGAGATGGCTTATCCAGTGGATAACCTTTATCATCACCAGGAGCGGTGTGCTGAGGGTGAGTGGGCTCTGCCCGGTTCAAAGAACATCCTTTGGGACATTTCCCTTCCTGAACTGCCAGGCCTGTGAAATGGCAACTGGAGCTTGTCCCATAGGTTCTATACAAGCCTCTCTTTGCAACCTGAGATTTCCCTTCTTTATCCTGGGCTGTTTGCTCATAGTTGGTTTAGCCTTAGGCAGATGGATATGTGGTTGGCTCTGCCCCTTTGGTCTGCTCTCTGACATATTACACAAAATCTCTTTCAAGATACGGCTTCCCCGTATGTTTTCTATAGGAAAGTATATCGTTTTAGCCCTTATCCCTATCTTTTCTTTGGCATTCTTTGGAAGGGACCATTTACCCTTTTGCACCTATCTCTGCCACAGTGGCTTGGTTTATGGACTCCTGCCTTATTACCTGACGACAGCTAAACCTGCCCTTAGCCAGGGGTTTTCACATCCCATCTTTTTATATCACATAATCCTCCTGATAGCCTTTTTACTCCTCATTCTGCTCTTTTCAGGCAGGTTCTTCTGTCGTGTTCTCTGCCCT
>Ga0180007_10003646_pt1 | contig 16967 bp, 6 predicted proteins | sample MM_PC_MetaG_FD_121122 | JGI IMG/M metagenome (GOLD analysis project Ga0180007, IMG submission 121122) | Groundwater microbial communities from the Aspo Hard Rock Laboratory (HRL) deep subsurface site, Sweden - MM_PC_MetaG | ecosystem: Environmental > Aquatic > Deep subsurface > Groundwater... | reverse complement strand
TGGGACAGTCAAAACTGCCAAAGCGCTGAAACTTTGGGCTACTGCGTTAGTCAGATTAAAATCACCAATTACTTGTAATGGTAAAGAATGTTCAACATAATTAACCTAATCATCCCGAATATTAGAATCGTAGATTGATAGATTATTAAATTTTATTTTTTTAGGTTTTCTTTGGTTCCTTTGATTAATCCATTCATTGATTTTGGGAATTCTCTTATTAAATTTTGAATTATCTGACTTTCTTCTTTAGTTATTAAATTTCTATTAATGGCTTTGTTGATGAAATCTAATGACTCATAAAAAGAGCTCCTTGAATAATTAAAGAAGAGAATTTTATCTTTCTTATAATACCTATGCCAACCTTCGGCAATATTGCTTGAAATAGCGTCAATAGACCTGACTAACTGTTTTCCGATAGTATCTTGAGAGAAATAATCCCATTTTTTAACAATCTTCCAGATTATATTAGATAACTTATAGCCAATTTGATAGCTATAATGTTCATGATATTTCATAAAAATCGCTTTTCTTATTACTCAAATAATCTAATAGTCTATTATTTTTTTCCGCGCGCTTCCACAATTTCCGCTTCCACGTTTTTAGGCACTTCGGCGTAATGGTCAAATTCCATTGTATAGCTGGCGCGTCCTTGAGTGGCGGAACGAAGCGTGGTGGCATAACCGAACATGGAGGCCAGCGGCACCATGCCGTCGATAACTTTCATGTTGCCGCGATCGGACATTTCGTTGATTTGGCCGCGCTTGGAGCTTAAGTCGCCGATAACATCGCCCATAAATTCTTCCGGGGTAACCACTTCAATTTTCATCAACGGTTCTAATAGTATTGGGCCGGCCTGTTTGACTGCTGACTGAAAGGCCATGCTGCCGGCAATCTTAAAGGCCGCTTCCGAAGAGTCAACTTCGTGGAACGAACCGTCAAAAACAGTGGCTTTAAAATCGATAAAGGGATAACCGGCTAAAACGCCGTTATCGGAAGCTTCTTTAACGCCTTTTTGAATGGCCGGAATATATTCTTTGGGAATAATGCCTCCTTTAATTTTATCTTCAAACTCAAAACCCTTGCCTCTTTCTAAGGGCTCAACTCTTAAATAGCAGTGGCCATACTGGCCGCGGCCGCCGGACTGGCGGATGTATTTGCCTTCGGCTTCGGCGGTTGCTTTAATTGTTTCTTTATAGGCAACCTGGGGCTTGCCCACATTGCATTCAACGCTAAACTCCCTTTTCATTCTGTCTACAATAATTTCTAAATGAAGCTCGCCCATGCCCGAAATAATTGTCTGCAGGGTTTCTTCGTCTGTTCTGATTCTGAAAGTGGGGTCTTCTTCGGCAAGTTTGCCCAAAGCAACACCCATTTTTTCCTGGTCCTGCTTGGTTTTTGGTTCAATGGCCACCGAAATTACCGGATCAGGAAATTTGATTGATTCCAAGACAATCGGCTTATTTTCGTCGCATAAAGTTGTGCCGGTAAAAGTGTCTTTGAGGCCGACAGCCGCCGCAATATCGCCGGCCCGCACTTCTTTTATGTCTTCGCGATGGTTGGCATGCATCATCAAAATTCTGCCGACTCTTTCTTTTTTATCGGTGGAGCTGTTGTAAATATAAGAACCGGCCGAAAGTTTTCCGGAATAAACCCTAAAAAAGCAAAGCTTGCCCACATAAGGATCGGTGGCAATTTTAAAAGCCAAGGCCGCAAAAGGTTCGCTGTCGTCTGCCCTTCTGGTAATTTTATTTTCTTCGTTGCCCGGCTCAAAACCCTCGACCGGCGGAACATCCAATGGCGAGGGCAGATAATCGCAGACGGCATCCAATAAAAACTGCACACCCTTGTTTTTTAAAGCGCTGCCGCAAAGCACCGGGAAAATATCAAGCTTAATAATTGCCCGGCGCAGAACTCTCTTTAAATCGGCAATTTCGATTTCCCGGCCTTCTAGATATTGATTCATTAATTCTTCATCGTTTTCCGCAATGGCTTCGATTAGCTTGCCTCGGAATTCTTCGACTTTGTCTTTCATATCTTCCGGCGCTTCGGTTTCTTCCAACTCTTTGCCCATTTCATCTTTGTAGATATAAGCTTTGCGGGTAAATAAATCGATGGTGCCCTGAAAAGTTTCGGCCGCGCCAATGGGCAGCTGCAGCGGATAAGCTTTTTTGGTCAGCCGGTTATGAATCGATTTTAAATCTTTATAAAAATCGGCTCCCATTCTGTCCATTTTGTTAATAAAGCAAATTCTGGGAACGCCAAAACCATCGGCCTGATGCCAGACGGTTTCGGACTGGGGTTCTACTCCGGCCACGCCGTCGAAAATTGTCACGCCGCCGTCAAGCACTCTTAACGAGCGCTGGACTTCGGCGGTAAAATCGATATGGCCCGGGGTATCGATAATATTAACGCGGCAATCGTTCCAAAAACAGGTAGTAGCCGCAGAAGTAATGGTAATGCCTCTTTCTCTTTCCTGAGCCATCCAATCCATTTCAGCTTCGCCTTCGTGCACTTCGCCGATTTTATGCTTTTTACCGGTGTAATATAAAATGCGCTCGGTGACAGTTGTCTTGCCGGCGTCAATGTGGGCGATAATGCCAATATTTCTGTATTTTTCTACAGGATAATCTCGGGCCATAAAATTATTTGACTATTTGAGTATTTGAGTATTTGATTAATTTCAGCCATAGGCTGATCGGCCTTTCAGCCAAATGCTGATGGCCTATGGCTCATGGCCGAGATTAATAGTTTAATTAATACACGATACCCGCCTCCGCTGAAGCTGCGGCGAGGCGAACACGATACAAGTTACACGATACACGATTCGCGATTCACGCGAAATGGGCAAAGGCCCTGTTGGCTTCGGCCATTCTGTGGGTGTCTTCTCTCTTTTTAATGGCATTGCCTTCGCCTTTAGCAGCGGCCATAATCTCTTCGGCCAGTCTTTGGGCCATGGTTTTGCCTTTCTTGCCTTTAGCTGATTGGATAAGCCAGCGATAAGCTAAAATTAATCTGCGCTCGCCGCTGACCACTATAGGAATCTGATAATTAGCTCCGCCGATTCTTCTGCCTTTGACTTCTAGTGTTGGTGAAATGTTTTTAACGGCTTTTTCAAAAATTTCCAAAGGATCGTCTTTGGTTTTATCGGAAATTAATCTAAAGGTGGTATAAACAACCCTTTGAGCCGTTGATTTTTTGCCGCGGCGCATTATGTAATTAATAAATTTAGCAATCTTAACACTGCCGAATTTTGGATCCGGAGCAATCTTTCTTTTAGGTGTTTTTTTACTGCCTCTCATAATGTTGGTATGTTAACTTAGTAACCATTAGCAACTATTAGTTACTCACTCTTCTTGGCTTTTTCTTTCTTGGCGCCATAGAGCGACCGGCTCTGCTTTCTGCCGCTTACGCCCTGGGTATCGTATCGGCCTCTTACTATATGGTACCTGACGCCCGGCAAATCCTTAACTCTGCCGCCCCTGATCATTACCACCGAATGTTCTTGTAAATTATGGCCAATGCCCGGGATATAAGCTGTAACTTCCATGCCATTAGAAAGCCGGACTCTGGCGATTTTCCGCAGAGCCGAATTGGGCTTTTTAGGCGTGGTGGTGGTTACTTTAACGCAAACCCCGCGCTTAAAGCTGGAACCCTTGGGCTCTTCCTTTTTTCTGCGTTTTAAGGTATTTTGACGCATTCTAAGAGCCGGAGTCTTTGACTTCTTTTTAATGATTTTTCTGGATTTTCTGATTAATTGGTTGATTGTTGGCATATATCATTAGAGCATTAGAGCATTAGAGCATGAGAGCATGAGAACATTAGAGCATTGGGGCATTAGAGCATTGGGGCATTAGAATACCTGCTCTCGTGCTCTCATATTCCCATACTCAAATGATTACGACGATTATATAATAAAAAAGATAACTGGTCAAGTATGCCGCCAGCAGAGCGGAGATGACTAGTTATCGCCACAACCATGAACCGCTCACTTTGTTCTGATTCATGGTAAAATTTTCAACTGGAACCTGTGGATATGATAAATGTTTTTTAGAATATTGTCAAATATTATCACTGATAAATCACGCCTGCCCGCCTTTGGCGGAGAGATATATTGGTCTATCACGGATACCCGCCGATTACTCACGGATGCGTTTTGATTATCAATCAGTGATTGATCTGTGATTCATCAGCGATAGATCAGTGAGTTATCAGTGAATCATCTGTGCGCCATCAGTGAACTGTCAGTGATTATCCGTGAAATCAAAACAACTTATAGATCAAATTCAAGAAAAAATTAAACAGCCCGCTGAATATGCCAATGCCTAAAAAATTATCAGCCAGAATCAGCATTAACAAGATAAAAGGGCCGTTTTGGGCTAATTTGGCTTTAAGATCATTGAATCTGTCGGGAAGCGTGTTAAATAATACATGAGAACCATCAAGCGGCGGGATAGGGATAATGTTAAAAACTGCCAGAACCAAGTTAATCATTATCAGCATGAATAAAAAATTGATGAGCAGATTATTGCCTCCTAAATCGGTATAGGTGACTACCAGCTTTAAAATTATTCCAAATACTGCAAGGCTGATGATATTGGTGGCAATCCCGGCTAAAGAAACTAAATTATCAGAAGTTTTGCCGTGTTTAAAGTTATAAGGATTAACCTGAACCGGCTTGCCCCAGCCAAAACCGGCCAGCATTAACATTAAAAGGCCGATAACATCAAGGTGGGCGATGGGATTTAAAGTCACCCTGCCCATAGCTCGGGGAGTTTCATCGCCCTGTTTAACAGCCATCCAGGCATGGGCAAACTCATGAACGGTGATGCCATAAAAAATCGCCACGATCCAAGCGAGGAACAACATTGGTTCTTTAAATAACATTGCGATAATCATAGTAGGTAGTTACTAGAATATAGAATGTAGAATGTAGTGATTAGAATTCTATCTTCCATTTTCTACATTCCACATTCTAGATATTGACAATAATAATAAAATAATATAAACTTCTCTCATTATACCATAATTATTAAACTAGACAACGATATGAGCAGAGTTTGCGATGTTTGCGGCCGCGGGCCGACCGTGGGCATTAAAAAAAGCCATTCCCAAATTAAGACTAAAAAAAGAGTTTTCCCTAATTTGCAAACTAAAAAAATTGACGGCAGGAAAATTAAAGTTTGCACTAACTGCTTAAAAAACAAAAGCGAGTCTGTTTAAATATTTTTTAGATGTAAATATTAAAAGAAGACCCCTAATTACGAGGTCTTCTTTTTTATAAGTAAACTATTTATTTAAGAATAAATGTTGCTGCCGGTGATATAAGCTTCGCTGTCGGGAATTTCTATAATATTATACCAGCCATAACTATGGTTATTAAAGGCCTCTTCAGTAACTAACCATTTCTTTTGGCCGTTGTCCAGCAGATAGACTTTATCGCTATCTGCATATTTAACTAAGCTGCCATCGGGCCTGGAACTGGAAGTGGTGATAGAAGAACCTTCAGCATATTTGGCCAAGGCAGTATCCGATATCCATGCCACCTGGCTCCATTGATAGCCAAGTCCTAAATAGGCGGCTCCGGTTTCTACCCAATGACTTACTCCTTCATTATCGATAAAGTAAACCTTTTCATTAGCGCCCTTGACCATCTGGCCGGCCGTAAAGGTATGGTCGTCGCTGTAAACCATATCTGGTCCGCGGGGAACTATATCTACATTCATTACTTCTACATTAGACCAAGTGTAGCCATAAGAGAAGTACATCATTTCTGATTTAAAGGCGCGGCGGTAGCCCTGGTTGACCAAATAAACGCCTGCTGAATCAGCATCTTTTATCACCTTGCCTTCTAAAACAGTAGGGTCAATAGTCAAGGCGCCAATAATAGCAAAGGCAGTTAAATGATCAATATAAGCCGTAACGGTATTGGTTGCCGGATCAATAGTAGAAGTTAAGGAGACCCAGCTATCATTGTCGGTATTGTAGTAATAAATCTTAAGAGTAGATTCATCAAAACCAGACACCTGTTCATCGGTATAAGTAAAGAGTAAGGTTAAGCTGTCGTTGAGACTAGTTACTGCCGTTGTTCCATATTCTAAGGCGCTGACAGAGTAAGACCTGCCGCCCACAATGGCTTTGCCTGAAGGAGCGCTAGGCACAACCGAGGAGCCGCTGCCGGCTATCGCTGTATCGCCTCCGGAAGCTGTTTCGGTAACGGCTATCTGACTAACGCTAAAAGTAGTGTCGGCCATTACCGCGGCAGGAGGAATAATCACCTTAGCCGTGGTGCCGTCATCAGTGGTCATTTGCGTAGCACCGCCATCACCTGCCGAAGCCGTAACCATGCCATTGCTGGTTGTTTGAGCGCTGGCTGTTGGCGCGGCTTGCGGAGCAGCTGCCGTTTCAGCGCCGCCAGCGCTTATAGCGGCTTCGCCAGCAGTAGCCGCAGCGCTGTTCGCTTGCTGCTGCATAGTCCAGGAAATTCCGCCGCCGCCTGTGGTTGTTGCGGCGCTGCTTGCGCAGGTGTTGCCGCTTTGGGTGTAGCCGCTGTCGCAGGTAATTGAACAATCGGCGGCTACGCTGCCATTAGAAACTGTATTAGTAGAACAGACCTGTAGGGCTGTTGAGTAAGCGGATTCGGTATTATCATCATCACCGGCAGTGACTTTATAGTAATAGCTGGTAAAAGCAGTAGTCGAGCTGTCTGTATAGGTAGTATTACCGGCTAAAATGGCTGAACTGCTATTTTGGGAATAGGTTGTTCCATCGGTTGAACGGTAGACTGCATAACCGTATAAATCAGTTAAGGCGGAAGCATCAGCATTTAATGTTGGAGCGGTCCAAGAAAGTCCAACAGAAGTGCCGCTGCCGGAAGTTTGAGTTACACTGGTCGGGGCTGCCGGGGCTACGCCGTCAGGCGAAGTACCAGCCGCATAAACGGTCAAATGATTTACCGAAGAGGTTAAAACCAGCTTATAATCATCATAATCGGTGCCTTCCACAAAGGTGGGATTATCGCCTAAGGCATTTTCTATAAATAAATTATAGCCACTGGTAGTAGTGGTACCGTTATACATAGTCCATTCGGTATCAGCAGTATCTTTATAATAAGCTTTTTTGACGGTTGGCTCATTAACCCAAACATCTTTAGTTTCGTCCCAATAGCCAATCTTCATGGTTTTTAATTTGTCGGTATCTTTAATATTGTTGGCAGTTACTTCAGCATCAATTTCTGCCTTATAAGTTACCATTTCTATATCAATATAATTATCTAGGTTGGTGATTGGCTGTCCAGAATTATCAGTGGCCGTAATGCTCTTGCCCTTATTAGCCGAGGGTTTCATGGATTCGGTAGCGGCCACTGCAGCCGTAGCTGTTAAGGTAATATTACCGCTGGAACTGTCACTGCCTAAAGCATTAGGCGGCAGGGTTACCTTAATTCCAGTGCCAGAAGGCAAGCCGGTAGCAGGGTCCTGTTCTGTATCATCAACCACGCCGCCAGAAGCCGGGGTAACTGGAGCTGACTTAGTTTTTCTGGTCCAGTTAGCATCAGTCGCCAGTTCAATATTCTGGCTGCTGGGGCTATTACTAGAAACGGTGATAGTAGTTGGTATGCCGCTCACTTTATATTGAGCTTTAGAATAACCATCAGCCATGCCATAAACCTTCCATACACCATTATTCACACCTAAGGAAAAAGCGCCGTTAGCATCAACAGGAGCATGGGATTCTGCGCCGGTGCTGATTTCTTCGGCATAAGCCCAGCCATTAGCAATGCCTTCGCCGGTATCAAAGCTGTCGCTGGTACCGCCGGCAGCATCGGCAAATATATAACCAGAAATCGTTTGAGATTGAGCAGTTAGAGTAAAGTTAATGGTGGCATTGGCAGTGCCCGCATTGGAAGTTGGCTGGCCAGAAGTAAAGCCTGGCTTATCAGCGCCAACTAAATAGTTGCCACTGGACAGTATAGGCACCTTTAAGGAATAAGCGCCGGTGCTGGTAGCGGCTGTGGTTCCTGCATGAAAGCCGGTTGCCGGATTATCAATCCAGACCCAGGCATTTCTCTGGCCCGAATCTGGTCCGCTAACAGTACCAGAGAAAGTAATTACGGCAGCAGCATCATTTTGATCGGGCAAGGAGAAAGTAACTGTATCGCCGGTACCATCAACGGTAATAGCGCCTTTAGTGCCATTCCAGGCAGCACTATTGCTGGAAGGCATATATTGCCCTGTGCCCGGAACATCAACAAAAAACATATAATCGCCGGCCACTAAACTGACGATGGGATCAGCTCCAGAGATATTATTAACTCTTTTGGATTTATGGAAGTTGGTTGGTGTAGGAATATTATTGGCATTAAAGCTTACCCCCTCGATATTTATAAAAGCTTCCTGATTGGCATAATCGGCCTTATTGGCAAATTGAACAGTAACCGTTTTAAGATTGGCTGCGGCTATGGTAATATCAGCATTAGCTACATCTGCATTAGCTAATCTTAAGTTAGCCGGACTGTTAGACACCCCATCAGTTGAAAGTCCAACTTCGCCAAAGTCGGGCGTCCAGATATCTACGCGGTAATAATAGTAGTCAGTACCGCTGCTGCCGCCTGGCACCGAAATGGTGTATTGGCCGCTGGAGTCGGTCATGCCGCCAAACTCTCTGCCATTAAAGTAATCTGGGGTGCCGTCTGTATCGGCATCGGTATATTGAACTGCTCTAATCGGCACGTAGTTTTGGGTACTATTGTTAATAGTTATAGTTCCGCTTATATCAATCCAGACGGTATCGGAATCTGGTTGTAAATTAATATTAGCTTGTGAAGCGCCATTTATGGTAATTGGCAATTCGTACTGCAGCCAGCCAACGCCCTTGGCATCGGCTTCCACTATCCAGGTGCCGTTGTCAACATACAAAATATAGTTGCCGGAAGCATCTGTCATGGTATCGGCATGACCCCAGCTGCTCTGCTGATAAGCCCAGACCGGGGCATAAGCCACCGCCTGACTGTTAGCATTTAAGACCTTGCCGGAAATGGTGTAAGAAGGTTTTTTAATAGTCAAAGCTAAGCTGGCAATAAGCGTATTATTAACATAATTGCCATTGGAACGGACATCAACTGCTACTTCTTTAGCGTTTGGCAATCCTGGTTTATAGGCGCCGACTTTATACATGCCTAAAACCGGCATCTTTAAGGTAAAGGAACCGTCGGTGGCAGTCTTGGTAAAAGAGCCGCCAAAGCCGCCAGTGGGCTGGTAAGCAGAAACTTCGGCATTGGCAATAGCCACGCCGCTGCCGTCAAGCACCGTGCCGGTTATGGTATTAGAAACCTGATTTGCAATAGTAAAGGCAAGAGCGCCATCATTGGCTGTGCCGCTGTTTTCTATAATCTCTGTAGCGGCTCCGGCTTCAACTTTCACATTAACAGACATTGGCGGCATCCAGTCGGGCATGGTCGGCGGACCTGACATTGCCCCTTTAGGCATAGCCGGGCCAATGCCCACCATCCATTCGCCGTCCGGCAGATAGAGGGTGTAGTTTTGGCCATTAGGAACATTGCCCGGAATAACTGTTTTAACTCTAAAGTTGCTGTAGGAATTGGCAAAAATATCAACATTATCATTACTGCCGTTGGTTCTAAAATCACCTGTTACATTTACAGTTACGGCTGTGCCGGCAGCAGCGCTTTCTTTAACTACGGTAATATTTTTAACGGCATTAGCGCCAGAAAGCCAAATTGATTCCGGCATAGAACTGCCGTAATAATCATTGCTATTGATTGTCATTACCGGGTCGGTAAATACATGAAATTGGCCATCAGGCAAATTAGTAAAGGAGTAACTGGCTGTGCCGTTGCCATTAGTGCTGAAATTGGCTGTTGCTTCCATTGGCCCGGTCATTGGCGAACCAAGGAAAACTGTCATAGTGCCGGTGGTAGCATCGGCAGCGGTAACAGTTCCGGAAATGGTATTGCTGCCGCCCTGCGATAAGTAAAACGGCATGGAACTGATGGTTTCTAACATTACTCCGGCAGCATTAAAGGTTTTAATATCAACGGTATAGCCGGAAGTGCCAAACTCCTTAGGTATAGAAGAATTAACTATAGTTTTAATATCCATATGCAGAAAATCAGTGGCCTGGGTAGCTGCTCCGGCAGTTACAATAGTAACGGTGCGGGCAGACTGTGCCCCGGTAACTGAATCTATAGTAACAGTGCCTGTGTTCCATTCGTTGATATCGTTATTAATTGGCGAGTTAGTATCTTCGGCTGCATTAGTTACATTAAAGCCGTTAGGGAAGGTCAGCACAATACTGCCGCCTATGGGGATTGATTTGGTAATTGGCACATCAATAAAATAGGTGCTGGTCTGGCCGGCCATCATGTTCATTGGCCAGGCGCCGGCAGCCATCATGCCCATAGAGCCCATATCCATGCCCGGGCCGCTAGCGCCGCCAGCAGGTCCGCCCATTGGTCCGCCGCCGCCCATCGGGCCCATCATCATCATGCCCGGACCGCCAGGACCAAGCATGCCGTAGGTATCTGCTGAACTTTGGAGCGTTCCTTGAGTAGCATTGCTGCCGCTAACAACCCGTCCGCCGCTGTTAGTAATAGCATTATTTGATTTATCTATAACGTTATCAATAAAGATCTGGAAATCAGTTGCCGCTGGCGAACCAGAACCAAAGCTAAAGCCCTTAATAATAACGGTATTGGTTGATTCGTCATAATCAAAACTTAAGCCCGAAAGAGTTGATAACTGAACAGCCGAACTATATGGACTAACCGCAGTTAAACTACCGCCTACCGTGGCCAAACTGGTAACATAATAATTAGCCGGATTTAAAACCGAAGTTGTCCACTTGCTGGCATCGCTCTGTTTTGCGGAATTCATTGGTTCTGAATAAGTAATAGCGATAGAATAATCATCGGCATTGGCATAAAGAAGGGTTGAGCCAGTTGTATCAGCCGAACCTGTTTTAAAGCTAATGGAACGGCCTTGCAGCCCGGCAGCGCCTGAATTCTGATCAAGGTAATTGCCGGATAAATCTGTGATACTGGTGCTGGCTGATAAAGTATATTGACTGTTAGCCATTAAAGCGCTGGATGGGAAAAATCTGGCCATATTGCTCATAGCGTCGTACTCAACTTTTCCATTAACTGAATTTGAGCCGATTCTTAAGATAATGCTTTGAGCGTTGATTGTCGAAGGGCTCATTGGTTCAGAAAAGCCGACTTCAATGGAAGAAATGCCTACATCAGCTGCTACTGTCCCCGCGGTTATGCCGTCATTATCATTGGGATAGGTTCCCAAAACTGTTGGATTAGTGGTATCCGAAGCTGTGCTAGAATTAGTATTTAACTTAAAGCTCATTTCATAAGAACTGGCGCTGGCTAAACAGGTATTGGGATCAGTTGTGCCACAGGTGGTTGGATTTCCCATCCAGACTCCGGCAACGCTTTGAACTGCTCCCATAATTTTTACTACATACCAGCCGTCGCCGGCGGAATTTAAATCTAAGATACTGTCCGGATTTATGGTGACAATTTTTTGGGTAGCTGAATCCAAGCTTATAGTAGCGGAAACTTCTGTGCCAACGGCCCAGGTTGTCTGGTTAGCAATAGGATAAAGCTTTATATTAGTTGAATTTATGCTGCTGCTGTTCATTGGCTCATTGAATTCCACAATTATAGAGCTAGTTCTGCTTATATTATTGGCGCCTGCCTGCGGAATGGTTCCTGCTACATAAGGCGACATCATTTGTCCGCCCTGGCCATAATTGGAAAAATCCATGCCGGCAAAACCGCCGCCTCCGCCGCCCATGCCTTGTCCATAATTTTCTCCGCCCGACATGTAATCCTCCCAGCCAGTGCCCCATAAATTATCGTTATTCATTTCGGTGGTAAAGGTGGCTTCAGTAGCGCCATCAGAACGCCAGCCGCCGGAAATAGAATTGCCCATATCATCAGTAACATTTGTGGTTATAACTAAAGCATACATGGTGCCGGGAGTTAAAGAAGTGCCGCTGGCAACGGTAAAGGTAGCCTCCTGATTGCTATAGCTAACGGCGCCGGCCACCCTGTCTAAATCATTGGTGGTTAAATAAATATTAGAACCGGCATTGGCCGCATTATTATCAACAATGGTATTGGAATTCATGGGTTTAGAAAAACCAATAGTCATTGAAAAGCCGGCTATTGGCACACCCATCAGGCCGTCGCTGGGGTTGGTATAAGTAACATAAGGCATCTCCATATAACCGCCGCCGCCGGTTCCGCCCATCTGAGTGGTGCCGGAATTTAAATAATATGTAAGAGTGGATTCGCCTTTAAAAGCGCTGCCGTACATATCCATATAACTTGCTTTAAAAACCGAAATTCCCCAGGAGCCTGGCATCATAGTATCATCTGCCAAACTAAAGACGCCGCTGCTGTTAGTCTGCACCGGTCCGATGGCCGTGCCTTCAATAAAGAAGTAGGCGCCTTGCAGCACGCTGCCGTTTGACTGATAAACCGTGCCCGATAAATCAGCAACGGCGCCGTCATCGGTGTAATTGCTGGCCGCTAAAATATCAATAATAAATGGTTGGCCCTTAACTGCGTTTTCATAAAGCGTGTTATTAGCATAGGTGGCCATATCCACTTCCCAATCAGCAGACATTAAAGATAAATTAGGAGTTGTTGCCGCATCCACCGATTTAAAATAGTAGCCGACTACTTGGCCCTGAACCGCATTGGCGCTGTCAATAGTACATTTGACATAATCAGCTTCCAAAGCTTCGCAATCGGTAGTGGTGGTTCCGCTGGTTAAATCCAGAGCTGCCGTACTGGCAGCCGCTTTCCAAACTATTTGAGCGCCAACGCCGCTGCCGTTGGTATGGTCGTCGCCTAGGACATCTACCGCTCCCAGAGTTCTATCATCGCCAATCCTGGCAACTAAAACTATATCAGCGCCAGTTTTGGCCTGCCAAACGCCCATATGCATAATGAACGGCTTTTGCGTATCCGCGCCGACATTGCCTTCGCCTTCGGCAGTCAAAGTTTGAGCCGAAGAAGCCACGGCCGAAGAACGGTTGCCGGCAGTGTCTTGAGCCACCACATAAGCGCGGTAACTGCCTGTAGCCAAAGCCACTCCCGGGTTTCGACTATCTAAAGTCATGCCCGGCTGGCCGGTAAAAGTTGCGGTAGTTTGGCCCTGGTAAATTTGGGCAAAGGGCTGATGAACAGTTACATTTAAAGTTGTGGCCGCGGGCAGAATATAAATTAAATATTTTTCAAAGGTTGGATCTGTGGTAGCATTGGCTGTCCAGGCGACTGTGACATCATAACCATTTAAGCCAAAATTACAGGTATTAGCTCCCTGGCAGTCATCTGCGTCTGTTAAAGTTACAGCGGTAACTTCATCCGGCGGAAAATTATCGCCGCCGCTGTTAGCAGAGCCCTCCGAAGGCGAGCTGTAAGTCTGCCAGTCATCGTCGCGGTCGCTATCATCTCCATTAGCGCCTTTTCTGCCGATTGACTGGCCCCGTAAAACACTGGTTACCACATGGCCTTCTATCCATTCGCCGGTAGAGGTAGCCGCTCCTTCGCCGGGTTGATTAACCGCTCCGTATTGAAGATAATCTTTAATGGTTGAAGTATTATCTTTTAAAGTGATGTCGCCGGCTAAAGTTGACATTTTGGTAGTCACGCTTGTTGCCCCAGCGCCGTTAGAGGTATACACATCAGATAAAGTATCGCTGCCTGTCTGCTTCCACCAAACACTGGTATAAGAACCGGCGCTCATAGTATAAGTGGGGAAAATATAAGTAGAGGTAGTAGTTGATTGTGATTGAGTAATAAGAGACCAGCTGGTTAAGGTTTGGGTATCTGCTGAACGGTTAAACAGTTCAATCCAGGCGGTATTGCCGGTGGCCGGATAGTAATAAACTTCGTTAATAACTACCGCTGAACCAGCGCCGCCCTGCATGTTCTCCATTGGATTCTCTACACTGGATGCTGTGCTTTGCGGCACCGAGGTTGCCTGGACCACAAAATCCATAAAATTATTGGCAGAATCTTCCATATTGCCCATATTTTCATCCATGCCGCCCGAAGCCATCTCGGTAGCGGTGGCCTGATACCATGATTTTCTTTCAATACTGCCATTGGCTGACGGAGCTGCGGCGGCCTCGCCTTCGGGCGATAATAAAGCGCCTACTCCCCAGGCCGCTTTATCAACAATAGTGGCTTCATTGCCGACAGTTAAAGCAGTTTGATTATTAACCAGAAAAACCGTGCCGCCGGCTAAAGCTAAATTAAAGCCATCATTAGTCAAATCTTCATTGGGGGCGCCATTATATTCAGCCGGGGCAATCAGGTAAAAGCCATAAGCGGGAATAGAAGCGCCCGCCGCAAAATTTTTCTGGGAAAAAGCTCCGGAAGCGGCATTACGATACTGAATGGAATAACTGGATAAATTAACAGCGGCATTGGTGGGATTATATAATTCAATAAACTCATCGTTTTCTTCGCTGCCTTCTGTCTGAATTTCGCTGATCAAAATATTGCTGCCCATCATGCCGCCGCCGGAATTGATATTAATGATAGAAGAATCAGAATTAGCGGCGGGAAAACCGGTTACCACCCCGTCGTAGGGAATTCTTATTTGAAAACTGGAGCCGCCGGCCGGAGAGGAAGAGGTTTTAATAACTATAAAAAAGTCAGAGCCGGCATTAATCCCTCCATTAGTAGTTGCTAAAGCTATGGAAGAGGATAAAGTTAAAGTTGCTCTTTTAGACGTGCCTGATAAATTGGACCAGGCAGGAGCCGCCGATAAAGCCAGTCGGGTATCTTGGCCATCATAACTGCCCTGGGCGCCGGAAACTTTATTATCCTGATAAATATTTATGCCGGCATCAGCGCTGTTAGCCGCTAAACTGGCTAAGCCATATTGCGGGTCAAAGCCGCTGCCCGAAGGCACAATTACATCCACAGTGATTGACTGCAAAGTAGCGCCGGCAGCATTCCAAAAATCAATGCCTAAAGCCGCAGCGCTTTCATTAGGATTCATATTGCTGGAAGTGGCTAAATTTTGAATATAAGGAGAATTTTGACCGGCTGAAGAAGTAATATTGATTAAGGGATTGGCGCAAGTAAAATTAGTAATAGCAGTATTCATAGCTGTGGTTAAAGTTGCTCCGTCAGAGCCGGCAAAAGTAAAACTGCCTGATTGCACAATGGGAGCGGTGGTGGTAACGCCGGAAGTTAAACCAGAAGCTATATCAAGGGCAATAAATCCTAAAGAACCGTTAGGGTCGGTGGTTGGCAAAGTTAAATCCGGCGCAATATCTAATGTAAGGGTATAGCTCTCGCCCTCCTGGCTCCACGAACTGGCCGAGGCCAGCAAGGTATCTATGCCCGGCTCCAAAGTCCAGTTGCCGTTAGAATTATTAGAACTGGTTTTATCGCGATACACTTTTACCTGGCTGATAATGCTGGAAGGATCATTGGTGGAATACAACTTGATAGAATTTAAAGTGGCATTGCCATAAGAATTAAAATAATAAAGGGGCTCATTAACATCGCCGGTAAAATAAGACAGGGTGCCGGCGCATAAACTGTTGCCGCTCATAGAGGATTGGGACGTTACATTAAAAGCCACGCCCGTGGACGCGCCGCCGGCCGTGGTAAAGGTCTGGAAGTACATCGGGCAGTACTGCCAATAATTCTGTTCAGCGGTGGTGTGTCCGCTAGCGCAAACATTCTTTACTAAAATGGTGTAGGTTGTGCCGTCCGTTAAAGTAGCTGAAGAAGTTAAATCTAATCTACTGGAATCGGTGCCGTTGACCGCAACAGAAAAAGTTTCTACATCATGGTCCGAGATGGTTATTAAATCCGGATTGTTCTGCATCCAGGTATCAAAATAAATATAGTCATCGTACCTGCCTTCCAGCAGAACAACGGTAGCGCTGTTAGCCGTGGCGCTGCTGTAGCTTACCGTGGCCGAATTAACCGCTCCGGAAAAATAAACACTGCCGGAAAAAGTGGTAGAAACTCCGCCGCCGCTAGGAGTCATATTATTGACCCAAAATTGCGGCGCCGGCGGATCATCCGCGTATGCTATTGGCGCCATAGAAGCAAAAGGTATGCCAATCGACCAGATAACAGTGGTAATGGTCACAAAGATTGATAAAGTTCTTTTTAATGTTTCTTTTAATTTTTTCATATGTTTTTTTATTTATTGATTAATATGGAATATATAAATTAATTTATTTTTAGATACAAAAAAGCGTATGGCTAATACGCTTAGAGCTATAAAAATTACTTGTTGAAACAAGCGATTAATAAATTTTTCTGCTGTTTTTGGAATAATCCCTGCGGAATAATTCCCTCCTTTAATTAACATGATTTGGGGGCAACTTTATAAAAAGCTGCAAAATAATTGATTTTTATTTGATTTTTTAGTATTTTGGTATTAAAAAACGGCCTAAAACTGGTTTAGACCATAAATATACTACTATACTAGTATACTATAATCATTATAGCGCATTTTGAAAAAAAAGTCAAGCCGAACAGATAAATCACTGATTGCACACAGAGATACGCAGATCTATCACGGATACCCACCGATAAATCACGGATACATTTTATTATCAATCAGTGATAGATCCGTGATTCATCGGTGATAGATCAGTGAGTTATCTGTGATTCATCAGCGTTTATCATCCTTGTAATAATCCTAAATTTATTTATAATACAATAATACAGGATATAGGTGTATTATAATTTAATATAAACGGGGTATGGCGCAGTTGGCTAGCGCGCATGCATGGGGTGCATGAGGTCGTGGGTTCAAGTCCCACTACCCCGACCAAAAGAAATTTTCCGAATTTTTTATAAGGGTCGGTTTTCCGTGTTCAGCTAAAAATTTATATTTCGGCAGTAAATCATAGGGGCGCGCCAAATCCAACCGGACATTTCTGTCCAGCAG
>Ga0180007_10003645_pt1 | contig 16967 bp, 23 predicted proteins | sample MM_PC_MetaG_FD_121122 | JGI IMG/M metagenome (GOLD analysis project Ga0180007, IMG submission 121122) | Groundwater microbial communities from the Aspo Hard Rock Laboratory (HRL) deep subsurface site, Sweden - MM_PC_MetaG | ecosystem: Environmental > Aquatic > Deep subsurface > Groundwater... | reverse complement strand
GGAGGGATATTCTTGTGAGAGTTTATAGTCACGAGTAAGAGATACTGGACTTCATCGGAGATCCCGGTGCAAACAGTTCGAATCGTGCCGCTTACATGAAAGAGCACCCCTTCACAGTGAACAGCCATCCAGTTCATAGCATCCTCTCAAAGAGAACAGTTATGAAAATAGTGGTTCTGATCTTCTCGCGATTAGCTTTACAGAACAGAAGGTATTGAATGACGGCCGCAATATGTCCATTCTTAACCTTCTTGTTCACTCACCCAGCATCGAGGACAACCATTCTTCGCCTGATGGCCATGATGGCGGCAGCTGGCGTGTTTTCAATGGATTGTTCTTGGTGTCCTTTAGAATTATTTGAACTTTGTCGAAGATTACTTTCTCAACAAGAGGTTCAAGCCCTTCAGGTTTATAGAAGTATCTGTCCGGTCCCGGCATTTCGCCGGCGTATATCGGATTGGAGAGTATCCTCTTCATGGTTCTTGCTGTGTAGGGCTTGCCTGTCTTTTCGTTCACAAGCCCCTTCTTTCCCAGCATTTTTGCGATGTCGGCGATGGAGAACATTTGTGAGTATAGCATGAAGAAGCCCATTCTTATCAGCGGTGATTTTGTCGGATCATATTCAAGGATGGTCTTTTGCTTCTTCACTTTGATACCAGCTGGCAACCTGTGGCATATCTTTCCTCTCTCTGTTGCCCGATGCATTCCCAGTTTCGTTCTTTCCGAAGCATGGGACTTATCCCGCTTCCTGAAGGCATTGGAAAGCGAGCCATATAGACTGAGTTCATTTGCTGCTTCACCGGGAAGCTTAACAGCCAGCAGGGATGTGCCGCTGTCTATCATGGTTTCTTCTACCCTCTCAATGTCCGAGACGCCCATGGCAACCCTCGAGAGCATATCAACCACCAGATAGGTGACCCGGTTTTCGCTGCAGAATAACTGAGCATCGCTCAGTACCCTCCCACTCTCTGTTATTGTGCACTGTTCTGCGAATACCTTGAGAACAGCAAGCATGTTTTTCGCACAGAAATCAAAACACTTCTTTGCCTGCTGCCGGAGATCACGCATCGGATCAGTTTCAGATTCTGTACGAATGTATACAACTGCTGTTCCCATCGCTGTGCCGGTTAACCTGCACTCTTTTGGTATCTCAAACATCTTCTCATTTATGCTGGTCATATTCTTTCCCTCCACTCTTTCTGGTCGGATTACTGCTTTTACCATTTGCTGATTGAAGCGGCTGTTATCGGTTCTTCACTCTCTTCCTCAAGCCTTTCCGGGATTGATACACTTCCAAGACTAATGAACATTTTGATAATTGCCTGAAGATCATTTGTCTGTGAAATACCCTGGGCATCACGCCAACGATCTGTAACCATTTCCCAAGGGCGATGTTCAAAGAATTCCACTAGATACGAGTGATAAGCTTCCCGGAAATCCCTGTCACCACGGGCATACGAAGGACGATCACTGTCACTCGGGTGAAGCTCACCAACAACGAAGCCTTCCTTGTCCCTGATCGCCACACTACTCTCGTATTTCTCGGTGAAGATACCTGCTGAATTCAGCTTGGTAGTGATATTTTTTATCTGCCTTGCAGAGAGCGCAATTTTTTTGTAATCTTCATGCGCAGGATCATGTTCTTCGTCAAAGAAGCCGTCCTCTGGATATTCAATCTTTTTCTCGTAAATGTTGTCCTCTGGGTCGATGGCAAATTTAGTGTGTACGCCTATCGGAACGGATTGAGAGCGAACGTAGTAAGCAGACCTCAAATATTCCCCACGTTGTTCTTCGTACTTGCGTTTTTCGAATTCGGAGAGTTCTTCAAGGTTAACTGGTGCTTCCGGCTTCAGATTACCGAGAATGAAGCTCGCTGCCTTGAGACGTGTATTCTCTGAGTCCGAGTGAATAAGAGAACCCATTTCAAGGATTGCCTCGGAATGCAGATTCGCAAGCTGCTGCTGACCTGCCTGCCAGATTGCGTATCGACGTGCAGAAAGGATCTCGAAGCAGATAGAGCCTTTCCTGAACCAGCGAAGAACAGTCCTCTTCGTAACTTCGAGCTTGTTCGCTACATCGGTATACGAGTACCCCTGAAGAAGAAATGAGATCGCCTGGTAATGTCTAGGTTTAAGCTTGATGACGTAATTATCGTCATATCCTTCTTCCGTCCCGGTGAGTCCGGAGATAAGGTCCCAGTCTTTTTTTTCCTCTAAGGACCCATCCATTGTCTTTCCTGTCTGTTCCACCGCAAACCTCCATGAGTGACATTTTGTGACAGAAATTGTAACCCCGTGGGAGAAACCCTCCCTTTATGGTTATACGGTGCGGTGGCAATTTTTTGAAATCCGAATTGGAATTGAGTGTGAACATCTCGGGATGGCTGGTAAATGATGGAACTACTTGTGGTGAGATCAACATTGTACTCGTCCCAGATGAGACAATTGAAGAAGGCTAAACACGTATCTTATGAGCTATAAACAATATGAAGCATCTTGTGTTCTGTGAGGTTGTTCGATCCATACCAATTCCCACACCAACTCGTCGGGAGGATCTATGCTCATCAGCAAACAGACACTGGAACTCGTTGAAACCGTCGTCAGCCTTCTGGTTACGATATTTATTCGAGTTCTGCTGGAGAAGAGGGTAAACCCTGAAATCTAACCATTAGCCCCTCATCAGAATCCAGGATGCATTTCGGGATGGCCAGGAAGTTCATAATGAGCTTCCTGGCCATTTCTACACCCTTTGCGAAAGGAGAACCATGTCCGAGAAGGAGAGAAGCAGAGTTAAGGTCACTTCGCCTCTGGCTGAAGTCAGACTGGCGAAAGTTAGGGTGAGTGGAACATCAGTATCACACCATGGAATCGAGATTCAGAACGATGCAGGTCAATGGCAATGCATCAACATCCATAGTGCTTCCTACAACCTTATCCCGAATGCCAGGGTGGAAGAAATCACCCAGCATATTCTCAATGAGAGCTTTATGCTGTGGAAGCCCCATAGAGAAGTCTGGACCGGTCGGTACTGGGCCAAGCTGTTCATGTCTGATGTTGCGGTGAATGCCCCCCAGATAGGTGATACCCTTAGTCTTGGACTCAGGGTGGAGAACAGCTACGATGGGAGCTGTCAGTTCAGAATGGTCCTCATGGGCTATGTTTTGAGCTGCACAAACGGCCTTGTTTCTCCGAAGCACTTCTCCAGTTACACACTGAAGCATATCGGGAATGAGGACCTTCATCTTCACGAGATTCTGGCCCATCTCGACAGGGGGGTGAAGGAGGTAGAGAATCTTCTGCCTAGGGTGAACAGGCTCAGCCAGATCCCTCTGACCACAGATCTTGTCTCCAGGGTAGCCAACGAAACCAATCTTCCAAATGGAGAATGGGGTCACATCAACAAGCTTCTCGGAGGAGCTGAGAGTGCCTGGGATTTTATGCAGTGCATCACTCACAGGCTATCTCACCATGGCAGGGGAAGAGCCGGTCTTCTGAACGAGGAAGAAATAGGTGACTTTTTCCTGGATCGTATCTGCGGAGAAGCTGCTTAACCCATCTTAAGAATGACCGGGTACAGACATGAAGGGCGACACAAAGAGTTACCGCAATCTGTGCCCGGTTTTCAAGTGGAGTAAAATGAATAAAGAGAGAATTGAAAAGAGATTTGGCCCGGAGACTTACATCGTTGCCGAGAAGAGCCTGAAATGCGTCTCAGTGAGGAAACGGAAAGCTTCTTATCCTGATAACCGAGTAACAGACTTCGAAGCCGCACAGAGGCTCCTGGAGCCTTTCTTCGATAAAGAACCCTATGAATCTGTGTTTGCGATTGCTTTGGACAGCAGCAACCGTTTCCTGGGCTTCATGAAGCTTGAAGAAGGCACGGTCAGTATGGCTCCTGTTCACCTTCGGAAGATATTAACCTTCTTGCTGTGCGAAACCAATGCAACGGGGCTTATTATTGCTCATAACCACCCAGGAGGATGCAATAAACCGAGCAAGGAAGACATCGCTCTCACAAAGAAGATCTTTGAGAAAACTAGGGAGATAGAAGTTCGACTTTTGGATCACCTCATCTTTACACCGAGCGGATTCGGAAATGAATCTGAATGGGTATCCATGCAGAGACTGGGGAATGTGCCGGCATGAAGAGAAGGGGAAACAAGATAGTTGACGAGAAGCGTTACTCCCTTTGGAAGACCGATCTGGAGTTGGTGCTGCAGAAAAGATTCGGCATCGGCATCAACGACTGCCTTGATGAATCAGATATGAACAGGTGCTTCAACGCCGGTGAATCCACGGTAGAAGTAGCGTGTTGGCTGAAGGACAAGCGCGAGCTCAATGAGCTCTGATCCACTGCTGAAGAGTTGAATCGTGGAGTGAATGTTTTAAGAAAGGAGGAACACGTGCCGAAATTAAAAACCGTTCTACCAGGGCAAAGCATGAAGTTCTCTGAATACTCTGCCGCGCCAGGTTGCCACTTCTCAACACTGAAGCACATGGCAGTGAGCCCTCTGCACTACAGGCATGCCCTTGAGAATCCAAGAGAAAGCACGGTAGCGATGACACTGGGCAGGGCAGCCCACACAGCGGTCTTCGAACCGAAAAGGTTCCAGCTTGATTACGCTGTCTGGTCGGATTCACGCCGCACCAACGCATACAAGGAGTTCGCTGAGGAATGCGAAGCTCAGGGGCGGTCGGTTCTCACCGACAGCGAATACCAGAGTGTTCTTGCCATCAGGGATTCAGTAAGGGGAACACCCGTTATAGCTGAACTCCTGGAGAAGGGCAGACCTGAAACAAGCCTGTTCTGGCGCAATTCTCAGACCGGGATCGATTGTAAGGGCCGGTTGGATTGGATCGCAGCGGAAAAAGCCATTCTCGACCTGAAGACCACAACCAGCATTGATGAGAGCTGGTTCGCTCAGCAAGCATGGAAGATGTGTTACTTCCACCAGGCGTCGATGTATCGGGATGGATACGCGGTGTCTTCGAGAAAGGGTTTGGTCCTGCCCTTCGGGATCATTGCCGTTGAGAGCAAGCCCCCACATGCCTGCAGGCTTTTCTGGCTGGCCGAGGATTCGCTGGATAGAGCGAGGGAAGAATACGTCACCTGGCTGGAACAGGTCAGGGATTGCACAGAAACAGGCGTCTGGCCTGGACCATTGCCCTTGGAGACTGAACTGAAGGCTCCCGGATGGGCCATGGGACGCGAAGATGCCATAGACTTCGAAGGAGTTGATGACAGTGAAGACCTCAAAGCAGGATAACAACCCGCAGATGCACGTGGACCTTATGTTTCCGTCCCGCTACCTTAAGGCTGCGGACTTCGAGGGAAAGCCGGTGGCCCTTACCATCTCAGAGGTGATTCGGGACAAGGTGCAGATGGCGACCGGTCAGAAGGCGGAGAAGTACATACTCCGGTTCAAGGAAACGGATAAGGAACTCATCCTGAACAAGACCAACGCCAAAGCCGTTGCCAAGATCCTCCATGAACCCAAAGCGGTAAACTGGCCAGGTGCGAGGATCGTCCTGAAGCCGACCACCTGTGAAGCCTTCGGTGAGATCGTGGACTGTATCCGTTTGGACATGAGAGAGGCCAGCTAAGGGACCTCATACCCCTCATGGTCAAGATGACGGGCTGGTGCCCCATAAGTACCAGCCCCTTCCCGTCGAAGCGAAAGCCCAAACTGGCTGGAGTTATTGCAAGAGTGCTGCAAAGATGCTGCAAAAACGCTGCATGAATGTTTCCAAGAATACTACTGATACTTCCCTAATGCTTCCCCAGTGCTTCCCCAGTGCTTCCCTAATGTGTCCCGGATTCTCTGGTATAAAAATCATCAGGAGCCCCTGGCCAGCCCCTCAGGAGCCCCTGACCAGCCCCTCAGGAACCCTTGGGAAACTCATGCATACCCGGTCAGTCCAACATTGCGGATCTGTGAGTTCACAGAGTCCGTAGTAATTCAACAAAGCTGCTCACAACCGGTCAGTTGTGGACGGGTCAACAGTAGTAACCGTCAATCAGAATAAGACTTCAACCCTTTGAAAATGAGAGGAGGTGACACTCATGAAGATCGTCGGATATGTCCGTGTCAGCACTGAGGAGCAGGTTCGGGATGGTGATAGCCTGGATGCTCAGAGGGAGAGGATTAAGGCATGGGCAAAGGCGATGGATTACGCTGTCCTTCACATTGAAGCAGATGAGGGAATATCGGGGAAGAGTGTTACCTCCAGGCAGGGTTTACAACGAGCTGTTGAGGTAGCCTGTTCAGAAGGAGCGGCATTGGTGGTCTATTCCCTGTCTCGCCTTTCACGAAGCACAAGGGATACGCTCATGCTTGCGGACACCCTCGATAAGTCTGGAGCTGATCTGGTCAGCCTGTCAGAGCGTATCGATACGACCAGTGCAGCCGGAAAGATGGTCTTCAGAATGCTGGCGGTCCTGAACGAATTCGAGCGTGACCAGATTTCTGAACGGACATCAGCGATCCTCCAGCACAAGAAGTCCAAGCTGGAGGCGTACTCACCGACTCCTTATGGATACAAGAAGAAAGAGAAACAACTAGTCCCCTGTCAGATCGAACAGGAGGTCATTGCCCTGATCTTTCGCCTTCGGAAAAGAGGCTTCAGCCTTAGAAGTATCGCACGTAGGCTGAACAATCAGGGGATACCCGCCAAGAAGGGCGGATGTTGGTACTCCTCCGCAGTCTACTACATCTTGGCCAACCCACTGCATTCGTCATAATTGACGTTATTGACACAATGCTCAGGCTTGCATATCTGCTTCTACAGCAATAAGTTGTTTCTGAATCTCTGCTCACAACTGACCGGTATTGTTCATATATGACCCGAATATAGTGCGAATTTGCCTTCGTGAAAGATTGAAACTCAAAAAGGGTTCATATGCTGTTCCATGGTCAGGGACGATGAAAGGAAGTAATTATGGCAAAATTCACTGAGAAGCAAGCCGAGAAGAAAGTCAGGGACGGTGCAGAGCATGTAACTGAGAAACAATTAGACGAGGTGCTTAGAAAGCAAGCGGAGATAGAAGAAAAGTTCAAAGGTAAGGGGCCTCTCGGTAAATTCTTCGCTGATATTAAGTTGCTTTTCTCTCTGGTCAATGATTATACCAAAGGCAATTACAGGGAGATTCCCTGGTGGTCAATAGCGGCAGTTGTCACAGCGCTGCTCTATGTACTGAGTCCAATTGATGCAATCCCAGACTTCATTCCAGTCATAGGCTACATCGATGATGCTTTGGTTGTTGGCGCATGCCTTGCCTTGATTGATAACGATCTCCAGAACTACAAAGCGTGGAAAATGAAGAATGCGTAGATAGCTGGATATCAGATAACCGCGAAGATGTTCGCAGGGATTATGAGGAGGTATGATGAGGAATTTGATACTTGTGGTAAGCTGTTTGTTGGTTGTGGGGTGTGGATCTGATACTACCGGACCTACCGCTGGAGAAAGTTACTTTCTTATTCAAGGTGGCTCCTTTGGTAGCTCACACGCATGTACAGTTACCGATGTTACCGGCAACATGAATGGAGAGAACCTCTGGTACGAGGAATACCTCTCCCTGGAGTGGGATGGGGAGTATTACTCTTACACATTCCCCATAGAGGCAACCATGGCAGACAGTTGCTTCTTGAGCTTCTTCACCCCCGACGATGACGATCAGGACGTTCATGCCTTCATCTATATTAACGACGTTCAGATTGCTCATGGATGGGCCCAGAGCGGCGGCAAAGCGATTGCTAATTACCAGCCTCAGTAAAAGTTGGCCCCGCGTAATGCGGGGCTGTTTCAGATGAAGTATCACCACTTTGGGAACGGGTTGATGTCAAGATAGACATCGTGATCATATCCTTCGAATGGATTGAACCTCATGCTTTTAGCGAGGTATTGGTGGGGCTATTTGAAGACAGAAAATCGTTCAAATGCAACCAGCGAAGCTAATTGGCTGAGTCGTTATGAATCAACCGCCCTGGAGATACTGAAAAAGACCGGTGCGAACTCCACATCCTTGTGGTGGGAATGGGCACAGGTGGAGCCCTAATGGGCCACAATCGGCAGGTTCAGGGAAGCAAACACGGGAATATTGATCACGGGTATCGAACCGGAACCTGGCCACATCATTTAGGAGCTGACGAACATGACTGAATTAAAGATCCCGACAGTTTTCAACCGGAACGAACTGAACAGGATAATCACAAGACCACCTGCAGAACAGATGAACAGCATTCACAGCCTGTCTTATCTGCCACCTGCTTTTCCCTCTGCAGCCAGCACCTCAGCGAACAGGCCCTCGCCTTCACATCCTGTATCCCGATATCGCCGCACCCAAGAAAAAAGGAACGGAAGTCTGTTCTCAGGAACAAGTCCCCGTTAGATCAGACACAATTAGCTCCCAGTTCCACTTCCTCCACACTAACCACACAGCTATACACACCAGTCACCCACGCCGGTATAACACGACTCAGTCAAGCCACCCCATTCCTGGCATAACTAAACAAATCCTCACCCAAATCTCACAATCCTCCATTCTTGACATTGCCCTCACACCAAATAATCATAGCTTATTGTAACAATCCAACGGCTTATCACGACTCAGCCAAATCATTGTTCGGAAGGCTCCCCACATCCCGGGCTGAATCATTTACCGGATCAATAACTCAAAAACCCGGCTGATTCATCCATCGCCGGGAAATCTATCCGGCTCAATAACTGGCCAGATAACTCCGGAATCGCTGGCCACATTACTCCGGAATTCATGTCTCTCGCCGGAGTTATTATTCCACTCGCCGGAGCAAACTTTACATATTTTCAGGCTAAGGTGAACTGGTCAAGATTTCTTTTCCCGATCAAAAAGTTACCTCCTGACGGGGGCAACTTTGAAAAAGAAACAATACAGGGAATATCCTGAAGCTCGCACTCAAGCCATCAAATCAATAAAAAGCATTTGCTGTCGGTGACTCTTGCTGACAAAAGGTGCATTCTTCAACATTACAACTCCTGCGAAGATAACAGGTACAGACGGTTATCCCTGACAATCCGGGCAATTCTGTACAGGCCGATCTTCTTCGAGAGTATTGTTCATTTAAGTTAAGCTCATTATCATTTATCCGACTGGTTCAGACAATCATGAAAGACATCTATTCCGAACAACTGAATGAACCTGTCACAGCCGTTAAGGTACAGGTCTCGGTGATGCCTGTGCAGGTTATTCAGGCGTTGTCGATAGAAGAAATGCCTTTGCAGCCACTCGATGATTTTCCCGGGAAAAAATGAAGTGGAATGTCATGCTGATCTTGACACAAGATGCCTCACTGAAAGAAAAAGCTGATTAGTTGTTTGTTACAAGCTTAATTTCCAGGTGGCAGTCTAGAGCATCAGCATACTTCTTCAGGGTGGAAAGCGACGGAGAATGCTTACCACTACTCAGAGAAGATTCAAGCCTGGTAACGGCTGGAGCCTTTGTCCCCATGCGCTCTGCAATCTCAGCCTGACTGAGACCCGCGTTCTGACGAGCTCGAAGCAATTCATGAAGCAAAGAGAATTCAGGTTCAAGAGCATCGTATGCTTCCCTTACCTTTTTATCTGCAAGGGCTCTTTCCTTAAGTTCAGAATGATTCATTGTTGAGCACCTCCTTCTTTCTCTTTCTGGCGATCTCTATTTCCTTCTTAGGTGTCTTCTGGGATTTCTTAATGAATGAATGGAGCATGATAATCTTCCTGCCAACTTTGGTACAGAAGAAGACTCTCGCAATCCCTTCTTTCCCTTTCACCCGAAGCTCAAACAGTTCTTTCTCTATCTTCTTGGTATGTGGTAAACCTAGATTAGACCCAAACTCTGTAAGCAGATCCGTAAGTCGCAACTACCTGGCAAGAAGTCCTGAAGGCAACTTAAGAATATCATTCTCGAGTTTCTCACTGTAATACTTGATTTCCCACTTCATGCTCAATACATAACAAATATGTTACCGAATGACAAGCCTTGCGTAAAAGAATTATCCGATCACAAAGAAGCAGTCTGTTTTTTACAGAATTTAGAAACACCTTGTCTGTCACCAAGGTGAACACTATCATTTGAGAAGTGATTGTAAAGAATGTTGTAAGAATTTTTCGACAACAACTGAATGAACTAGCCACAGGCGTTAAAGCGCTGGCTCCGGTCATACCTGTGCTGGTTATTCAGAGCGTTGAAGATTGGAGATGAAAAATGTCGAAACCTTTACCTTGGACATGTCCATATTGCCGTAAAAGCTCAACTCTTAGGGATCATGATTGCATGGGAGACGGTGTTGATTTAGTGGTTCAGGATCCAAAAGATGGGCATAGAAGATTGCATTGGCTTTATGCAGTATGTCCAAATCCAGAATGCAGAGAATCTACATTGAAAATTGGACTGTTCAAGATTGAAGAAAAGGATGGGAAATACGTTCATGTTGAAGAAGCAAATCCGATAATTAGGGAAGTGAAACCTGAATCAAGTGCAAACCAGTATCCTGATTATGTTCCAAAGGCGATTAGAGATGATTACACGGAAGCATGTCTTATTCGAGACTATAGTCCGAAAGCTTCCGCGACGCTTTCCAGAAGATGTTTGCAGGGAATGATTCGGGATACATTTGATGTTAAGCCAGGAAACTTGTACTCAGAGATTAGTCAGATCTCCGAAAAGACAGATCCTATTACATGGAAAGCTATCGATTCAGTAAGAGAAATCGGCAATATCGGAGCTCATATGCAACAGGATATAAGTAAAATAATAGATATAGACCCAAACGAAGCAGGGATATTGCTGAAGCTGATAGAAACACTTATTGAGGAATGGTATGTGAAGCAAGAGGATAGAAAAATGCGTTGTCTTGAAGTAACTCAACTTGCCGAAAAGAAAAAGAAGTAAACTTATCATAACAGAATTGATCTTCAACCAACGCATGAACCAGACGCTTGTAAGGGTACAAAGTTAGTGTAACAGCGCTGGTTACGCAGATTGTTATGGCTTATATGAAACTGGATTGGATATTAGCATGAATGAACCCCAGCTGTATTTTGTAGCAAATTATGAAATCATAGCAAAGTATGATCTAGTACCCACCGATGATAAGAGATACATAGGTGAAGATTCTGGGAAGTGTAGATATTGTGACCGTCAAGTACCTGACATAGCGTTCTCAACAACAGCACACTCTGTTCCTGAATCAATTGGAAATCACACACTGTTGTCTCATGACGAATGTGATTCCTGCAATGGGGATTTCGGAAGAAATATTGAGGACCATCTTGCTAAGTATCTCGGGCCGTTGCGAACACTTTGTCAGATACATGGAAAAAAGGGTGTACCAAAATACAAAGGGACAGATGGTGTTCTTAGAATATCTCTTGAGGAAATGGGCCTAAGAATAGAAGTAAGCGAAGATGATCCAGTGATTTTGGATGAAAACGAGAATGAATTATCCGTAATGGTCACACGGCAGTCATACATACCAATGGCTGTGTTTAAAAGCTTTGTGAAAATGGCGATTGCGATTGCTCCACCGGATGTTGTTGGAGAAATGAACCATCTTAAGCAATGGATTCTTCTTCGGGAGCACACTTACGAGTCCTTGCCATACAAACCAATGATTGCATTCGAGCAATTCACTCCAGGTAACACTCCTTATCCTGGTGTACACTTGGTTCTATTGCGTAGAAAACCTGAATCCAAAATTGTTCCATACATGCAATTTATTGTAGCATTCTCGAATTTCATGTTTCAGATAATCGTTCCGATGCCTAATCAAGACAAAGAAATAATGAATAGCAAGATAGGCACTCACTATTTTCCTATACCTTTTCCTGAAGATTTCCACTTAGGAAAGACGAAAAGAAGAAGAAGAGACCTCTCTTCCTTTGAGTTAGTTCGAGATGAGACTATTACTATGGTCATGGAGTACAAAAGGAAAGAAGAAAAACTTGAGCCATAACAACTGAATGAACCAGCCACAGGCGTTAAGGCGCTGGCTCCGGTCATACCTGTGCTGGTTATTCAGAGCGTTCGCTGAGAGGAGAGACACATGACTGAACCGTCAGGCTTCCAAAAGGCGTACTTCATCCAGACACGCCAAGAGATCGACACGGACAAGAAGATACGCGACACAACGCTCAACTTCGCCGTGCTAGTCCTCGGGGCTGCTGGCTTCGTGGTCTTCAAGGCCGACAACGCAGAGGCGTTCCTCAAGTCTCTCAACGGTCTTGCTTTGGCTGTCTCGGCGATCACTATCATCAGCAGCCTGTTCTACGCACGCCGCGAGAAGATGCGCCAGATTGCAGACAGGTGGTTTGTTCTCCACGACCTGCTTCAGCGGAATCCGGATTGGCTTGAGTCGGATGCCAACCTCGAGGCAATCGTCACGTACGGCTTCTCGAAACCGGTACGGAATATCCAGCGGTACATCACCAAGGACTTCATCCTCAACACAGCCTTCTGCAGCCCGCTTTTCTTGGCTGTGCTGTTCTTTCATCCTGTTGTGGGAGCAGGAATTATCGTGGTATGTGAAGCGATCATCTGCCGGTTGCACCTGAGGAAAATTCCAGACCCATTGAGAAAGATAAGGACCAGCGAACAAGAAAGTGGACACGTACGCAAGTAAGCCGCGCTACGCACGGCTCACTTGCGCCGGTCACTTTCGGCGTTAACTGGTAATCGAGTTCAATAGCTTAGGAAGATAGATATGGGAAAGCGTTTCTACGAAAAAATCAAGATTGATCGTGAATGGTATTTTGTAGAGTATTCTCCGGTTACTCCTAAATCATTGTTCGCCTGGGTAACTCTTATCGTGTACGATCAATCTGAAAAATCAAATGAAGACATTGCTGATGCAATGGAATTTGAAGCGAAAGTCTGGGTTGAGAAATACTCAATCCCAGTATTTGTTTGTGCTGTTGATAATTCAGAAGCAAACATCACCTTTGAGGGTCTACATCCCATAAATAATCTGGCTGGATTTCTGGACGAGAAATCAGGGGATGTTCAGATTCATTGGGAGGTACTGAAAAACGATAGAATCCCAAAACTTGGATTAGATGAAGCCTTCAAGGAGAAGGTTTACCAAGGATTACCTTACAAGACCGACCAAGATATTGCCCGTCTTGATGAAAATAGGAAAAAGTCAAATCGGCGAAGTGTGATTTTTCTTGTTCTCTGGCTATCCGTGATCCCCGCAGCAATTGCTGTTTTGGGTTGGGCAAATCCTATTGTGTCCACAGTAGCCCTTCTTTTTAGTCTATACAAAGCTATAGAGAAATTTCTGATTATTACCGGAAAGAAGAAAACCTCAGAAAAAGAGAAGAAGAATCAGAAGAAGCAACAGCAAATGGAACATTTCTACTACCATTGCTCAAGGAATCCTGAGGGTTTTCAAAGACTCAAACAAGAGAACTTCGATAGGGAAGCAAGAGAAAAGGTCCAGGCTGAAGTTAAGGATTTGAGAAATAACAGCAGTTAACCACTGAATGCAGCAGAACTGCGTTAGGGTGCTGAACCAAAGCATATGCAGTCTGCTGATTGAACGCTATATGGCCGAAAGAAAAATGCAAAGCTGTTTTGAAGGGTGATAGCCATGGTGAAATCTACTTATGACGAAATCCATCGTCTGTTGTTTTCGACTTCCTGTCCGAAAGCTGGGACGAGTTATGAACGCTTGGCATCGTGTGTCTATAAATCCCTTAACAAGGATAGAATCATAAAGCATGATGTTAGGTTGATAGGTGAAACTGATGTGAAACATCAAATAGACGTTTCTATCGAGACAGAATCTGGATCAAAGCGAGTCCTCATTGAGTGTAAGGACTTTGATATCTCGGGAGATAAAGTCGGCTTAGGTATCGTCAGGGATTTTTGGGGCGTAGTTGACGATATTCATCCTGACCAAAGTTTTGTACTAACATGTAATGGATTTACGCGGGATGCAAGGAGATATGCGAAAGGCAAGGGGATTAAACTTGCTGTGCTAAGGGAGTTTAGGGAATCAGATTGGGAAGGCAGAATAAGGTCACTCTGCGTGAACATAACGCAAAAACATATTTCAGATCCAGTAATCAATCTATACTTTGACAATCAAGAGCAAATCGATTTGTTCACAAAGTCTCTTGCCGATAATGGATTGACACCTTCACATTTCGACAAGGAAGATCCTGTGTGGATTGTTTGTGAATCCAAACCAAATCAGATAATTGAGTATGTGCAAAAAGTAACTAATGAGTATCCTCGTAGTATGCCTGGTCCTGTTAAGTTGAAGCAAAAGCTAGTTGATACAACCCTTACGGTTGGCAGTAAGCATGAAATACCGGTCAGTGGTGTATGTCTTGAGTTCCAAGTGTTCCACAGCAAAGAAACTTACGAGTTTGACTCTACAAGTATTGCTCTTCTGATACTTGATGATCTTGAAGGAACAGATATCGTGATAGGAGATGATGACCTGTCAAGAATGAAAATTGACGCAGACACAGGTGAAGTGTACATATAACCCTTATGAGACCTCCCTCTGTCAAGAGGTAAACCCATCCCCTTGCAGTTAGTTTTTCTGCTTTCTTGTATTCAGATTACCGTTCTGTCTTCGTTTCCACATTCGGTTCTGCACCAAACACTTATTGAGGATCAGGATTCACTCCAGTGAATCCGGAAGGATTTCCTTCTCGTCCTAGAAAGCAGCATTGCCCGCAGTAGGAGCTTCTCGGCGAAAGCCGGAAACACACCCGTGCTCTCATACCGTCCCATTCAACTGCACGGCTGGATCATTGATCCGCCAGTTATCTCCGGGTTCGGGGGAGGAGCAGAATGTATGCCTGAATAACATGTCCTTGCGGTCAAGATGACGGGCTAGTACCCCATAAGTACCAGCCCCCTCCCGTCTAAGCAGAAGCCCAAACTGGCTGGTGTTATGCAAGAGTGCTGCAAAGATGTTGCAAAGATGCTGCATGAATGTTTCCAAGAATAGTTACTGATACTTCCCTAATGCTTCCCCATTGCTTCCCGGGTGCTTCCCTAATGTGTCCCGGATGTGTCCCGGATTCTCTGGTATAAAATCCTCAGGAGCCCCTGGCCAGCCCCTCAGGAGCCCCTGAGCAGCCCCTGGGCGACTCTTGAAAAACCATTGTGTAACTATTGGCCAATCCTTCGGGAGCCCATTGCCTACCCCTTAGGAGTTACTATCAAGCTATCCTCCCTTAAGACCTCTCAGTTGTGTAACAGGTCCATGTGTTGTACTCAACCGAACCTTTTGTTCCACCCTGAAAATCTAGACCCTTTCCGTACACCTCATCACTGAAAAATCAATGGGCAGTAGTCGATTCAGGCTGCTGCTCTTTTCTCATTACAGCCTCAGAAAGGAGGTGTAGACACATGAAGGTCATAGGCTATGTCAGAGTTAGCACAGACGAACAGGTAAGAGAAGGTGCAAGCCTTGAAGCCCAGAGACACAAGATCAAAGCCTGGACAGAGGCCCTCGATGGCGAGCTTCTCTTCATCGCAGAAGACGCCGGAATCTCAGGAAACTCATCAGGAACAGAGAAGGTCTCAGAAGGGCCATATAAGCCACCTGTGCCGAGAAGGCCGTATTGGTCGTCTACTCCCTTTCAAGGTTTTCCAGAAGCACTAGAGACACTCTCATGATAGCAGACAAGATGGACAAAGCAGGAGCTGACCTAGTAAGCCTCTCAGAACGCATAGATACCACAACAGCAGCCGGGAAGATGGTCTTCAGGATGCTTGCCGTGCTGAATGAATTCGAGAGGGATCAGATCTCGGAGAGGACCAGTGCGATTCTGCAGCATAAGCAATCAAAGATGGAGGCATATTCTCCAACACCATACGGGTATGAGAAATCCGGAGGGAAGCTACTTCCTGTTTTAGAGGAACAGAGGGTTCTTGCATTGGTTTACCGCCTTGGAGATCATGGAGTTAGTCTCAGAGGAATAGCAGTAAAGCTAAACAGGCTGGGGATCCCCGCTAAAAAAGGTGGCCAGTGGCAACACTCCGCTATCCAGTACATTCTTTCGAATTCGCTATTCGTGTGCATCTGAGAAGCGAGTCTTATGACGCTGCAATGCGGAAGAGGGGTGGTTTATTTACTGCCCCTTTTTACTATCTCGATAACCATAGCCTCACAGACTAACCGGTCAACGTTATTTACTACTGTTCTTGTCTTGATTGGAGCTGTATTGACCGGTCTATACCTCTGATGTATGCTGCACTTTAACAAATGTATTCTTCCTTTCGATTCATACTATTGAAGAGCAGGTAAGTAACATGGCTGATGCGTTTTTTAAGAAACCCATATTGAATTCCCCTTACGAGTATCCCTCCCACTACTGGGAGCTTGACGAAGATGGTCAACCGACTCAGCGCATCTTGGCTGAACGCAGGCCCGTTGCCCTGATCTCTCCAATTCCAAAGCCCCAGAAGAGGAAGCGTCAGAAGGGCCAGCAGCAGGAGATGGTTTTCGATGAAGGTAAGGGTCTGTCTACAGAGAAGCAGCAGTACGCTACCACTTCCCTTATCAACGCGATTCGGAGGCACCTGGAAAAATGGAGAGCTATCCCTGATCCAAGTCAGTGGAATGTAACACCCGAGACCGTTAGATTGCTGCAGCACTGGCGTCACCACCACTTCAGCAGTTACAGACCCTTCTTCTGCCAGATAGAAGCGGTCGAAACGGTTATATGGCTTACCGAAGTTGCTGGGAAAACAGCAGAGGGGAAAGTGCTATTGGAGTACCTGGAATCTGCAAGTGAACAGGCTAACCCGGAGCTTCTTCGGCTGGCTCTCAAGATGGCGACTGGCTCGGGCAAGACTACCGTAATGTCTATGATCATCGCATGGCAGACCATAAACGCTGTCAGGCGACCGGGAAGCAAGAAGTTCACTAGAGGTTTCCTTGTGGTTGCTCCCGGCATTACGATCCGAGACAGATTAAGAGTTCT
>Ga0180007_10003644_pt1 | contig 16973 bp, 22 predicted proteins | sample MM_PC_MetaG_FD_121122 | JGI IMG/M metagenome (GOLD analysis project Ga0180007, IMG submission 121122) | Groundwater microbial communities from the Aspo Hard Rock Laboratory (HRL) deep subsurface site, Sweden - MM_PC_MetaG | ecosystem: Environmental > Aquatic > Deep subsurface > Groundwater... | reverse complement strand
AGAAATGCCCGGCAGATGCACACCCACTTGCAATGGAATATATGGAGAAGCATCGAATTTGGAAAAGTGTTCGAACGACACAAAATTTGAAATTAATTTACTCGCAATCGTTTCCGCGTTTCGCGCCACGAGCGAAATTTTTTGAAACTACTGAAAGATTAAATGACTAGCTAAATGTTAGCCAATTTTAAAGGTAAACTCGAAACTGCTAGGCTATCTACCGTATGCTAAGAAAACTCTTCCTCGCCACCGGAAATTCCTCGAAAGCGCGGGAAATCGCGGAAGCTTTGAATGGTTTAGGTTTGGAGATTATTTCAATCGCGGATTTGCCGACCGCGCCGGATCGAAGCGAACCGCCGGAAGATGGCGAAACTTTCGAGGAAAATGCGCGAATCAAAGCTGAGTTTTGGCAGCAAGAAACGGGGCTGCCCACGCTCGCGGATGATTCTGGAATTCTCGTGGAGGCGCTGCCGGGTGAGCTCGGTGTGCGAACGGTGCGGTTCGGAGCGGGCGCGGAAGCGAGCGATGCAGAGTGGCTGGAATTTTTTTTGAAGAGAATGGAGGAATCAAAAACCCGACGGGCGAAATTTATTTCGGTTTTGGCTTTCGCGGAAATCGGCAAACCAACTGAATTTTTTCGGGGCGAGGTTGAAGGACAAATTTTAAAAAAAGCTGCGGCGCCGATTTTACCGAGAATTCCGTTGTCGTCAGTTTTTCTTGCGGACGGAGCGATGGAAGTTTTTGCGGCGATGTCGACGGCGGGAAAGTCGCGGTTCTCGCATCGTGGAAGGGCTTTGAAAAAGGTAGAAGAATTTCTCGAAAATTACTAAAATGAGACGCTAAATGGTGGCTCTTTGAAATCACGGTAGCGACAGTTCTTCGACTGCCGACTCGGGTCGGCTTTATTTTTTTAAAAAAAAATAACGGCAGGCTCGGCGGAAGTCGGGGTTGCTGTCGCTAAAAATTTTGAAAGGAGAAAGAAATGAAAAGAAAATTTTTTACAATCCCAAATGGGGTCACACTTTTTTCGCTTTTACTTTTTTTCCCGGGAATTTCTTTTTTCATTTTTCGGGAAAAATTCGCTGATCCGATTTTAATCGGATGGATTGGCATCATGATTGTCACCGCCTGTCGTCTACTCGACCTTGTCGATGGCTGGCTTGCGCGAAGAAATAGTGAAGTGAGCGAATTCGGCAAGTGGTTCGATCCACTTGTCGATAAAATTCAAATTTATGGATCGCTCATTGTACTGTGGCCAACAGTCGGTCCATGGCTGTTTTGGCTAATGCTCGCGAGAGACTTGGCTAAAACAGTCGTGCGCAGCCATGGCGCGTGCGATGTCGCGGCTGGAAAGAGCGACAAGAAAAAGGCTCTTCTTCAGTCGCTCGCGCTCTTGCCACTTGCAGCCGGACTGTTGCACGACAATTCCGAACTTATCCTGCTTGGTAATTGTCTTCTCGCAGGAGCGGTTGGTTTTAGTTCGATTTGGCTAGCAAAATATGCTCGCCAAAATCCGGCCAACGGTATGAGCTTTGCGAATTTCTTCTGCGGATTTTTTGCAGTCGGATTCGCAATTGAAAAATTGTTCGGACTGGCAATCTTCTCGATTTTCGTCGGCGCGATTGCCGATAATCTCGACGGTCGGATTGCCCGTCGACTCGGAACCGCCGACGACGGTTTCGGCGGATTGTTGGATGATTATGCCGATTTTTCAAATTTCGGCGTGGCTCCAGCAATCCTTGCCGCCAGCTATTCCGGCTGGTCGATGACTGGAATTTCGGTGGGAATTTTTTATATCTTCGCCACAGCCGGTCGGTTGTGGCACTTCACAGCGAATAAAAATCGCAAACCGGATGGCTTTTTCTTCGGATTGCCATCCCCTGCTGGCGCAGCAATCGTGTGCGCCGCGATTCTAGCTGGCTGGTCGGCAGAGATAGTTTTGGGAACGACCATCACCGCCTGCGGATTAATGGTTTGCTTCCCTGTTTTTTGGCCGCATTTTAATTATTTGGCGGCAACGCGAAAAAAATCTGAGCTGGGATTATTGGCTGTTTGCACAATCACAGCAATAGTAATCTTCAACTCGCCGCTGGCAGCTCCAGCGGGCATGTTGGCAGTTTACCTCCTGTCTCCGTTTTGGCGGAGACCTAAATTTTCAACAGCAACCTAAAAAAGACGGGAGTAGCCTAAAAACTATCTCCCGTCTTCAACCTGTCTGTGTAAAAGATAAACTTTCGACTCCGGCAGGCAAGCCTGCCAAAATGTTAAAATTCTCAAAATGACTGCCGAAGAAAAAGCTACCGCTCTCGAGGAGATTGCTGAGAAAATCAAAAACTGCCAAAAGTGCCGACTCCACGAGCAGCGGACGAATACCGTGCCGGGCGCGGGAAATCCGGATGCCGATGTGCTTTTCATCGGCGAAGGACCGGGACGAGATGAGGACTTGCAGGGTGAACCTTTCGTCGGTGCGGCGGGGAAATTTTTGAATCAAATGCTCGAATCAATCGGCTGGACGCGCGCGGATGTTTTCATCGCGAACGTCGTGAAGTGCCGCCCGCCAGGCAATCGCGATCCCGAACCGAAGGAAGTTGAAACTTGCTGGGATTTTTTGAATCAGCAGGTTGAAATCATCAAACCGAAATTAATCGTAACACTCGGTCGGCATTCGATGAATCGTTTTTTGCCGGGACTTCGAATTTCGAGCGCGCACGGCAATCCGGTGCGGCGAAAAGACGGCAGAATTTTCCTTCCGCTTTACCACCCTGCCGCCGCGCTTTATTCGCCGAGCCAAAAAGAAGCGCATCTCGCGGATTTTGCTAAAATTCCGGCAATTTTGAAAAAAATTACTGAAACATCTGAACCGGAAAAACAACCAACCCAAACCAAACTTATCTAAATTTTAAGTTTCATCCGCCGCGGCGGATTGAATTTATCAATTTCTTAATTTTGAAAAGTCACGGAGTGATCCCTTTGAAATTTGAAACTTTAAAAATTTGAACATTTGATCTTGTTTTGAAATTTAAAATTCTAAATTTAAAATTAGGCTTGACTTCAAAAAACTATCTTCTCGGAATTTTGACAACCGCCCTCCTCGGCTGGATTGCGCTCGCGATTGTAATTTTTCGAATTGATCCCTTTACTTCGACCGCGCTCGCTGTGCCGTTTTTTTTCGCCGCCCTCTTCCTCGCGCTCGTCGGAACTCTCACGCTCGCGGGATTTTATTTTCGAGTGTGGTTTCGGCGGGGAGAAATTTACCTGCAACACATTTCGATCTCTCTCCGACAAGCCATCCTCTTCACGATTGCGACAGAAGTCGCGCTCGCGTTTCAGATTTTGCGAATTTTGACATGGTGGGACGGAGTTTTAATCGCGATTGCGGTGAGTCTCGTGGAAATTTATTTTTCTTCTAGGGATTAAGGTAATTTTATAAAAATTTTTAAATTTTATAATTTTTAATTTTATAAATAATTCTTAAATCCAAAATCAAAATTTTTAAATTACCAATCCTGTCCCCAAAACCTTTTGCTAAACTTCTCACATGCTTGAAAAATTAGAAAATTTAAAAACCGAGGCAGACAATGCAATCGCTGCTTCCGCAAACGCGGAAAAGCTGCGGGAAGTCGAGGTGGAATTTTTAGGAAGAAAAGGGAAACTCACCGAAATTTTGCGAGAGCTCAAAAATTTGCCGGCAGAAGAAAAAGGTAAAGTCGGGAAAGCCTCGAACGAATTGAAAATCGAAATCGAGGCGAAAATTGCGGCGAAAGCGGGCGAGCTGGAAAACTCGCGGTTCGAAAAATTGGCGGGAGAAGAGTGGATCGATCCAACGCAGCCGGGTATCGCAGCGCGACGCGGCACGCTCCATCCGCTCACACAATTCATCCGCGAGGCGGAAAAAGTTTTCACAGGAATGGGTTTCACGATTGCGAGCGGTCCGCAAATCGAGGATGATTTTCACAATTTCACTGCGCTGAATATCCCCGCTGATCACCCCGCCCGCGATGCGCAGGACACGCTTTTTCTCGCAGATGAAGAAGGGAAATTGTTGCGGACACAAACTTCGAGCGTGCAAATTCGGTGGATGGAGGAGCGCAAACCGCCATTTCGAATCGTCGCGCCGGGTCGGGTTTTCCGAAAAGATGATTTCGACGCTTCTCACTCGCCGATGTTTCATCAGCTCGAAGGGCTCGTCGTCGATCGAGAAATTTCCCTCGCAAATATGAAGGCGGTAATGGAGGAAGCCGTGAAGCAATTAATAGCTCCAGAAGCGAAGTTTCGTTTTCGAACAAGTTATTTTCCGTTCGTCGAGCCGGGACTAGAGATGGACATGAGTTGCACTATTTGCGGAGGAAAGGGCTGCAGTGTTTGCAAAAGGACGGGCTGGATCGAAATCGTGGGCTGCGGACTCGTCCATCCGAATGTTTTGCGAAATGTCGAAATCGATTCGGCGAAGTGGAGCGGTTTTGCGTTCGGCTTCGGCATCGATCGGATGGTGATGCTCCGCCACGGAATCAAAGATCTCCGCCTCCTTTTTGATAATGATCTACGGTTTTTGCGGCAGTTTTAGCTTTCTTCACAAACATCATTATTAACTGGTGTTCCTGAAGTCCGAGGAATGGTCTCATAAACTTTACCGGTAGGCTTCAGAGCTTCTCTACAAAAAGTGACTGTTTCTGTTTCTAAAACCTTCACAACTTCTTCCAAATACCGACGAATTTTTGAGCTCTCTTCTTCAGTCGGACGATGAACTTTAGGGGAGTTAATATCAATCAAGTTTTGGATAGCTGTTCGAGGAGTCAATGCTCCGCTATCGGCGGCAAGTTCCAAAACTTCTTTAAGGTTGCTTAGGGGTTTCATTTTAAAGGGGTTAAAAAATAGAGTTCATTTTACTGAATTAAAAAAATTTTTCAAAGAATTATCTTTCCGCTAAAATCCCTCGGCTTTTGTAGTTGGTAGATTGTAGTTGGCAGTCAGTAGATTTTTTCTACAAACTAAGAACTACCGGCTACAAACTCCATGGGGCTGTAGCTCAGCTGGCTAGAGCACTTGCATGGCATGCAAGGGGTCAGGGGTTCGAATCCCCTCAGCTCCACCATTCTTCGCTCGCCAGAGCGAAGAATGCCATTATTTTACTAAAAACTGTAGATAATAAACTCCTGCGATTAGAAAGATTGAGGCGACCGCACATCTCGTCACCTTCTCAATCTTTTGTGTGATCTAAAAAGCTCTATTGTCGAAATTTTGACAAACATGCCTTTTACTCATTCAATACAACAATCAACCGCTTTTTTAACCAATTCGCCAAGTTTTCCCATAAATCCTTTTTTCTTTTTATCGCCTTTATCTAAAGCGTCTTTGTCTATCTTTTTTATATTCCCGACATTTAATAGCTTCATGTTTAATCCCCAAAAAAGCGAATATAAATCATAAGCCTTACCAAATAAATCGTAGGCCTCTTTTTTTCTGTCCATTCCAAGCTGTTTAGTCCCGACTTCCATCAGGCGCATTGAAGCTGCTAATAAATGTTTGGAAATACACCAAACCTCACCCTCATATTCTTTGATGATTTTTTGCAGAAGCTCCTTTCTCATCTCCCGCACATCTTTAATCATGTCATAGTATTCCGTCTTTTGTAGCTTGGCACCAGTAAAAAAGAAATGCTCCTCAATGCTTACTAAATTCATGATGGCAATACTCAAATCCTGATCTGACGACAAATCCATTTTTTCTTGCTTTTTCATCTCGTCAACTTTTCGGACAAATTCGTCCAAATTTTTTATTGGATTTTGATTATTCTTCATAATATTATTTGGTTAATAAATAAAAAACTATGCTTAAAATAATTAGGGGGCTAATAGGCATCACAACTTTTTGAAAAGGAAAATGGGCATGCCCGTTATTTTTTTCTTTCAGAAAAAAATACCAACTGGCGCCGAAATAAAAAGCACTGCTTCCAGTAATAATGCCCAGCAATAATTTATCCAAACCGCAACCACATAAAAAATTTAATGGATTGCCGATAATTCCCACGAAATAAAGAGGGGCAACAATAAGCAGGTAATATCCAGCGACAGTAGTAATATTTCTGCCCTTGAAATTGATGCTCTTTTTATCAAGCCAGTTAATTGTCCAGACAATCATAGAAACAGTCAGTCCGCCGATCCAAAGTCCTGTTATCGAATCATCTATGCCAAGCCAACGAGACAAGCCAACGCCAGCCCCGACTGCCACTGTGCAGATCGGGCAGACCGCTAAAGCTTTTTTTGTGAAAACTAAACTTGCGGCAAAAATCGCGACAAAATAAATCGATAAATTTTTCATGCTATTTTTCATTACTTTGTTGTTTAAAAAATTCTATAATTTCTTGATCGCCGACAAAACATTCTGAACCGTCCCACAAGAAAGGCACACCAACATTATCAGTCGGCAGTCCGCACATTTTTGCTTTGTCGGTCAAATCATTGGCATTATTTTTATTGTAGTAAACCTCTTTTTGCTCAAAAGATATTTTTTCTTCGATGTCATTTCGCTCTATGTACTCTTCGACAATAACGCAATGTGGACAGCCATCACCGTAAAAAAGAATAATTTGGCTTTGTGTATTTTGCTGGTCTGTCGGCTGGTTTTTATTTTCTTCCTGTGAAAGCAAGATAACAGCAAAAATTAAAACAGCGATAAATAAAATCGTCGTGAACCATAATTTTTTATTCATAGTTATAAATTCATTAAAAATTTTACTAAAAACTGCAGATAATAAACTCCGGCAATTAGAAAGATTGAAGCTACCGCATATCTCATCACCTTTTCAATTTTTTGCGTGATCTGAAAAGCTCGGCTGACTTTTCGCATGCTAAAAGCGATTAGAAACGAAAAAAGAATTACCGGCAATCCTGTACCGAGAGCAAATAACGGCGGGAGCAATAAACTTTCTGGCGACTTTAAAACTAACGGAATTAACGCACCAAAAAACAAAACTCCACTGTAAGGGCAAAAAGCCAAGGCGAATAAAACGCCTAAAAACAAAGAGCCGATATATCCTTTTGATGCCAGCCACTTTTTTAGTTTTTCCACTTTTTCATTATGACCGGTAATATTTATTTTGATCACCCCAAACATGATCAGACCAATGCTAATCAAAACCGGTCCTAAAACTTTGTCGCCCCAGCCCTGAAAAATATTTGATATTTGAAAAGAGGATAAGCCGAAATAAATTAAAGTAGCGAGCAGCACATAACTAATGCCCCTGCCTAAAGTATAAAACAGACCATTTAGCAAAGTATTTTTAACGGTTTTGATTTCTCTGGAAATATAAGCGATTGCTGTGATATTTGTCGCCAGCGGACAAGGACTGATCGATGTCAGAACTCCCAGTAAAAAAGCGGTCAGAAGCGGAATGTTGTAGCCGTCTATTAGCGTGTTAATAAAATCCATCATATTATTCGCCTAAAAGTGAATTTATTTTATTCGCCAAGTAGTTTTTAAATTGAGATTCATCCCTCAATAATCGCCAAACATTAACATCTTGGCTGATATTGTCCTGCTCGTCATGAATAGCGTTGATAAATAAAGATGAACCGCTGGCTTGGAATTTTACAGCCACATTTTTATTTTCCGGTAAATCAACATTTATCTCTCTAAAGTTAATTCTGCCGTTTTTTATTTCTTCGGAGAATCTTTGCTCAATCGTTTCTTTGACATATTGACCGAGCGTGTTGCACGAATAACATCTCTGTGTTCTGTGAAAGTAGAATACTTCTATCTTGTCGGCAAAATTTTTAACGATTGATATTTGATTTTCGTTTGTAGTCTCACTGGCAACACCGTTGGCAACGCTCACATCGTTATTTTTTGCCATTACCACAATCATCCCAAAAAGAACTAAAACTGTAATTCCGATAATAATTTTTTTGTTCATGGTTTTTTTAATTAAATAAATATTAATTAAACGAAACTGCCGAAAATCAGACCAGCGATAGCTGAATAAAAAATAACCAATAAAACATAGACGGCTGTTTTTTTATTGCCTAGAACTTTTCTTATCACCAGCATATTCGGCAAACTCAAAGACGGACCTGCCAAAAGAAGAGCCAACGCTGGACCCTGCGACATACCTTTGGCGATTAGCGCCTGTAGAATCGGGATCTCTGTCAGTGTAGAAAAATACATAAAAGCGCCAAAAACTGAGGCAGTTAAATTGCCTGAAATTGTATTTGCTCCGACAATCCTCTCAATCAAGCTTTGCGGCAAAAACGGCATGATAAAACCGGCAATAAATACACCGATAAACAAGATCGGCAAAAGCATTTTGGTAAAATTCCAAGTTTCTTTCAGCCATTCCCTGCTAGTTTCTTTTCGAAATTTAAAAATAACTATGCTGGCAGTAATGATCACCAACAGAATTATTAATAAATATTTAATTGCTTTATCGATTTGCAGACCATTGACTACCAAAACGCCAATCATCGCGACAAAGAAAGTAATCAGCGTTTTTTTGCTAACAGCAATATCTTTGCTCTCTTCAACAAACAAATCGCCTTTTTCAGTTTTTTCTCTAAAAATTGCCTGCATCGATAAACCAACAATAATAGAAAGCAAGATCGCAAAAATTATTCTTGCCAGCCCAATTTCATATCCCAAAACAGACATCGTTAAAAATATGGCGGCAATGTTGATCGCCGGACCTGAAAAAAGAAAAGTGATGGCGGGACCCAAACCAGCTCCTCTTTTTCTGATGCTGGCGAATAAGGGCAGAATCGTACAAGAACAAACAGCAAGTATTGTCCCTGAAACTGAAGCCAAAGAGTAAGAAACAGCTTTTTTCGCTTGCCCGCCGAGATAGCGCAAAATAAAATCTTTCTTAATAAAAACAGAAATCGCGCCAGCAATGAAAAAGGCAGGCAATAAACAAGTCAAAACATGCTCTCGCGCATATTCATTGAGTAATCCAAAACCCGAAAGAATCGCGCCGGTGAACAAAGATGATTCCACCGGCATAAAATAGAAGACTAAGAATAGTCCGGTAAGTAGAATAAAAATATTCAGTTCTTTTTTCATAAAATATCAATTTTTATTAAGCCATGATTTTATTTCTTCAACATCGGGAATTCTGCCGGCGGATTTTATTGCACCGTCAAACACAATAGCCGGCGTGGATATGACTCCATATTCAATAATTTTATCAATATCAAAAATGTGCTCGATTTTGATATCCTTCAGTCTAAGATCTTCTACGGCTTGTTTGGCGTTAGCTTCTAATTTTTGGCAATTAGGGCAGCCAGAACCTAGAATCTTAATATTCATAAATTTAGAAATTTATTTAATAATTTTGCATATTTTTTTATAGATTGCCGATTTATTGTATAAAAAACTTTTAGCCCATCTTTTCTTGAGGAAATTAAATCAAAATCTTTCAAGACTTTTAAATGGTGCGAAGCAAGATTTTGCGGAAGTTTTAAATATTTCCATATTTCACAAACGCATTTTTCACCGCTTTGCAAAACACATAAAATTTTTAGGCGGTTTTCTTCAGATATTATTTTTAAGAATTCGGTTGCTTGTTTTATGTTTTTTCCCGACCCGTTTTTGCAGCAATTTGGCTTCATGGGTTTTAAACTTAATCAATCTATATTGATATATTAAGCAAAAGAAAAATTAGTGTCAAATTTAATTTTGAACCGAATTTCCGTTCCCTAGCACCTAACCGGCGAAGCCCGGAGGTTTATGGGTTTTAATTAGAAAAGCTTAATTTTTAAGTTTTCTTTGTTTTTTTCACAGTGCTTTTTTGTAGAAGATTTCAGAAAAACTGCTAAAATCCCTTTATGATTGATTTGCAGAAACTTCGTGAAAAACCGCAAGATTTTTACACCGCGCTGAAAAGGAAGGGCGCGGAAATTGATGTCGATGAAATTCTCGAGCTCGATGACGAGCGGCGGGAATTTTTGCAAAAAGTGGAAACATTGCGGCGAACTCAAAATGAAGCGAATCAAAAAATCGCGAATGAGCAAGATGCGGCGGTGAAATCGAAGCTAATCGCGGAGATGAAAGAGGTGGCGGGCGAGCTGAAAAATTTCGAGGGGAAGCTTTCGCGCGCGCGCGAATCACTCGACGCGAAGCTGATTGAAATTCCGAATCCTCCGCACGAAAGCGCTCCTAACGGCGGCGAGACGAATGCGGAGGAGCTGCGAAAAATCGGGGAAGTTCGGAACTTTGAATTCATCCCGAAAAATCACGCTGAAATCGGGGAGACTTGCGATTTGATTGATACGAAGCGCGGCGCGAAAGTTTCGGGTTCGCGCTTTTATTATTTGAAAAATGAAGCGGTGCTGCTGGAATTTGCGCTCGCAAATTACGCGCTCGGGATTTTGATGGAAAAAAGTTTCACGCCGATGATTACCCCCACTCTCGTGAGAGAAAAAGCGATGATCGGCACCGGATTTTTTCCGGCGGATCGGTTTGAAGTTTACGAAGTGAATCCTTCAAGTGAAACGAATCCCGACGGCGACGATTTATTTTTAATCGGGACAAGCGAGGTGCCGCTCGCAATGTTTCACGCGGACGAGATTCTGGAGGGCGAATTGCCGAAACGCTATGTCGGCTGGTCGACTTGTTACCGGCGGGAAGCGGGAGCATACGGGAAGGACACAAAGGGAATTTTTCGCGTCCACCAGTTTGATAAATTAGAAATGTTTTCTTTTTGCCAGCCGGAGAAAAGTTGGGAGGAACACGATTTTTTGGTCGAGATGCAGGAGAAAATTTTGCAAGGATTGCAACTGCCGTACCGCGCGGTGAATATTGCTGCCGGCGATCTCGGCGCGCCCGCCGCAAAGAAGATTGATCTCGAAGTTTGGATTCCGTCAGAAAAAAGATATCGGGAAATCACAAGTTGCTCAAACTGCACGGATTTTCAGGCACGGCGAGCGAACATCAGATTCCGCGGGGAAAACGGAACAGAATTCGTCCACACGCTGAACGGCACTGCGGTGGCGATGACTCGAATGCTGATCGCGATTTTGGAAAATTATCAGCTGAAAAACGGCAGCGTGGAAATCCCCGAAGTCTTGAGAAAATGGATGGGAAAAGGCGTAATCGCGGTAAAAAAATAAAATATGGAAAATCTTTTGACGGAAAAACCGAAGCTCAAGTGGTATTTCAAAACCTCTTTTTTGATGGTAACTTTTTTGATGGTGGGACCTTTTGTGCTGCCGCTAATTTTGTGGCATCCCTCGTTTAGCCCGAAAAAGAAACTTCTTCTGAGTTTCAGCATAATTGCTTTGAGCTATTTAATCGGAACCGCGCTGTCAAAATCTCTCGAGTCTATCGAGGCTTATTATTCTTTGGCTGATTTTTAGAAGTGTGATGGCGGCAAAAAACTAAATTTTGCTGACTCTTTCCAGTATTCTCAAAGTTCCTTCAATCGAAGAATTTTTTGTGTTAAGTAAATTGACTTTCCATTTTTTTTTCAAAGGTGTCAAAAATTCATCTGCCCAAGAAGGCGTAAGGACTTTCACGCCCTCGAAGTCTACTTCTATTTTCTCGCCTTCAGGGACTTCTTTCAGCGAAGGCTGAAAAGCTAGAAATGCTTCTTTTCCCGCCGAGCGAGCAATCAGGATGGTTCCAAATTTTTTTAGAGCAATGCGCATGATAACAAGTTATACCAGAAAACTGAGAACAGCATAACATCCCTGCACAAAAATATACAAATTATTACAAAGATATACAAAAGTGTACAAAATTAATCTAAACTATACATCAAATTTTTCAAAACTAAACACTTCATCTCGTAACTTTACACACCTCCAATCAAATCTCCGTCTCTATTTCCATCCTTCAAGTTCACAAATCACGGCTTCGTCTCTTCAAATCTCCGTCTCTGAAGTTAACCCCCTAGATATCTAGGGGGTTAACGGTTTCGTGCGAGGGCTTCGCCTCCCAAATCTCCGTCTCTACTTTCTCTTTGCAATTTAAAAACTCCTGCTTCGCCATCCCTCTTTTACTAAAGAGGGAAAAGACAGTTGTCTTTTTTCGCAAAAAATAAATTCTCCGCAGCGCGTTTAGTGGTTCAGACAAATAGAAAGCAACCCTGCAGGGGAGCAACATTTTTTAGCCCCTCGCTAAGGGGGCAGCGAAGCAGGGAATTTTTTAAACGGAAGTGGATAGCAGAGCAGGGGTCAGGTAGTAGTAGTAAGAATTCTTATTAAATAGTATTCCTGTTCTGTCTACCGACCCCTCGGGTTGAAATCATGGAGCATGTAGCAAAAATTCTTTCCACCCTCCGGTCGGATTAAGAACAATTTCTTTCAAATCTATTTTTGTCAGTCAGATAGGATGAGGTGGAGGTGTGTAAAGTTACTTTATCTCAATTCAAAAGTCTCCGCTGCAACCAACAAAACTGCCTTATAACCCGCTTCGGCTGAAATGCGCACACTTTTCCCTGAATCGAAAGCGACATAAATCACCTGTTCCTCGCCTTCTTTGAGCAGCTCGTCAAAAACAAAATTTGCGCCAGACACGACTTTTACCGTCAAAAGTGAAATCCCCGCTGGAAAAGGCTGATCTGAAAATTCAATTTTGCCTGCACTCGGCTTCCTCCAATACCAATTAGTGGGATATTGAAAAGAAAGACCATTCCCATAATCAGTAAAAAGACGGTAGCCTTCCGAAATGTTAAAAATAAGTTCCCCGCTCGCATTCACCACAGTCTGAGCTTTGCCGAAAGCGGTGTCCGCACCCTCGACCACGATCCAATCTTGTTCCGTCCCCGGTCGGAAGTAGGCCTGCATCTCCGTTTGAACTTCCCCGTCGGCAACCGTGTAAACGAGCAGCAACCGCCGTGTCTGCGTTTCCGCCGCCGGATTGCCGGCGATGTAAATCGCGTACACAAAATTCGGATCGGCGAAAGCGAGCTGCGATAGCATCCACTCGCCGGAATTCGGATTTTCGGGAGCGAGCGTGGAAATATTAGTTTGAAGGTACTCGAGAACTTCCCGCTGTTCGGTGGAAAGCTGGCTCGGCACGGCAGTGGCTTCCAGCAATTCAACCGTCGGCTCTGCGGGAGAATTGTCGAGTCGTCGCCACATCGCGCTGCGGGTGTTTGAATTCACGAGAATCCATGTCATCGGCGTGCCCGGCTTTTTTTGATCGCGGTCGCCATAATACCACCCTCGTTGCAGCTCCGCCGCAGAGATTTCAGGAAGATCGTCATTCGCCCCAATCTGATCAGAAGTAATTGCCTCCGGTGTTGTCGGATTTTCCGCTGCCACGCAGATTCCGCCCGCGTCGGGATAATTGCCGGAGAGTCGGCAGGTCAAATTTCCCGCGCACACAATCCCCGCAATCCCTCCGCAAAATTCCCCCTCGCTAGCTGACTCGCCGGAATTTTCCACCGTGCTCGAAGATCCTGAATTCACTCCCGCCACCGCGAAACTTTGAACGAGCTCGAGATAATACCGCCGGTTGCGCGCGCGGTTTTCTTCGGAATTATCGTACCACGCAAGCGTGAAAACTTGCGTTTCATTCCCGAGGTAAATCACCGAACCAGTGGTATTTTGGAATTGATAGCCGGTGAGACCCGCCACGGAAACTCGCCGCAGCGCGTCCGCGGTGTAGCCGTAGCTGTCGATCAGCCAATCGGAAAGCTCTTGCTTGATTGTATTTTCGAGAATCACGATCTCGATAGTTTTTTCATCTCCGTCGAAAAAAGCTGCTCCCCGCCGTGTTTGTTGCGCTTTCAAATCATTCGGATATTTCAATGAAAAACCGAATTGGCTGTCCTCGTATCGCTCGTAGCTAATCGACCCCCCTTCCGTCGAACTGTCCCGAGGCGTGATCGCCACTACTTTCATAATTTCGAGATTCCCCTCCGCTGTCGGCGAAATAATCCCCTCGACTTCCACTTCTTTGTCCACGAAATTATCGAGTTTGATTTGCGGACCGGCGGATTCGAGCAGCGCGATTAAAGTTCCATCCTTTTCCAAACGATGCGTGCCTTGCTGATAAATCGAAGCTCCCAGCTTTCGGACGACACCTTCCAATTTTTCAAATGCAACCGACTCCTCCTCCACAAGTTCCTCGGAATCTCCGCAGCCAAAAAAAAGAGCGGGCATGACAGCGATGAGAATCGCGAGCAAAAGTTTTTTCATTTTTGGTGAATTAATCTCACTCTCGCGAAAACACGCGAAAGCGAAAATTTTCTAAATTTTACGGAGGGAAAAGCTACTTTTCAAATCTCGTTCGAAAAACTTTCGCCGCCGCGACCATCTCGCGCAAACTTTCTTCCGATTCTTCCAAAGTCCGCGTTTTTAACCCACAGTCCGGATCAACCCAAATTTGTTCGGGTTTGAAAAATGCGAGGGCTTTTTCGAGATTTTTTTCAATCTCTTTTTGCGGCGTGATTTTATGAGTGTGAACATCAAAAACACCGAGTCCGACATCCTGCGGAAATTCACAGCCTTTCAACTGCTCGAGTAATTCGAAATCGCGACCGGCAAATTCGAGGTCGATTTGATCAACCGGCAGGAGGTGAATTTTCGGAGCGAGATGTTCGAATGCGCCGTAACAGATGTGGGTGATGGAATACATTTCGAGTCCCTCCGCCACCATTTTCAATCCTTCCGCCGCGAGCTCGATCTCGTCGGAACGAACGGAAAGCGCGGGTTCGTCGATTTGAATAATTTTACAGCCGGCTTTTTGAAGCTCAATCGCCTCCTGCCGTAGAACTTTCGCGAAGGCGCGCACCACCTCTTCCCGGGAAGAATAATGTTCATTGAAACTCCAATCCATCATCGTGTAAGGTCCCGTTAGCATTCCTTTCACCGGCTTGGAAGTGAGATTTTGCGCGAGTTTGAAAAAATGGAGCGTCATCGGTTCGCGGAATTCTATCGCGGAAACGATCCGCGGTTTCTTGTAATACCTATTTCCATAGCTTCTCACAGGTTCAGAAATTTCGAAGCCAGCCAATCTTTCCGCAAAAAAAGTAGCCATGTCTCCCCGCTCCGCTTCGCCGTCAACGAGAACATCCAGTCCCACTCGCTCCTGCATTTCGATAAATTCTCGCGTCGCGCGTTCTTCTAGTTCCGATAATTCTTCACGCGAGATTTCTTTTTTGTAGAATTTTCGCCGCCCCGCGATGAGATAATCCGGCTTCGGAAACGAACCGACGGAGGTCGTAGGAAAGAGCGGAAGATTTAACTCAATTTTCATTTTTTAAAATTAATTTATTCAATTTGCCGAGCGGATTCAGGAGTAAAAACGAGCAGTACGCGCAGCAATTTCTTATTTTCCGCAGAATCGAAAGTCGGTAGCCGGGAGTACGCAGCCGCGAGCAGTTCGCGTAGCCGGCAGAGTTCCCACCGCGTATTGAATTTCGTGGCAACAGCAATCGTGCGATCAAGCAGCGCGAGCGCAGATTCATAGCTCGCTTCAATTTCCGTAGAATCCTCCCGCTTCCCCGCGCGCAACAGATCGGCGGCAATGTTCAAAATTTGCTGCGAAAATGGAAGGAGTTTCCAGCTTTCAATCGATTGATTCATTGGAGGAAAATAAAAGTTTTTCGGCGAGAATTTGAACTTTTTCGCGAATTTCCGGAGATTCAATTTCCATTTTCCGATTGCCCTCTCGCGGACGAATATTGATGAGCGAAATAAATTCAACCTTTTTTTGCGGATCTTTTTCGAAGAGATAAAAATTCGCGCCCCATAAATCTTCCTGTTCACTGCCATCCGCGAGCAGCAGCGCCTCCGCATCCGCATGCATTTCCCCGCCAGCGGCAATCACTCCACGCTCAATATCCGCCACAAATTTAATCAGCCGTTCGTAGCTCTCATCCGCAAGTTCGCGCAATTTTTGCGGACTGATTTTTTCGGAAATAATTTCGATCGAGAATTCTTTTTTCATTTCAAGTTTTTTAGCAGTTCGATTTTTTGGATTGCAATCGAGTGAGGAAGGTATTCGACGTGCGAGGTTGTCGAGAAAATAATTTCGCTCGCATTCGCGAATTTCGCGAGAATCTCATTTCTTAATTTTTTTAATCCTTCAGCATCTTCCAATTTCGTTTCGCGGGAATTCACCACTCCCGCCTGCAGAATGGAATTTTCGGGTAGCGCGGAAATTTCAGTCGGCTGCGAAAAATCAATCCCGACACCGCATCCTGCTTTAATTAAGGTACTTGCAATTTCCGGCGAGAAATTCCGAAAATAAGAAACCACGATAATTTTTACATTGAGCTCACCAAACTTTTTATAAATTTCCAAAACTTCATTGTTCCATGTTCCATGTTCCATGTTCCATGCTAACTCTGGCTCGTGGATTTCGATAATTTCCGCGCCTGCCGTAATTAAATTCCGTGCTTCCTCAAGTAAATTCGCGGCAATCGCTCCCCGTAACTTTTTCGAATCGCGGTAAAAATTATCCACGCACGCGGCGGCAAAAGTGAAAACGCCGGGCAGCGTCGCTTTCTTCGCGCCAAATTTTTTCGCGAATTCAAAGTCGGCAGAAATTTTGGAGAAAGTTAACCCCTTAGATCTCTGGGGGGTTAACTCAGCTTCGACAACTGGCTCGCCGTACAAAGTATTTGTGTCGTAAAATCGATGAATTCCGCGACGAGTAATTCCCTCCCATGCCGCGACAAATGGCGAAAAAAGATCCGTCCAGCGAATCAGCCCGTCAGTCGGCAAGTCGATGCCGACGGAAATTTGCTCGCGAACAGTACGCTCGATATTTTTTTGGAGAATTTCTTCAAGCTCTGCCGCCGAAATTTCTCCGCGATCAAATTTGTGGAGATTCGCGCGCAGTGACGGCGCGTCCCCGCCCTGTCCCGAGCTCGTCGAGCGGGCAATTTTCGGAAAAATACCAGTCGTGGTGGTGGAAATTTTCATTAAAATATTTCAAAAAAGCCGACTAATTTTAGCGGAAATTCGCGGAAATTCAATCAGCGGATTGGCTTCACATCGACCGTCGGATAATTCTCGTTTTGGTAAATT
>Ga0180007_10003643_pt1 | contig 16976 bp, 11 predicted proteins | sample MM_PC_MetaG_FD_121122 | JGI IMG/M metagenome (GOLD analysis project Ga0180007, IMG submission 121122) | Groundwater microbial communities from the Aspo Hard Rock Laboratory (HRL) deep subsurface site, Sweden - MM_PC_MetaG | ecosystem: Environmental > Aquatic > Deep subsurface > Groundwater... | reverse complement strand
TGAAATAAAATACGGTTTTATACATGGCAATTGGGCTCTAGATAACTCAAGAAAAGATGGGAGATGGTGCGGAGTTAATAACGAAATAGACATATTACAAGAAACCGGGTGTTATGCTGATTTCACAATGCCATCTGCGCCGAACGAAACTCAGACAACTAAGATTAATAGCCTGTACTATGCTATTGATGATCCTAAAAGACCAAAATCGCATAACAAAGGTGTTGATGTCAAACAATATTTGATTGATAATAAGGGATTATTAATGGTTCAGGGCCCGTTGGCTTTGAATTTCAAAGATAGAAAATGGGGAGTGCTTCCTAGAATTGAGAACGGAGACATCAGTCACTCAACAAGAATTCGGCTTGAACGATTAAAACTGTGGATCAATGCGGGTATTAGTGTTAAGGGAAATGCTGAGTGTGTGTTTATTAAGTTATACACACACGGTTGTCAGGAGCTCAATAGTGAGTATTTGTTGGGGCGTGGAATAACGGATTTTTTTAATTTGACAAAGGATTATGCTGGTCGTAAAGGTTTTGATTTCCACTTTGTTACTGCCAGAGAAATGATTAATATCATAAAATGCTTAGAAAATGGGGAAATAAATAAAGATTTTAATAATTACAAGAATTACCATTATGTGAGAGATTAAATGAAAAAGCGTAAAATAAATTTATTATTTGTTAATTACTCATTCGATGTTGGAGGCATAGAAGTATTGATTAAAAATCTATGTCAGTATATTGATAAAGAATCATTTAATATTACTTTGTGTTCGTTCTCGACGAGCAATTCTATGGAGACAGAATTCAAGAATATGGGTATACCGCTTATTGTTTTGGCAAAAAGTGGCGGCATAGATTTGACTTTACCGTTTAAACTGAGAGCACTTTGCAAGAAGTTAGAAATAGATATTATGCACACGCATAATGCTACGCAATGGTTATATGGAGTTTTTTCTTGTTTTGGAAAAAAAATGCCGGCCATAGTGCATACTCAGCATACTATTCTAGAGAAAGAAGAAGCTTTGAAAAAAAAGAAAAATAAGCATTTGTTATTGCGTTGGACAATGAAATTTTTATCCGACAGAACGGCTGGGGTAGCCAGTATCGCGGAATATATTACACGTTATTTGATTGCTAAAGCAAAAATTGATCCAAATAAGATAACATTGATATATAACGGAACTGATATTATAAAGTCAATATCGCCTAAAGATATTTTAGAAAAAAAAGCTGAGCTTGGTTTGCAGAAAAATTCGTTTATTATTGGTATTGTTGCAAGATTAATAGCTAAGAAAGGCCACAAAGTTTTACTAGATGCTTTCGCGCAGGTCAAATCTAAATTACCTGAAGCAAAGTTATTGATTGTAGGTGATGGCGGGTTAAGGCTGGAACTTGAAAATTATTGTAAATATTTAGGGCTAGGTAATGATGTTTTGTTTTTAGGTCGGCGGAATGATATTCCTGAAATATTACGTGTTCTGAATTTATTTGTTCTTAGTTCATATAAGGATGCAGAAGGATTGCCGGTGAGTATTCTGGAAGCAATGGCTTCGCGTGTTCCGGTTATTGCCACTGATTCAGGTGGTTCAAGGGAAATAGTGCTCAATGGTAAAACTGGAATTTTAATTGAGTCCGATAATGTTCAGGTTTTAACAGAAGCGATTCTAAAAATGTATTCGGAAAAAGAGTTTGTAGAAAAGATAATTACTCAGGCAGAGGGAATGGTTAGTAGTACATTCAGTTTAGAAAATATGGGCAGAAAATACACGGAATTATACATAAAATGTCTTTCATAAGCTTATTATTATATGTAATTGCTATTTATATGCGTCCTCAAGAGTGGGTTCTGGCTGTTTATGGATGGCCTTTAATTTACATTCTTACTTTTACTTCGGCCATATTTGTTTTTTTAGAATCTATGGGAGGCAGGAAAGTCTATCTAAAAGAACCCCCCAATATGCTAATGTTGGGGTTCTTTGGGTGTATTTTAATGTCACATATTTCGCATGCGTATTTACAAGGTTCTATTGATTCAATTAGGTTTTTTGCACCAAATGTGATTATGTTCTTTCTTTTTGTTAATATTCTTGTGACAGAGAGGAAAATAAAGATAACTATATGGCTAATAATAATTCTTACAGTTATCTTAGCCGTAGAAGGTATACAACAGCATCATAGTGGTCTTGGTTGGGCTGGACAGATGCCTATTGTTGACACTGAAAGTGGAGAAACTCGTATCCGTTGGATAGGGATATTTAATGATCCAAATGATCTGGCACTTATTTTTGTTGTTAGTGCAGGATTTCTGGTATCATTTATTTTTGGATTAAATAATTTGTTAGTTAAAATCCTAAGCTGTGGCATGTTGTTTCTAATCGGACAAGCACTTTTTTATACTAATTCTCGAGGCGGTTTTTTAGCAATGGCAGCAACAATTACTTTCTTTTTGCTAATGAAAATGAAAAATAAAGTTTTTGCGATAATTGTTGGTGTAAGTATCGCTTTAAGTGGAATACTTCTAGGCCCCTCTAGAATGTCTCAAGTTAGTGCTTCTGAAGCTTCTGCATATGGCAGAATTGAAGCATGGTATCAGGGGTTTCAAATGCTTAAGAGTGCACCAATTTTTGGCGTTGGGGAAGGAATGTTTACCGAACATCATTTTCGTGCTGCACATAACTCGTACATTTCAGTTGCTGCAGAATTGGGAATGCTTGGAATATTTATATGGGTATCATTGATTTATTCTTGCTTTAAGGGATTGGTTTTAGTATCAAGAAAATCATCTAAGGATAAGCCGTATATGCTTGGGCTTGAAGCGGGTTTGTTTGGATTTTTATCAGCGAGTTTCTTTTTATCTAGGTCGTTTATTGCAGTTCTATATATCTTACTTGCTCTATCTGCTTCATTTATGTATACAATTCTTGATAAGAAAGAATATGAGTTTACAAAAAAGGATGTAAAAATATCGGCTATCTTAACTATTGGGATACTACTCCTTGTTTGGGTTTCGATGCGATTTTGCATTTAAATCTAAAAATTGTTATAAATCTTTAATGTTGATAATTTTCTTGATAATTAAGATAAATGATATTTATTGCTTTTTAGTATAATATTTCATGTTAATTTAATATATACCGGATGGCATTCAGATTAATTAGTGAATAATTGTCTATATTTTTGAATAGTTATCAATTTGAGTCTATTTATTAGTAAATCAAAAGTTTTTAATTTGCAGAATTAAAGTACCAAAGGAATTGTGATTATTTATGAGAATAATTAAAAGAGTATTGAGAATATTGTTTAAAATTATGATCGTTCTGAGAGAAGAGTTTGGTATTATTATTGTTCAAAGTTTGCCATCAAGATTAGGGGGTAGTTTTATAAAAAAGTATTTTCTAGTTAATAATGGTGCCAAAATTGGGAAGAATATTTCGATTGATAAAGAAGTTTTGATAAGAAATCCTGAGCATCTTATGATTGGTGATAATGTTGTTATTTCTTTTGGCGTTATTATTACTGCCGCTGGTGGAGTTGAGATTGGGGCTGACGTATTAATTGGATATGGGGCTAAAGTATTATCAGCCAATCATAGAGTGCCCGGAATTAAGCAAACAATTAAATCTGCTGGACATATGTATAAGAAAGTAGTTATTGAAGATGATGTTTGGATTGGTGCTGGCAGTATTGTTCTTCCAGGAGTGAAGATTGGTAAGGGGGCAATTGTTGCAGCAGGTGCTGTTGTAACTAAGGATGTCTCAAGTTTTGTTTACGTTGCGGGTATCCCTGCTAGGATCATAAAGAAAAGAATGGTTGACTAGTATGTCTTATAAAAAAAATCTATTTAAGCACTCTACGCATTATTTCATTGGTGAAATATTGGTTATATTAGCAAGTGTTATATCATTTCCAATTCTTACAAGGATTTTTTCAAAAGAACAGTATGGTCAAATGAGTCTTATCTCAGTTTTGTTGGGATTGGGAGTAACTTTTGCTAATGGTGGTTTCCAGCAATCTACGGTTAGATTTTTTAATGAGTTCTCGCAGAACAAGAGGAAATGTGGAGTAAATGTTTTTTATTCAACATTTTTCTGGGCTTCTCTAATCTTAAGTTTATTCGTAATGACAGGTATAATTTTGCTTTCTTTTTTCCTTCCCGATAGTACTTTTTCTTTGGGGACTAAAAAAATTGTTAGATTTACGGCAATAATAATTGTATTTCAGACCTTAAACAAGCTTTTTTTGAGTTTTTATCGATCTGAACAAAAGACAATCTTATATAATTTATGTTACATAGGAAAGCAATATCTTTCTTTAGGGGGCTCTTTAGCTTTAATATTTTTTGTTGTGGCAAATCTCTATAGCTTATATACAGGAATTATAGTTGCTGAGGGCATATTTGTGATTTTTTTTATATTTGCGTTCATGTATAAGAAAAAGGTGAATTTTTATTTTTTTTCTAAATCGTTCCTAAAAGAAGCAGTTTTTTTTGGTTTCCCTTTTATGTTTCTGAATTCAGCTTTTCTGTTGTTTGATTCAGGAGATAAATACATAATACAGTATTACAAAGGGTTTGAAGCGGTGGGGATTTATTCTGTAGGTTATAGTTTGTCAAGCTATGTTCAATCTGCCATAGTTACGCCTTTTAATATGGCAATTGGCCCATTATGCATGGAAATCTGGGTTAAGCATGGAAAGGAAGCGACTAGTAGATTTTTGTCTGAAGTTTTATATTATTTCATTGCGGTATCTGGACTTACGGTTCTTATTCTAGTGTCTATCCGAAAAGAGATTCTTATTGTTCTTGCAAGTACAAAGTTCGCTGAGGCACACGTTGTTGTACCTTTTGTTATCATTGGTGTGATGCTCTATGGCATTTATAATATTTTTGCAAGAGTGCTATTTATTTACAAGAAAATAATACTACTGCCAATCGGAATACTTCTTTCAGCAGTACTGAATATTGTTCTCAATGTTTTTTTAATACCAATTTGGGGTATAGTTGGAGCTGCTGTTGCTACATTGTTTTCATATATGTTCCTTGTTTTTAGTACATATCTTATTACTTCTAAGTACATGAAAATTGAATTTCCATGGGCTATCATAATAAAGTGCTCGATTGTGGCACTCTGCAGCCATTTTTTTTTATTGCGGGTTCATTTGTTTTCTGGTAGTAAGTTAATTATTATTATTATAAAGACAGTAATTTTAATGGTTATTTATAGTGGTGCAATTGTCTTAGTTGATGAAAAAATAAGAAATTTAATTGGAAAGTTATTTAAAACTTTATTGGATAAAATTAATCATAGATGAAAAGTCAAATTAGAAAAAAAATTAAATTTGTTGTGAATATGTTTCACGGAATTAGCAGAACTTTTTTCTGTAGGTTGATTAATCCAATTATTATTGACAAGAAATATGGCAAATTACTAAGTAGAGCTTTTTATGATTGTGATTGGAGTATGGGAATAAGAAAAGAATTATTAAAGTTGCAGTTAGGATATGCTCAAGAAAGTGTTTGTATAAAGGATCAACTTTGCCATTTGGAAAAAAAAATCATTCTTGATGAAGCAGATGATATTTGCATAGGGAGGATAAAGATTTTTGGTGACAATAGTATTAATATTAAAAACCGTATTAATTGGCACAGAGATTATTTTAAAAGTGTAAATTGGCCGAAGCTTTGTTCTGAATACATAGATATTGATAATTTTCGCAAAGGTATAGATGTTAAGAATGTTTGGGAATTGAATCGTCATCAACATCTTGTGACTTTGGCAAAAGCTTACAGAATTACTGGACACAAAAAATATTCAATTAAAATCACCGAGCAAATTGAGGATTGGATAAGAGCTAATCCAGTAGAAGTTGGGGTTAATTGGAAATCTGGTCTTGAAATAAGTTTGAGAGTCATGTCGTGGATATATGCTCTTAGTTGTATAGTTGAAGATGGGGTCGTTAATGAGCAATTTCTCTTAAAATTTCATAAATCAATATATACTCAAGCAAGCTACATTGCGCAGAATTTATCAAATAAATCATATCCCAATAATCATCTTATTGGTGAAGCATTGGCATTGTTTATCGTTGGTGTAGTTTTTCCAAGTTTTTCTAAACCTAATGGATGGGGCAAAAAGGGGTTTGAGTTATTAGAAGAACAGTCCAAACTTCAATTTTTTAAAGACGGATCTAATAAAGAGCAAGCAATAGGATATCATCGTTTTGTTCTGGAGTTTTATACATTGTATTTAGTTTTATGTGAATATTACGATATTGAAGTTAGTACTGATTTAATGAAGCGAATCGAAAAGATGTATGTTTTTCTAATGTATAGCATCAAACCTGATGGAAGCTATGTTGGTTTTGGTGATAATGATAGCGCAAAGGTAGCAACCTTTTCCGAAAGGTCGAATATAGATACAAGATTACTCTTGTCGATAGGAGCGGCAATATTTGCAAGAGGAGATATGAAAAAAGTTGCAGGAAAGCTTGGCAGTGACTTTATTTGGTTAATGGCACCTAAAAATTGTAAAGAATTTTTTAGTCTGGAAGTAAAAGACCCAATTTATAAATCAATTGCTTTTATTGATTGCGGTATGTACATAATGAGGAGTAGTTGGTCGAAAGAATCATTATATCTTTGTTTTGACTGTGGGCCCCAAGGTTGGGGAGAAGCGGGACATGGACATGCAGATGCATTAAGTTTTGAAATTAACGCTTATGGCGAACGGCTATTAATCGATCCAGGAACTTTTATTTATAATGGAGCGGATAAGTGGAGGAATTTTTTTCGTGGTACGAAGGCTCATAATACAGTTGTAGTTGATAACGAGGATCAATCAAAAGTATTAAATGACGAAGACCCTTTTGGTTGGGCAGTGAGAGCAGATGGTAAGTGTTCCATTTGGGTTTCAACAGATAATTTCGATTTGGTTGAAGGTATTCATGATGGGTATTTAAAACTAGCAGATCCAGTTGGACATAAACGAAAGATATTTTTTGTGAAACATGAATACTGGATTGTAGATGACTTTTTAATATGTCAAGGGGAACATCAATATGATATATATTTTCATTTTCCTCCTGAAGTAATTGCTAAACTTTCAGATCAGACTCTAGAGGTGGTAAATGTTAAAGCGCAAATGTTGTTAATGCCAGTTGAAAAAGAAGCTAGGAAAGCAGAAATTTTTGAAGGTGCTGAGAATCCAATTCAAGGATGGGTTTCTTGCTCTTATGGACAAAAAATGAAAGCCCCAGCACTTAAATATTCAAAGAAGGTAATCGGCTCAACAAGATTTAGTACACTTTTGTATCCGTTTCGACCTAGTTCTAAGCCTCTGATTAAGATTAAACAAGTTAACTGTAACAATGAAAAAAATATCAAAGTAGATAATTCATCTTGTTATGAAATTAAAATTGACAGTTTCACAGATTTTTTGCTTTTTTCTGATTTACAAAAGAGTGAAAAGAAATTTTCTAAATTTCGTACTGATGCTGCATTTCTTTATTTGCGTCTTGATTCAAATGATTGTTTAGTTAGTATTTTTATGTCTGAAGGATCTTTCTTGAAAATTGAAGAAGCTATGATTTTTAATTCTGATAAATTTTTATCATGGGTTGAAGTAGATTTTAAAAAATTTTCAACAATTGTGTTAATTCCAACTGGATCTACTCTTAGATTATTCTTAAAAGCTACAGATGCGGTTGGAACAGGAGTAACAGATGCTAAAATATGTTTTATGGGGGATCATTTCTTAGTAGAAAATTAGAAGGGAGAACGCAATTGAAGAAAGTATTAATAATAGCATATCATTTTCCACCAGTTGGTGGGAGTGGGGCTCAGCGTATCATAAAATTTGTTAGATATTTGCCTGAATTCGGATGGCAGCCGCTAGTTTTATCTGTGAAAGAACCGAAGCGATATGAGTTAAGAGATGATACGTTACTTAGAGAAATTTCATCAACTACTAAGGTTTTTAGGACTTACGAGTTTAATATTTTTGAATTATTATATAAAATTAAAGGGGGCGCTAAAAGGGGTGGGAATATACCCCCATATAGTGACAAAAAAGAAGATGCTTCGGTAAGTAATTTTAAGTCAAAACCAGGATTACTTGATGGAATTAAAAGGCTAGTTATTTCTTTTTTTCAAACTCCTGATGATAAGATTGGTTGGTTTCCCTTTGGCTTCTTTACTGGTTTATATGTAACTAAAAAAGAGAATGTAGATCTGCTTTTTTCTTCAAGCCCATCGGTTATTTCGCATTTAATCGCTTTAGGAATTAAGCTTTTGACTGGTAAAAATTGGATTGCTGATTTTAGAGACCCTTGGACATCTATTCTCTTGCAAACAAAAGTTACTCCGTTTAGGCGGAATCTTGAGATTTTTCTTGAACGAAAGGTGATAGAAAAGACCGATAAAGTTATTTTAAATACTGATCGCACAAGAAATGATTTTTTGACAAGATATCCTAACTTAGATAGTAGTAAATTTATCACAATAACTAATGGTTTTGATAATAATGATTTTCCTAAGGAAATTGGCTCGCAATCAAAGGATAAGGATATTTTTGTTATATCTCATACTGGCGAATTTCATGAAAAGTTGCGGGAACCACTTAATTTTCTCGAAGCAATATCTCAATTGATTAATGAGAATAAAATTAGACGTGAAGAGATTATAGTTAACTTTGTCGGAGGTGGAAAATACCTAGAAACAGAAGATTTTCTTATTCCGTTTAATGTTATGCAATTAAGGGATGTTGTTAAAATTGTAGAACACGTTTCACATGATAAATGTATAGAATTTTTAAGGGGATCAGATTTACTCTTGTTATTGCAGCCTACAATAGTTTTTAAGCTGCAAGTTCCTGCTAAAGCTTACGAATATATATACACTCAAAAGTCAATTTTGTCATTATCTCCTATTAATACTGCAACTACAGATTTAATTGCTTCATTGAATAATGGGGTTGTTGCAGATCCTGATAGTGTGAATGATATTAAAAAGAAAATTTTTGAATTATTTTTGAGATTCAAAAAAGAAGGGCTTAAAATTGATGGGGGAGATGCAACTACTACTAGGTTTAATCGAAGGAATTTAACTAGTGACCTTGCCGTAACTTTCAATCAGGTATCGGGTGTTGAGTAGTTTTAACAGTTTTGTTCTAAATGAGAAAAAATGGCAGATGGCTTAAATGACTTTCTGCGTTGATCCCTAAAATATAGAGGTTTAAATCAATATATGAGACGTATAAATCTAATGCAAATAGTTTTTACACTGGAACTTGGAGGTTTGGAGTGTTTAGTTTTAAATTTGGTGAGAAAGCTAAGCAAAACCAAATATAATATTTCTGTGTGCAGTTTGAGTCCTACCGGTAAGTTAGAGGATAAATTCATTGAAATGGGAGTTAAGGTGTATCATATTGAGAAAAGCAAAGGAATAGATTATTCGTTATATTTTAAGCTGGCGAGATTTTTGAAAAAAAATAAAATAGATATAATCCACACTCACAATCCTGCTCCGTGGTTCTATGGAGTTCTAGCCGGAAAACTTGCTGGAGTTAAAGCAGCTGTTCACACGGAACATAGTTCTTTATTTGCTGAACAAAATAAGCTTATGTTGGCAGAAAAATTTTTATCTCGTATAACAGAGGCGGTTGTTAGCGATTCTGATAAGGTAACTGATTTCTTAGTCAAAAAGCTTGGAATCCGTGAAAACAGAATAACTACTATTGTTAACGGTATAGACCTTGATGAGTTTAAAAAAGTGATAGATATTAAAGCTAAAAAAGCAGAATTAGGTATTCCCGAAGATAGTTTGGTTATAGGTAATGTAGCGAGACTTGAGCCGGTTAAAGATCATTTGTATTTACTTGATGCTTTTAATAGAGTTGTTCCGTTTATGTCTAATGCTATTTTAGTTGTAGTAGGAGGGGGAAGCCAATCTGAAATCCTGAAGGCAAAGGCAATTGAGCTGGGGATAGCGGATAAAGTTTTCTTTCTAGGGGTTCGAGATGATATCGCTGCAATTTTAAGGATCTTAGATGTTTTTGCGTTGACTTCGATTAATGAAGGGATATCATTGAGTATACTGGAGGCAATGGCGTCAGGACTTCCTGTTTTAGCAACAAATGTAGGTGGAAATCCTGATGTTGTAGTGGATGGGGAGACGGGTTTCTTATTGCCTTTAAAAAATCCTGATAAGGTGGCAGAAATAATGAAAAATTTGCTTAGCAATAAAGAATTATCAATGCGCATGGGAGAGGCTGGTCTCATGAGGGTAGTGCAGTTATTCAGTTTAGATAGGATGGTCCAGAATTATGAGAATGTTTATGATCATTGGTTTAAAAAAAGGATAAAGGCATGAAGATTCTGGTAATTACAAATCTATACCCTAATAAATTCGAACCCACAAAGGGTGTGTATAATAAACAGATGGTTAATGAGTTATCAAAATTATGTGAGCTCAAGGTTGTTGCTCCTGTGCCTTGGGTCCCAGCGCCTAGAATTATTGAAAAGTTATTATTTTACAATAATATCACCGAAAAAGAAATCATTGATGGTATAGAGGTTTTTCATCCTCGAAACTTTATTTTACCTAAGATAGGGCGTGTGATGTATGGAGTATATTTTTATCTTTCGCTTTACGGGAAAATAAAAAAGATTCATGAAAGTTTTAAATTCGACATTATTTTAGCTTTATGGGTGTTCCCGGATGGGGTGGGGAGCTATTATATAGCAAAAAAACTTAAAGTGCCTATTATTGTGGAAGCTTTAGGATCGGACATAAATATTTATACTAAGTATTTTTTAAGAAGGAAAATTATCTCTAGCATCTTAAATAAATGTGATAGAGTTATTGCAGTAAGTACAAAACTTAAGGATACTATGGCTAGTATTGGTGTCCATTCTGAGAAAGTCAGCGTTATTAGCAATGGAGTGAACAGCCTTGCTTTTAATAGGATAGATAAAAGAAAAGCCAGGGAAATTTTAAAGTTATCTGTTGGTTCAAAGATAATTTTGTTTGTTGGTAATCTTGTACCTGTAAAAGGTGTAAATTTCCTTCTTGATGCTTATAAAATGGTTGCTAGTAATGATAAGAATGTACAACTTATTTTAGTAGGCGATGGGTTTTTAAAGCAATCATTAGTCAAGAAGGCTAAAGATTATAATATAGAGGTAAATTTCTGCGGGAAAGTATCTCACTCAGATGTTTCTTTATGGATGAATGCCTGTGATGTTTTGTGTTTACCGAGTCTAAACGAGGGGTGCCCAAATGTTATTTTAGAGGCAATGGCTTGTGGCAGTCGGATAGTTGCTTCGTGTGTTGGTGGAATCCCGGAAATGGTTAGTTCTTACAGTCGAGTAGAATTAGTGAAACCTAAAGATGTAAAACAACTAGCAAAAGCTCTGACAAGTGCAGTTACTAATGAGAAAAATATAGAAGAAATTAAAAACGTAATAAACAATAGAAGTTGGCACGATGCTGCTCAAGAAATTCTTTTTGAATGCAATAAAGTTAAAGATAAATTCAAGGAAATCAATCAGGATAAAGATATTCCCGCGACTGATTTTAAAAAAAATAAGATAAAAGTGTTAGCAATTACCAATTTGTTTCCTAGTAGTAAGGAGCCTACACGAGGGATATTCAATAAACAGCAGTTTTTAGAATTAGCAAAATTGTGTGATCTGAAGGTTGTTGCGCCTCTTCCTTGGCATATAAAAATCGATGTCCCTAGAAGGGAAAAAATAGATGGCATTAAAACTTATCATCCACGATATATTATGACTCCTTTGATTGGAAGATCATTATATGGAGTTTTCTTTTATTTGTCTTTATGTGGCTTTATGAAAAATTTACATAAAGAGTTTCCTTTTGATGTTATTTTGTCTACTTGGGCATATCCAGATGCTTTTGGAAGTTACTTGATCGCTAAAATGCTTAAGAAACCGATTGCAATAAAAGTGCATGGTTCAGATATTAATGCTTATTCTGCGTATTTTTTGCGTAGAAAGATGATACGTTGGGCTTTATCTAATTGTGATAAGGTGATAGCGGTAAGTAATGGTCTGAAGGAAGCAATGATAAAAATTGGGGTGCCTCAAGAAAAAATTGATGTTATTCCTAATGGAGTAGATTCTAATTTATTTAAACCTATGGATATTGGAGAATGCCGCAAAAAACTCAATTTGCCGATTAATAGTAAAATTATTTTATATTTAGGAAATTTTGTTTCAGGAAAAAAACTGGATGTATTAATTGATGCTTTTTATGCATTATCTCGGTTGGATAAAGATATTTTGCTGCTCCTAGTTGGAGATGGTACAATGAGGAATGTTTTGCGGGAAAAAGTGAATAAATTAAGGATTGCTCATTGTGTGGTTTTTGCCGGTCGGCAACTTCATTCAAAAATGAATTTATATATAAACGCCTGCAATGTCCTTTGTCTTCCTAGTATGAGTGAAGGATGCCCTAATGTCATTTTAGAAAGTTGGGCTTGTGGAAAGCCTGTTGTCGCAACTAAAGTAAAAGGTATTACCGAATTGTTTATTTCGAATGAAAGGGGAATCTTAGTTGAGCCTGATAATGTCGAGAGCTTAGTGCGCGGCCTTTCTCAAGCTTTAATGCTTGATTGGGATTGTGTTTTTTTGAAAGAGCAAGTATTATGTAATAGTTGGGGAGATAATGCGAAAAGTCTTTTTAAAATTTTACAAGACATAGGTATAAATGAAAACTAAAGTTTTGATAACTATTGATACTGAATTTTCATCGCATAAAGATGGTATGGGAATATTTGGTAATATTGCGGGTAAATTTTATGGAATTCCTTTATTTATGCAATTAGCAAGAAAATATAATATTAAATTTACTTTTTTTGTTGATGTTTATGGAGTAAGAGAAATCTTTAAAAAGGAATTTATAAAAATATGCAATGAACTAATAGTCGAAGGTCATGAATTGCAGCTGCATACTCATCCGGATGGATTATTTGATAAAAATAGAGGGAAACTATGCTTGTATTCATTAGCCGAACAGATTCAAATAATTAAAAAGGGTAAAGAGTTGTTTGAGTCTTGGTTTAGGATATCTCCCCTAGCCCATAGAGCAGGCGATTGGGGGGCTAATAACGATACATTAATAGCTTTGCTTAAAAATGGGATTAGATTGGATAGCTCTATGTTTGCAGGATATAAGTATTGCGAATTAAGTAGAAATAGCAGTCTGGTACAAAGTAAAGGCATAATCGAGCTTCCTCCATCAACTTACAAAATCAATGGTTTGAAAATTTTTAATAACGGGAAACTACTTTCCACAAATGGCAATCCGCTTTCTGAGATTTTATATGTTCTGGAAAACAAAATAAAAGAGCGAGTTCCTATAATAAATTTTGTTTATCATAGTTTTAGTTTTTTAAAATGGAATAAAAAAAGAACGAAATATGAATTTTCGAAAAATGAAATAGCTAAATTCGAAGTATTGCTGAACATCATTTCTAAAAATAGCAATCTAGAACCAACATTGCTAAGAACATTGAATGTGGAAAAATATTTAAATGCAAATGATAAGGAAATATCTACAGGGTTGGTTTATTTTATTCCGAGATTGTTGGATCGGATGAAACATTGAGTTTAACGGGAAAGGAGTAAATTTTAGTGAAAATTATTAATGTTGTTGGCGCACGACCAAATTTTATAAAAATTGCACCCATAGTAGCTGAAATGGAAAAAAGAGAAGATATGGAATATCTATTAGTGCATACTGGACAGCACTATGATTTCAAGATGTCTCAGGTTTTCTTTCAGGAGCTTGAAATCCCTGAACCTGATATTTATTTAAATATTGGCTCAGGAAGTCATACGGAACAAACCGCTAAAATAATGATCGAATTTGAGAAAGTTTTACTCAAAGAAAAACCAGACATGGTATTAGTGGTGGGTGATGTAAATTCGACGATGGCTTGTTGTATTACCGCTGTAAAAATGGATATTCCAGTTGCTCATGTTGAGGCTGGTTTGCGTAGTTTTGATAGAACTATGCCGGAAGAGATAAATCGGATATTGACTGATTCGATTTCTGACTATCTTTTTACCACTGAAAAAAGCGGAGAGATTAATTTGTTGAAAGAAGGTGTTTCAAGTAATAAGATATTCTTTGTGGGTAATGTCATGATAGATTCGCTGCTTAAGAATATAGAAAAAGCAAAAAAATCGGATATTCTTGATCGGTTAAATATAAAAAAACAAGAATATGTATTGGCTACGCTTCATCGGCCATCTAATGTGGATAATAAAGAGGGTTTGTCTAAAATATTTGAAGCATTAGAAGTGATACATAAACAGATAAAAATTGTTTATCCTGTACATCCGCGAACAAGAAAGAATATTGAGAATTTTGAAATGGACAAACGTTTTTCATTTCTTAAATCACTTGATGTTTCTTCGGGAAATGATAATTTTTTATTCATTGATTCTTTGGGCTATCTTGATTTTATGATGCTTATGAGCCAAGCAAAGTTTATTTTAACAGATTCCGGAGGGATTCAAGAAGAATCAACAGTTCTCGGAGTTCCTTGTTTAACTTTACGTAATAATACTGAACGTCCTGAAACTATTGATGTGGGGACTAATATCCTTGTGGGAACTGATAATAGTAAGATTATTGAAGAAAGTTTAAAAATTATAAATGGGGATAAGAAAACAGGGGGAATCCCTTCGCTGTGGGATGGTCATGCGGCGAAGAGAATAGTTGATATCCTGATTGAGAAAAATAAAAAGGGAAGGGATTAGAGTGAAAGATAATTGGCCTACAATACTTTATTTTGGTAATGATTGGTTTGGAGATAATAGGACGAGCAGTCATCATATCGCCAGGTTACTTGGGGAGAAACATAAAATTGTGTATGTGGAGTGTCCTGGGTTAAGAGCTCCCAAAGGATCTTCAAGAGATATTAAGAAACTTTTTTCCAAAGTAAAGAAGTCTCTACAAGGCGTAAGAAAGTTGGAGGAAAACTTTTTTCTCTTCACGCTTTTTCAAATTCCGTTTCATAAATTTAAGATCATGCGAAAAATAAACAGCGCGATTATTGTTTATTCTTTAAAACAGTTGTGCCGTAAGCTTAAAATTGAAAATCCAATTCTTTGGTTTGTTGTCCCGCATATAGCAGATGTAGTGGGAAAACTTGATGAAAAACTGGTGGTATATTACTGTATAGATGATTATTCATCATTGCCAGGGGTTAATAAAATGATGGTGGAAAATATGGATGAATTGCTGACAAAAAAAGCTGACATTGTTTTTGTTTCCGCGGAGCCATTGTTAGAAAGCAAGAAGGATATGAATCGTAATGTTATTTTAAGCCGGCATGGAGTAGATTATGATCACTTTAATAAAGCTTGTTCTCCGAAAATTGAAATCGCGGAAGAAGTGAAGGATATGAAAAAACCGGTTATTGGTTTTTTTGGATTAATCGAGACATGGATTGATTTGGATTTGGTTAAATTTCTGGCTGAATCAAGGCCGGAATGGAATTTTTTAATGATTGGAAGAGTTGCTGTAACGGATAATCCTTGCGCGGATTTGCCAAATGTTCGGTTTATTGGTAGTAAGAAATATGAGATATTGCCGGAATATGCAAAAATTTTCGATGTGGCAATTATTCCTTGTAAAATAAATAAGCTGATTATTAATTTTAATCCTTTGAAATTGAGAGAATATTTAGCGATGGGTAAGCCTGTTGTTTCAGTAAGAGTTCCCGAGGTTGAAGCTTTTTCTGATGTTATAGAGATTGCGGATACATATCAAGAGTTTTTAGATAATGTGGATTTTGTTTTGTCAAACGATAATCAAGAAAAGTTCAACAAAAGACTTGATAAAGTGAAGGATTCTTCTTGGAAATCCCGAGTAGATTTTGTTATAAGTCAGGTTGACAAAATATTGAGTAAAAAAAATAGGTAGTAAATAGCAGAAGGGAAAATAATGAGTAAACAAATTAAATCTAATTTAAAAATCGGGATTATCGGTTGCGGTAATATCGCAAAAGTCCATTTGAATTATGTGAAAGGGCTAGTGGATTTGTCGAACATAGCGCTTTGTGAGAAAGATGAGATACGTTTAAAGGAATTCGCCAAAGACAGTGGAGTGACAAACAATTTTAATCTGCTTAATGATTTAATTGAGCAATTCAAGCCGGATATAGTTCATATTCTTACGCCACCCGCTAGCCATCGAGACATAGCTATTGAGTGTCTTCAAAAAGGTGTGAATGTTTTAATAGAAAAGCCAATGTGTGTCTCACTCAAGGATGCAGAGGAGATAATTAAAGCAGCAAAAGATGCTAAACGACTTGTATGTGTAGATCATATGCGTTTGTATGAGAGCCCAATGCTGAGATTTAAAAAAATTTATGATAGTGGTGTTTTGGGTGAGATTGTTAAAATTTCTGCTGGGTACAGTTATGACAGCAAAGCACGAGTGGATACTGACGCTGCTTCGCGTTGGCGTAATAAGCTCCCAGGGGCTTCATTTTTCGATGTTTTACCCCACCCTCTTTGTATTATAGAAGAGTATTTGCCTGAGATTAAATTGGATAATGCTACATTGCGTAAAGACAGCCATGGTGAAATAGATGAAGTTTTATGTACTTTTTCTTCAAAAAAGGCTATTGCTTCACTGCATATGTCATTGAATGTCTTTCCCTTAGTAAACTATATTACTTTTGAGTGTACAAATGGTTTGGTAAATATAGATTTCAGAAACTTTCTTTTTTATATGCGCAGATCTGTTGGTTTACCTGGTCCGATTGAACGTATAATTGGCAATCTAAGTATTTCTTGGCAGATATTTGCTGGAACATTAAGTAGTATTTTTAAATTTATTCAGGGAAAACTGGATCCTTATGATGGGCTGAAGTATATAATTGTTGATTTTTATAAGGCGGTTGAAACTAAATCTTTAAAATCAATAGTGCC
>Ga0180007_10003642_pt1 | contig 16977 bp, 16 predicted proteins | sample MM_PC_MetaG_FD_121122 | JGI IMG/M metagenome (GOLD analysis project Ga0180007, IMG submission 121122) | Groundwater microbial communities from the Aspo Hard Rock Laboratory (HRL) deep subsurface site, Sweden - MM_PC_MetaG | ecosystem: Environmental > Aquatic > Deep subsurface > Groundwater... | reverse complement strand
GCCTACACCCGCCGGATGCTGGAGGACCAGGAACTGGTGGAGTTCAACCCCCGCTTTTTGGCCCGCCTGGACGCCCTGGGCCTGGACACCCCGGAGAGCCGCCGGGCCTTGTCCGCCCGTGGCGCGGCGGGGGCCGTCGCCGGCCTGCCGCCGGAGCTGGCCGCCGTGTTCGCCACGGCCCACGAGATTTCCCCGGACGCCCACCTGGCCATGCAGGCCGCCTTCCAGGCCTCCACCGACAACGGGGTGAGCAAGACAGTGAACCTGGCCGCCGAGGCCGCTCCGGAGCAGGTGCGCCGGGTCTTCACCCAGGCCCACGCCCTGGGGCTGAAGGGAGTCACCGTGTTCCGCTCCGGCTGCCGGGGCCGCCAGGTGCTGGAACTGTTGCCCCTGCCGGGCCGGGAGGCCCCGCCGGTGGTGCACCGCTCGGGTCACTGCCCCCGTTGCGGAGGGCTCCTCAAAACCGACGGCGGCTGCCTGGCCTGCTCCTTCTGCGGAGCCTCGGGCTGCGAATAGCCCCGACCGAACCCTACACAATTGACCCTTGCCAGTTGGCGAATATGGTCGGATACTTCTAAGAGATAGAGGCGTGAAGGTTGCGCTTCGCCTTACAAGGGGGATGCGAATATGCCCACGGTCAAAGAGCTTAAAGAAACCGCCCGCAAGCTGCAAATACCCGGGTACAGCAAACTCAATAAAACCGACCTCAGCCGCGCCGTGCAGCTTTATGAATGCGCCCGCAAGCTGAAGGTGAAGAACTACGCCCAGATGCCCGAGGATGAATTGATCCGCGCGGTACAGGTGGCCGAGGGCAACCAGCCCTGTTTTAAGCAGATAGACGATTGCGGCCAGGACGACTGCGCCTGGGTCGCCCCCTGCCAGGGGCGTTAGACCGCAGACTCATCTTCTGCTTCCAATCCCAGTTCCCGGCGCAGCCACTGCTTTAGCGCTGGGCTGAGGGGAAGCTGTCCCCGAGGCATGTCCTGGCCCTCGCCGCCCTGGGCCGCCGCCTCCACCAGCTCAGCCGGGGCCGGGGCCTGGGCCACCTCCCGGCTGTCCACATAGGTGCGCTCCACCAGAAGCACCTTGTTCTCCCCCCGCCAGGTGGACAAATAGAAGTAGTACACCGCCTCCAGCCCCCGCCGGGCGGTGGTGGATTTTATCTGATAGGCCTCGAAGGCCTGGGCCGGGGTTATCTCCCAATCGATGTTGCCCACGATCTCCGGGTGGGTCTTCAGCTCGTCCCAGGACAGCATTTTTTCACTTTCTTGACATCTTTAAAGACGTTGCATGTGTTGCGCCCCAGCCCTCAGGGTATATAGTACCGGCAAATGCAAACCAACCGCACTGCGGTTCATAACATCTAAATAAAAAAAGGCGGTGCCATATGGCGTCTGCAAATCAAGAGTCCGGCAAGCTGTTCATGGTCTATTGCTATGCCGACATGCAACCCAGCGAGGAGGGCGAAGACCGCTCCTGCTATTTCAGCTATCTGCTCCGGGCCGGTTCGGTGGAAGAGGTCGGCGACATCTGCGCCGCCGAGTTCGCCAAGTTCCCCCTGGACGGCGAGCCCTTCCAAAAGGGTGACGCCATCGCCATCGAGGAGATCGTGGAGATCGAGGAGATCCCGCCCCAGGGCGCGATGCTCGACTGCAAGGTGATGCAGGGCGACTACAGCTTCGTGGGCGGCATGGCCCCCTTCAGCGAAGAGAGCGACGGCATCATCGTCTACGAGATCATGCCCGAGGACGAGGACGACGAGGAGGCCGAGCAGGAGGCCCTGGTCATCCTAGGCGAAGAGTAGCCCCTTAGCGTCGCGCCGAAATAGTCAGGGCCGCCCGCCAGGGCGGCCCTGTTTGTTTGTAAGATGAGGATGCAAGGATAAGTTAATTAGTCTTGCGATAGTTTAAATCCACAGGCCCTGAGATCTTTCATAATAGAATATGCGATTTCTTCTATGTTTTTTGAGTAATGTTTGTAAATTAAACCACTAACGTCCGAAGGGAGTGCAACACCGCCTGTGTGAAGACAGCAAACTCTGGAACGGCCAAGCTTGCCAACAAAAAACCTGACCTGACCAGATCGATGTTTATTGTGGTCTATGTTTTCCCCGCCAAATAAAACCTAATGGATGTTTCTTTGCGATTTATCCCAATACTTTTTTCTCACCTCCCGGCGTAGCACCTTGCCCACCGCGCTCAGCGGCAGTTCGCTGACGAACTCAATGCTCTTGGGCACCTTGTAGCGGGTCAGGTTCTCCTTGCAAAAAGCGATGATCTCTTCTTGGCTGGCCGAGGCGTCGTCTTTTAGCACCACCACCCCGCACACCGCCTCACCCCAATAATCATCGGGCATGCCCACCACGGCGGAGTTCTGAATGGCGGGATGGGCGTTGAGCGCGTTTTCCACTTCCTGGGCGTAAACGTTGAAACCGCCGGTTATGATCATGTCCTTTTTGCGGTCCACCAGGTAGATGCGGCCGAACTCGTCGCAGTAGCCGATATCGCCTGATTTCCAGAAGCCGTTTTCGCTGAAGTTGGCTTTGGTCTGCTCCGGGTCGTTGTAGTAGCCGGCTATGGTGTTCCCGCCCCTGATCCAGATTTCTCCCTCTTGGCCGACAGGCGCTTCCTCGCCGGTTTCGCCGCAGATCATCACCTCAACCCCGGGCACCGGCGAACCCACGGATTTCAGGATGCTCCTTTGCTCCTCGGTTTCAAAGGCGTGGTCCTTGCGCCCGAGCACCGTGACCGGCGGCCAGGACTCGGTAGAGGCGTACCCCTGCACGAATACCTGGCCGAACTGCCCAAGCAACTCTTCCAGCTTGGCCGGGGAAATGGGCGAGGCTCCGTAGCGAATGGTCCTGAGGCTGCTCAAGTCATATTTATCGGGCAGGCCCATGTCCAGCATACGGTAGAGCACGGTGGGAACTGTGTAGATCAAATCCACTTTGGACTGCTCTACCGTATGGCACATCAAATCGATGTCCACCCGGTTGAGGGTCATGGTCTCACCGCCCTTGAAGTAGGCGGGCAGGATCACCGCGCCGGAGGCGTGTGTGATGGGAGTGGACAGCAGGGCCTTGGGTTGATCAAAAGGATACAGTTCGATGTAGTGGATGGGATTGAGGCCCGCGCTGAACATGTTGGAGACGCTGTACATGGTGCACTTGGCCTGGCCGGTGGTGCCGCCGGTGAATCTCATAATGGCAATATGTTTGCTTTGGTCTTCATATACGAATTCGTTGTCCGGATCCCGGGTGGATGCCTGGGCCACTAGGTCCCAGAAGTAATAGACTCCTTCCATGAGACGAGAGGGCTTGTCCATGGAAACCATGCTTATGCCCCGACCGCGCAGGTCGTCGTAATACTCCTCCACCAGGGCTTGTTCGATGAACACCAGCCGCGCGTTCACCCAATCGATCTGATGCAGATGCTCCTGCCGTGAGTCGCGAATGCCCAGCCAGAGGGCGGTGGCCTTGGCCTTGGTCATCCACAGGTGCAACAGGCCCATGTTGTCGTTTTCCAGCAGGGTGGCATAGCGGTCGCCATCACCAAGGCCGAACTTGTTCTCCAGAACGTGGCAGATTTGATTGGTCAACTCGTGCAACTGACCAAAGGTGAGCCTGCGGTTTCTTTCAACGTTGTAGAGCGCCGGCGCGTCCCAGTAGCGGCGAGCGGTTTGCTTCATAAGCCTGGCTATATTTATCAACATGATGCTTACCCCTTTAAGGTGGTCGGGACGATTCCCAGGCCTATCCCCGGCAGAAGGCGCCCCCGAAGGCGAAAGAATTGAAAGATAAGTTGATCATTCCCCAGTCGGTGAAACCATTTCCTCGATAATCTCGCGCACGGATTTAATCTGGTGGATCAGCCCGGTGACCTGGCCGGCGGCCAAGGTGTAGACATCCAGGTCGCCTTGAATCCAGGCCTTGCCGATGTCCTGCCTGCGGATGGCTCGGCCCTGGCTTGCGTCCTCCCTGACCCGCCGGGCCAAGGCGGTGGGCAGAACCCGCACCATGATCCTGTCGGTGCGGTCGATCAAGAAGGTGTCCGTCTCCGCCGCCTGGCAAATCATGGCCTTGTAGCTTTCATGGGCGATGCATTCGGTCGAGGCGATGAAACGGGTCCCCACCTGAACCCCCTGGGCGCCCAGGGCCAAGGCCGCGCGGAAGCCCCGGGAGTCGCCGATGCCTCCAGCTGCCACCACGGGCACGTTCACCGCATCGCACACCGCCGGCACCAGCACCATGGTGGCCACCGCGTCATGGCCCTGGATGCCGCCGGATTCGGCCCCTTCGGCTATGACCGCGTCTACTCCCGCGGCTTGAGCCTTGATGGCCTTGTCCACGGTGGGGCAAACGTGCAGGACCTTGACGCCTTGGGGTTTGAGCAAATCGACCAAGGGGCCGGGATTGCCCGCACTGGTGGTGATGGCCTTGATGCCCATTTCCACCATGACCAGGGCCATCTCGGCGCAACGGGGGTTCAGGACCGTCAGGTTGGCCCCAAAGGGTTGATCAGTCAGGGCCTGTATTTGCTGAATCTGGCGGCGTAGTTGTTCGGCGTCTTCTTGGAAGGCCGAGCCCAATACGCCGTAGCCACCGGCGTCAGATACCGCCGCCACCATCTCAGGGTTGCAGATGACTCCCATCGCGCCTTGGATGACGGGGTGTCGGCACCCCAGCAACTCGGCAATATTTTGCATGATGTCCTCCATTGGGGCGGTGCGGCTAATCCTTCAGGTCGAGATGGAAAGGGACCCTTTTGCGGGTACGCCAGTTGAACTCGCAGCCAAAGTCCGGGGTAGGCCAACCGTGGCGGCTTCGCTCCCGCAGGTTGTAAACCGCCCCGTGCTTTTTGGACTCAAAGCCTACGTTGCCATAAAAGGCCGCCTCTTCCAGCGGGCCCACGGAAATAGCCCCGGCTTGCCGGGCCTGCTCCACCAGTTCGCCACCCTTTTTGCTGCGCACGATGAAGCCGTTCCAATGAGGTGTTTTCTTCCAGGGCCCATCCTGTCCTCCGGCGAAAATGTCCCCCAGGGAGATGTCGGCCAACTCCGCGGTCCAGTCAGGGCACATGCGGCAGCGGTCCCTAATCATCCAGAGGTAGTTGCTCATACGGTCGGTGTTTTGTATGGTCGTTTCGCAACCGTCGGCGCCGTGCAATACGACGTCCTGGGAATCTGGTCCTCCCCGGTAAACCATCTTGGTTATATCGTCGAGCTTCACGCCGCTAAATTCGCCTATCACATGCTCGGTCACGCGATAGGAAGTATTGGCTCCACAGAACAGGCCCAGGATGAAAACGATGCTTTTGCTTAGGGTCTTCGCCTCACCGGAAGCCATGAGTTTGCGCAGGCCGTGAACCTGGCACGGCAAACCCACCACGGCGAGCCTCTCGCCAGGCTTGGCTTGCTTCAGGGCCGCCAAGGACGGACAAATCTGGTACTTGGAGCCAGCTGCTTGCCTGATTTCATCGGGGGTGCGGGCCAGCATTGGCTGGGTCCGCCAGGGATGTTGTTGGTCCATCCCTGTTACCACGGCCGCGTCTATGATTCCCCGCTCCATGGCGTAGATAAGCAAGGCGGAGGTAATCCCTCCGCTGGCCGAGGCGCGGCGCAGGGAATCATCTTGGGCATGCCCCCTGAGCAAGGCTGTGTAAATCCCAAGGTATTCTTCCTCTTGGGTGCGGGTTCGCCCAAAAAATTTCTTTTCCAGCAAGGGTAGGGGGATCAACGCCCCGGGGCAGGCAAGGCCGCATCTGCCGCAGGCGAGACATTCACCGCTTAAATATGGCTCCTCCTGCTCCATGTCCCACTCAAGGCACCCGTTGGGGCAAGCGCCTACGCATAGGCCGCAGGCCGTGCAAAGCCCTTTTTGGATGACCTGCCTTTCCAGTTTTTGGAACTCTTCAATAAGCATATGGGGCTTCCGAAGAAGTTGGCTTTTCCATGAGCCGTTTATAAAAACTGGCCGCGGGCTCGCTAGCCCGCAGCCAGCCACAAAGTAGGGTGAGGCTTTCTACTTGCCCACCTTCCACTCCGGCTGCCAGAGTTTGATTTCCTTGAGGTACTTGGCTATGCCGGGATGCACCGGCACCCCCTGCACCGCTCCGATGCCCTTTATCTGCATTTCGCGGGCGAATTTGGGATTGGTGATTCCCTTGAAGAACTTGTGGCCCTTCTTGAAATCAGCCTGCGCCTGAGGTGAAAAAAGGGTCTTAAGATAGGTGTAGGCGTCTTCGGTCTTGACGTCCGAGCCGAAGTGCCAGCCCCACCACTCCACGCCCATCCAGGTGGTTTTACCCTTGATGCCGGTGTTCTGTTTGAAGGGGGTGGCCAGCTTTTCGAAACCAATGCCGTACTTGCCTAGCTCCGTGGACAGCTTTTTCACCTCCGCCTCGTTGGGCTCGATGATCTTTATCTTCACCTGGGTGTCGATGTTCTGGGTCCAACTGGGCATGGCCTTGGCGCGGGCCACCAGATAGACGCCGACCACGTCCACCAGGCCGGACTTCAAGGCGTTGGCCGCATCCATGTAGCCCATCTGCACGTTTTTGCCCATCTTGATGTCCAGGGCCTTGAGCATGTACTTAAAGCCTTCGGATATGCCGCTCCCCATCTTGCCGGGGAAAACCTTTTTACCCTCGATGTCCGCCAAGCTCTTGATGTCGTCGCGATCGGCCCTGGTGATCCAAAAGAGGTTAGCGTCAAAGTAGTAGAAGCCCTGGTAGATTTTGTTCTTGAGCGGGGTCTTGGCATAAGGCCCCTGGGAATTGAATGCCTGCCACAGGTCCACGCCGCTGCCATAGGGGATGGCGCACTTTCCCGCCGCGGCGTCCCTAAAACCAGCCACAGGCGAGGAATAGGGTATACCCGAGATCCGCAGGTCGGAATATTTGCTGATGGTTTTGGCAATAGTGGTTCCCACGGCATAGCCCGCAGTGCCTTCGCGGTTGATGTTCATAATCAAGGTGTCGTCTGCGGTGGCCTGTATTGGAACGGCCATGACCCCGGCAATCATGGCCAAGACGGCCAGCAAAATGATGAAGTTCATCTTTAAACTTTTTAATGACATGTACTTCCCTCCCTTTTCGTTGGGTTACACCCCTATGCCGGATTTACATCCAGCTTCTTTCTCCAATAAATGGTAATTAGGCCCAGCAGAACCAAGCTGGCCGCCACCGCGCCCCAGGCCAGAACCGCGTACGAGGAAAACAGGGCCAAAAAGCCTACGACCAGCAACAGCGCCCTGGTCAAACTGGCCACGGTGCCTGGGTATCTTATTTGCAGGCCTGCGGTGATGGCGATGATGCCCACCCCCACGCGTACAAAGGCCACCAGGCCGTCCCCGTCGAGCTTGAGCAGGTTGGGTTGAAAAATAAAACAGAAAGGCAAAAGATACTTGGCCACCCCGAGTTTCATGGATTCCCAGGCAGTTTCCATATAGCCGGACCCGCTTAGGCCGCAGGCGATGGGGATGATGCCTGCCACCGGCGGGGTTATGGCCGAAAGCATCGCGAAGTAGAAGATGGCAAAGTGGGTGGCCAAATCCGGGATGCCGAATGACTGCAGGGCCGGTGCGGCAACAATAACGGTGAGGATGTAGGCGGCCACTGTGGTCACCGCCATCCCGAAGAGGATGCATACCAGCATCACTAACATGATCACCGGCACCATGTGGTTGCCGCCCAGTTCCACCAGGCCATAGGACAGGCGGGTGGAGAGGCCCGAGCCCACCAAAATTTTGACCACGATGCCCAGGCAGGCCAGCAGCAGGATGATGGGAGCGGTTCCAGCGGCGGCCCGCACCGCTCCGTCTATCAAAGTGTTGACCAGTTCCTTGGCCGGCCTGCGACGGGAAGGCACCACTACCCGCAAGACGATTTGGGCCAGCAGATAGACCACCACACCGTAGAAGCCGCAGGTCATGGCGTCGAACCTGGGCACCACCAACAGATAGAAAATGGACCCCATGCCCAAGGCCAGGCAGATGCCGTCCCAAAAGGAACCCTGGATCTTGATCTGTTCGCCTTTTTCAAAGGTGCGTTTGGTGTTGCCCGTGGGCTTCATGTAGATGAGGGTGATGATGTAGACTGCGACAACTATTGAAAAGTAGAAGAGAATGGCAGGCAAGAATCCGGCGGCCACCACGTCCAAATACTGGATGCCCAGGTATTCGGCGATAACAAAGGCGGTCGTGCCCATGATGGGCGGCATGATTTGACCTCCGGCCGAGGCGGCGGCCTCGATGCCTCCTGCCACCTTGGGGGGGATGCCGTGCTGCTTCATAAGGGGGATGGTAAAGGGACCAGTGCCGGCCAAGTTTGCCGCAGCGCTGCCGGTGAAGGAGCCGAAGATCATGCTGGCCAGCACGCCTATCTGGGGGATCATGCGCTCGTTGCGGCGGGCCAGGTGTTGCACCATTCCTATTACATAGTCCATTCCGCCAAAGACCCTGACAAAACCGGCAAAGACGATGAAGATGGCCACGTATTTGAGCCCCACCTGGGGCAGCATACCGAATATGCCGCTGAAGCTGAGCGAGGTCTCTTGCAGGAGCCTTTCCAGGCGCATGCCGGGGTGGTACAAAAATCCCGGCAGGAACTGGCCCAGGAGGCCGTAGAGCAGAAAAATGGTGACCACCAGGGGGATGGTGAAGCCGTAGCAAATGTAGGTAAAAGTCAGGGTGAGTACGATTAGGAGCCCTGCCAGAACGAAATCAAGAGTGTTGTTGGCGCCGTCCCTTTCGTATAGCAGGGAAGGGTACTCAGTGTAGAAGTAGAGCCCGATAAACAACCAGATAAGAACCAGCGCGGTGATGAGGCCGCCTGAGAGCCAAGCTCCCATCCTGGCGGTGACGAGCCGGACCTGCATAAGCGATACGAAGATGGCCGAGAGAGCGATGAGGCCCACCACCACCTGCTGGGGAGAGGCGAAAAACGAAATGATAAAATAGCCGATGTAGGCGACGTAGAAAACAGACAAAGCTTTTATAAGGCAATCCCTGAATTTGTCGGTTTTGGATACTTCTTTTTCCATCTACGACACCTCCGGTGGATTCAAACCGGTCAGAATTTTATTCATGGCCGACAGCGCCCCGGCTTGTTTCATTTTGTCAAAATGGTTACGGAACTATTGGGTCCTGCCCCCATGGCGTGGGCCAAGCCGACCCGTACCTTTTTCACCTGACGCGCCCCAGCCTCGTCACGCAGTTGGGTTACCAACTCGCAAATCTGTCCTAGGCCCGTGGCCCCCAAAGGATGCCCACGGGACATGAGCCCGCCGTCGGTGTTCACGGGCAAATCTCCGTCCAGATCGAATTTTCCGTCCCGCAGCAGGCCAGCCGCCTCACCTTTTTTGCAGAAGCCCAGCTTCTCCATGCCCCAAAGCTCCGAGGGGACAGTGGTGTCATAGCCCTGCACGACATCGATGTCCTCGGGCCCGTAGCCGGAAACCTGGTATGCCTGCTGGGCCGACAGCTCCAAGATTCCAACCTCTGGGGGATATTGCAGGCTGCTGGCAATTCCGGCGGCCGGCATACCGTCGCCGTACACCCCGGAGGTGATGACCGAAGCCGCGACCTTTACTGCACGAGATAGAGACTTCAGCTTGTTTTTGCTGCACACCACGGCAGCGGCGGCTCCATCGGCCAATGGGCAGCAGTGCAAAAGCCGCAGCGGCTCGGCTACCATGCGAGAGCCCATGACATCTTCCAGGCTCACCGGCTTCTGGAAGCGGGCGTTGGGATTCATGGCTCCATTTTTGCGGTTTTTAACCGTAACCCTGGCCAGGTCCTCCTCGGTGACGCCGGTCTCCCTCATGTACTCCACGGTTTCCAGGGCGTAGTTGCCCACCTGGATGTTGAAACCGGAAGCAAGTTCCCATGGCCGGAAGGCCGTGCTGGGTATGGGCCCCCTGGGCATCTTTTCCATGCCCAGGGCGAGCACGACGTCGTAGATTTCCGCTGCGACCATGAGGTAGGCCAGACGCAAGGACGAGCCCCCGCTCGAGCAGGCGTTTTCCACGTTGACCACGGGGATTCCCGTCAAGCCGACTTCCTTGATGGCTTGGTGACCGGAAGCCGTCCCCTGGTACACGCTGCCGCAGAAGGCCGCCTGCATCTCGTTCCATCCCATATCGGCATCGGTCAAGGCCTTGAAAATGGCCTCGCTGCCAAAGTCGTAGCACTCCTGTTCTTCAAAGAATCCCCATTTGGTAAGCCCTATGCCGGCTACATAGACTTCTCTCATCTCGTTGAGGTTTTTCATGGCGGCCTCCGATTCAGGCGACTGGCGTAAACATGAAGGTCATAATTTCCCGGCCCTCTGGATCTTGATACAAGGGCTTGATCACCAGCTCCGCCTCTCCTCCGACTGGAATAGAGTCCAAGTCATCCGCGGTTATCTGACTGACCAGCCGAAGCCCATCGGACAAATCCACCAATCCATAGGCATAGGGCACCGGGCCATGGTAGAAGCCTCCGGCGGGCGGTTGGCGTACGACGGTTACGGCGGATATCCTGCCCCTGGGGTTAAGCAGTATTTCCTCCAGGGTCTGTTGCTGGCAGTGGAGGCACCATCCCTTGGGTTTTTTTGGGAAATAGACCTCTCCGCAGTTGGTGCAGCGGCTACCTATAAGTCTGGGGCCGCTATCCGGGGTGCCGGGAGCCCAAAAGCCTTCCTTTAAGGGAACTTGCTGGTGATTGCTATCGCCCATTGGTCGCGTTTCTCCCCTGAATCTTGTGGCAACCGGGGATGCCGGCGTCGGCTATTTCCCCTGAAACACAGGTTTGCGTTTTTGTTGAAAAGCGTTTATGGCCTCTTGATAATCCTCGGTGAGGCTTATCAGGGCCGCGCATTTGGCTTCAAAGTCGATGCCCTGAGCAAAGGGCATCTGCATGCCTTCATCGATGGCCGCCTTGTAAAGCTTCAGCACCACGGGCGGCCTCTGCTTGTAAAGCTCGGCCAATTCCCTGGCCGCATCCATGAGCTCAGCAACGGGCACCACCCGGTTGACCAGGTTGATGCGCTCGGCCTGGTGGGGGTCCATGGGCAGGCCGCTGAAGATCAGCTCCTTGGCGCGGGAGATGCCGATGAGGCGCGGCAGCCTTTGGGCGCTGCCGCCCCCGCCCATGATCCCCAGCTTGGTGTGGGCGTCACCCAGCTTGGCGTTGTCGGCCGCGATGCGAATGTCGCAGGTGCAGGCCAACTCCAGGCCGCCGCCCAGGCAATAGCCGGCGATGGCCGCGATCACCGGCTTACCCAGGTCTTCGATGAGGTGGTAGTAGCTGTAGGTCCGCTTGGGACTCAGCTTGTCCCATAGGGAGGAAGGGCCCGGCTGGTCGCTCACGTCGGCGCCGGCGCAAAAAACCTTGGGGCCGCCGGTGATGATCAGGGCCCGAATCTGTGGATCCTTGCCGGTATCCACGACGGCCTCGATAAGCTCGTCGCGCATGATCGAGTTGATGGTGTTGAGCTTGTCGGGCCGGTTCAAGGTGATGGTGGCTACACCATCGGTCTTGTCATAAATAATCGTTTGATAAGACATCGATACCTCCCGCCTCAATGCAACCGGGCCTAGAACAGGGAGTAGCCGCCGTTGACGCTCAGGGTCTGGCCGGTGATCCAATCGGCCCGGTCCGAACACAGGAAACAAATGGCGTCGGCCGCGTCCTGGGGACGGCCGAAACGGCGGATAAGATAACTGGACATGAAGCTCTTGTGCAGCGCCTCCAGGGTGATGCCCTTGCGCTCGGCGATCTGCTCCTGATACTTGCGCCCGCCGGGAGTGTCCATGGCCGAAAGAGCCACGCAATTGACCCGGATCAGGTTGCGGCCCAGCTCACGGGCCAGGGACTTACTGAAGGCGATGACCCCGCCTTTGGCCGCCGAGTACACCGGATTGTTCACTTCGCCCACTCGGCCCGCGTCCGACACCACGTAGACGATGCTGCCGCCCTTGTTGGCGATCATGTTGTCGATGACCGCCTTGGTGGAGTACAGCGGTCCCATCAGGTTCAGGTTCAAGGCGAAATCCCAATCCTGCTTGCCGGATTTTTGGAACGGTTTGCGCTCGCCCCGGCCGGGGATGTGCACCAGGATGTCGATCTTGCCGTAATGATCGATGGCTTTGTGGACTGCTTGTTCTGTCTGTGCCTGGTTGGTGACGTCAACTTCAAACCAAATTGCCTCGCTGCCCATGGCCTTTACCTTGGCCGCCGTCTCCTGGACCTTTTCCGCGTTTATGTCGGCAAGCGCGATGTTGGCGCCTTCTTGGGCCAACATCTGGGCCACTAGAACGCCGATTCCCTCTCCGCCCCCATTAATGAAGACGCTTTTACCTTTCACTCCTAAATCCATTTTTCTTCCCCTTGTTATGCACAGGCGCGGTGTTGCGATGGCCGGTCCGTTAAGAGCGCCCGAGGGCTTATCAAGCGAAGGCCGGTACGCCGAGAATTTCCCGCCCCAATATCAGCTTTTGTATTTCAGTGGTCCCCTCGGCCAGGGTCAGATGGCGCACGTCCCGGAAATAGCGCTCCACCGGGAACTCCGCAGTGTAGCCGTAGCCTCCGTGCACCTGGATGGCCTGGTTGCACACCTGGACCATGGCCTCGGTTGAGTAGAGCTTGGCAAAGGAGGCCTCGCGGCGGCAGTCCACCCCGCGGTCGATCAGCGCCGCGGCCCGCAGCCCCAGCAGGCGTGCCGTGTCCACTTGCAGGGCCATCTTCACGATCATGTCTTGAACCAATTGGAAGTGGGCGATGGTCTTGCCGAATTGGACCCGCTCTTGGGCGTAGCGTATGGAGGCCTCCAAGGCGGCCTGTCCCAACCCCACCACGGCGAAGGTGACGTTGACCCGGCCCTCGTTGAGCCCATTCAAGGCGATGCGCTGGCCCTCTCCCTCTTGGCCCAGCCGGTTTTCCGCCGGCACCCGGCAATCCACGAAAGCAAGCTCGGAGAGCGGCGAGGAGTGCATGCCCATCTTGCGGATGTTGCGCGCCTCGAAGGTGGACTCACTTTTATGCACCAGGAAGGCGGTTATGCCGTTGCCGCCGGCGGCATTTTTCACCTTGGCGTAGACCAGCACCAAGTCAGCCAGGCTGCCGCCGGTGATCAGGGTCTTGGTGCCGTTAATAATGTAGTGGTCGCCATCTCGTTCGGCCTTGGTCTCCACCGAGCTTGTGTCCGAGCCCACGTTGGGCTCGGTAAGGGCGAAGCAGGCCATCTCGTCCATGGACAGGAGAGGCTCCAAGAACTTCTCCCGCTGCCGGTCGGTGCCTTTGCGCGCCAGGAGCTTGGTGACCAAGGCCGAGGAGGTGACCACGGTGCGCAGAGAGGCCCAGGTCCGGCTCAGTTCCTCCACCATGAGGCAGTAGCTTGAAAAGTCCAGCCCCAGGCCCCCTTTCTCTTCGGAGACCAGGCCGCTGGCATAGCCGTAGGGCTCAAGCTTTTTGATGATGTCTTTGGTTATCAGCTTGCGCTCTGTCTCGTGCTCCTCCACCAGGGGGGCTATCTCTTTGGCCAGAAACTTGCGCACGCTGTCTTTGATGATTCGCTGCTGTTCGTTCAGTTCAATATCCATTTCGCAATCACCTTGCTCTAGTTGAATATCCTTGCCGGGAGCGCTAGATGACCTTTTGCTCTCGCAGGGAAGCGATTTCTCTTGGGTCGAATCCTTTGGCGGAAAGCCATTTCTCCGTGTCCCGGCCCAGGGGCATTTCCCGGGTTGAATCCGAAGCGGGACGGCCCAAGCCGGGGACCGGGAAATGGGGCATCCGCGCTAGTAGTCCCGCCGAGTCCGTGGCCGGGGCGAAAAATCCCCGGGCCAAGAGTTGAGGGTCCCCGGTCCATTCCTCCAGGCCATGCACCGGGGCCACGGGCACGTCGGCGGCGGTCAGGATTTCGAGCCATTGCTCGCGGTCGTGGTTTTTGAATATCTCCTCTAGAAGATGCTTGAGGCGCTCGGCCTGGCGGTTTCTGGCGTCCCATCCCTGCAGCGACGGGTCCGCGGCCAATTCAGGCCGGCCCACCACTTGGCAGAAGTTGGCCCAGAAATGGTCTTCCACAATGCCCAAGGTGAGGAATTTGCCGTCCTTGGTCTCGAATACTCCGTAGGGCCCCCGGGCCATGAATTCCTGTTTGGGAGGGCGGCCCTTTTCCAGGTACTCCAAATAGCGCGGCATCATGAGCATGGCGGTGCTCTCGGTCATGGAGACGTCCAAGAAGCGGGCCTCGCCGCCTTGGCCGCGCCCCACAAGGGCAGCGAGTATGGCGTTTGCCGCGAATAGAGAACCAGTTAGGTCGGAATATTGCGGCCCGGAGGGAAATTCCGGCTTGCCCGAGGAGGGATCGCCGGAAATGCTGAGCAGACCGGCCACGCCCATGTAGTTGATATCGTGCCCCGGCAGGCCGGCGTAGGGGCCGCTGTGGCCGTAGCCGGATAGGGAGCAGTAGATGATGGAGCTGTTGACCTGGGCCACGGAGTCGAAATCCACTCCCAGGCGGACGCTAACTCCTGGGCGAAAGCCTTCCACCAGGACATCGCAATCCGCAGCTAGATCCAGGAAAATTTCCCGTCCTCGCTGTTTTTTGAGATCAAGGCTCAGGAGGTTTTTATGCGCGTTCAAATACTCGAAAACCCCGGGCGCCATGACCCGCAAGAGGTCGCCGTTGTTGGGGTTTTCAACCTTGAGCACCTGAGCTCCCATAGCGGCCAGCAGCATTGTGCAATAGGGGCCGGGGAGCAGGGCGGTGAGGTCCAAGACTTTGATTTGCTGAAGGGGTGTAAAGGTGTTCAAACCGGTTTTCCTCAAGATTGGCGTTTCCCGGTGTTGTCGACGTCCGGACCGCGATTAAATTTCAGAGGGCTTATTGCCGGGCTGCCCTACGGCCATCCCGAATTGGTAAATTCCCTCGGTGTCGAACTTGGACTGCTTAAGAAACCGTTCCAGCACGTTTTCGATGTGCTCCCGTACTCTGGTTTCAACCAGATGGACGTCTTTGCTCCTGAAAGACTCCAAAATGCGCGCATGCTCTTCGATGGACGAAGGGATGCTGGCGTTGTTCTTGTAATATTGGCTTGCCAGCCACAGCCATAGAGTCGACTTTACGATTGAGCGAATGGCTCTGTGCAGGGCCTTGTTGTCCGCCACCTTGAGAAATACCCGATGAAAGGCAAAGTTCAATTCAGCGCACTTCGAAAAATTCCCAGCGGAAAAAGCCTTCTGAATTTCCTGGTTGACCCCCTCAAGCTCATCAATTTGCGCTGTGGTGATCTTGGTGGTGGCCAGTCTGGCAGCCAGGCTTTCCAGGCAAGCCAACACTGGGATGTTGTCCACCAGGTCCTCGCGGGTGAGGTTGCGCACGTGCTTTTTCTTGTATGCGTCCACCACCACCAAACCGTCCGCCTCCAAGAGGCGGATCGCCTCCCGGATGGGCGCACGGCTGACCTCAAAATCCGTTTGCAAGTCCTGCTCCACCAAGCGGCACCCAGGCACCAAAACGCCGGTGGTAATGGCCTTGGACAGACTCAGGTAGATTTGATCGACCATGGATTTGGGCTTACTGAAATCGGCCATCCGTCATCCTCCCCTTCAATGCCGGTGCCATTCACGATGTGATGTGCCGTTTAATATATTTAATTTGTCGACAATAAGTCAATAATAAATTATTTTAATATCCATCGTGAATGGCGGTCTTTGTTGCTGCCGGAGGTTGTTGCGGGGTAGAACAGTTAAATTGCCGTAATGGCATTATAAATCAGTCGCAAAATAAGGAGGCAACTCTTGCTCACGTGTAAACCGGGGGGGCAACTTGCCGGGTAACCCAACTCAACTCAGTAACAACGCCAACCGGCGGTTTTATTTGGGCTGGGTTATGGTGGGCCTGGCCTTCATAAATCTAGGTGTAGTTTTTGGCATTTGGTACTCCTTTTCGGTATTTTTCTTGGCCTTGGTTCAGGAGTTCCATTGGAGCCGGGCCGTGGCCTCAAGCATTTTTTCTATTTTCATTTTTTGTCAGTCCCTGACCGGGCCTTTGGCCGGCCGGCTTATGGACAGTGCGGGCCCTCGCGTGACAATTCCTCTGGGGGCGGTGGTCCTGGCCGGCTCGTTGGTCCTGGTCAGTCAGGCCGAAAGCCTCAACTGGTTTCGCTTGGCCTATGGCGTTGCCGCCAGCTTCGGAGTGGGCCTGATGGGATTCAGCGCTCACTCGGCCTGGCTGCCGCGCTGGTTCGAGCGGCAAAGAGGCCTGTCCCTGGGCATAGCCATGTCGGGCATAGGGGTGGGCGTTCTGCTTATGGTCCCGGCCTCGGAATTTGTTATCTCCAACTATGGCTGGCGGACCGCCTATCTCTTGCTGGCTGCCATAGTCCTTGCGGTTGTATTGCCCTTGAATTTGCTTTTTGCCCGAAGGTCGCCAGAGGATATGGGCTTGCAGCCTGACGGCGGCCTACCATCCCTCAAATCCGGCCGGAGCGTCCCGGCGACCATAGTCGTCATGGACCAAGCCTGGGTTGATAAAGACTGGGGTATCAATCAAGCCGCTCAGACGCGTAAATTCTGGCTGCTCATGGCAGCGGTGGCTTTCGGCAGCTTTTGCTATCAAGGCGTATTCATGCACGCAGTGGCCGGTATGGTCGACGGAGGCGTCGACAAGGGCCAGGCAGCGCTATTTTTAGGAATCATGGGGATAGTCGGCTCCATGGGCAAGATCGGATTTGGTTTTGTCTCCGATCGGCTGGGTAGGGAACTGGCCAACACCTTGGCCGCGGTGGTGGCCACGCTGGGTATCTTCTTTATCGTGATACTCACGTCTAACTCCATCCTGCTGCCCTTACTATTCGTGATTTTGTTCGGTGAGCCTATCCGCATGGCGCATGGCAGGGGGAAGAATCCAATGCTATACTAATGGCTAGCATTAGATCTTTCTGGAGGTTCGCCATGTCCAAGCAATACAAGGTTTCTTCGTTGATCAGTTT
>Ga0180007_10003641_pt1 | contig 16985 bp, 29 predicted proteins | sample MM_PC_MetaG_FD_121122 | JGI IMG/M metagenome (GOLD analysis project Ga0180007, IMG submission 121122) | Groundwater microbial communities from the Aspo Hard Rock Laboratory (HRL) deep subsurface site, Sweden - MM_PC_MetaG | ecosystem: Environmental > Aquatic > Deep subsurface > Groundwater... | reverse complement strand
TTGACATAGTTTGCAAGCCTTAATCTGCTTAGCCATATGCTACCCCTGGTTCTCTACCTGGTTCCTCCACCCGGTTCCTCACCTGGTTCCACACCTGGTTCTCCACCTGGTTCCACACCTGGTTCCTCACCTGGTTCCACACCTGGTTTTTAGTATTGCCAAATTCATCAAACTTAAAAGCACAAACATTTTCACATTCACCAACACCTAATAATTCACCCGCTAAACAAATATCATAGCATTTGGAGAATGGAATATTATTTAATTCATCAGCTCTCATTTTATCATTATTATCCATTTTAAGCCCTCTCAGTATAATCCCACCGATTAACCACCCTACAATCATACCTATAATTATAAGCATGACCACGATAAACACGCTGTCAATTAGGTTCATTTTACACCCTCCTTATAGATTAACTATCTTCATATTCTGATATTTCCCTTACTTCTTCATAACTAATATCAAGAATATCAGCTATTTCCAACCAATTAAAACCCCTATCTTCCAACAATTTAATTCTTTCTGCTGTGTTCACTTCACACCCTCCTTATTTAATATTGAATATACATTATAGACCCAGTTTTTATTTAACTCATGTTCACTTACAGGGCAATATCTAGAGCCAAGACACTCTATAAAGTCCTTCCCGCAATTATGAGCCTCATGCCTTGCCCTATGATTGCGGATAGTATTAAGGCATATCCAGCGAGCCCAGTCATGCCGGCTTAATGCTTTATTATCCCTGTTCTCATATTTTAAAGACTTGATGCCATAAGGCACACAAGCAGACTCTTTTCCTTCGGCAATATAGATGGCATCTGCTATCTGCTCGTTTGTGTACTCTTGAGCTTGTGCCTGGGTAGTGATTAGCAGCAACATTATTGCTATGATATACTTCACTCCTGCCCTCCTTTATAGGTTATACTATATTAAAGAATCTTTTTTTTCCAGCATATATATCCTGCTATCAAACCAAATATAATACTAAATAACATTAATACAATTACTTCTATAACCATTTTAATCATCCTTATTATATTGTTCTTTTAATTCTTTTAAACTATTTTTATAACGAATAACACCAACTATGTCGCAATGGAATAAAGCATGTATGCTACATAGTTTTTTTTCTATCATTTTGAAATACTCATTTTCCAACAAAGATTCATATTGTTTTTTTAAATTACCATTTCTATCGTGTATCTCATCAAGTATTATCGCAAGAAAGACGCATATGCTTGTTCTCATCATTCACCTTCCTTTCTACCATAACTAGAGCAATCCCTGTGCCAAGATAAAATAAATAAAATAAAATAAATCCTCGACGACAAAGTTTTCCACATTGTGAAACATTTCACAAGGAGATAGAAAGATATTTCTAACATTTAGCTAAATAATGATATAACATCAATGGTATCAATGAATAGAAAAGATTATCACAAATAGAAAGATATTTCCAAGAGTGTAGAATTAAATAGACGTATAAAACAACAGTGTATAAATAAAACAACATAGTACTTGACACAACTTACAATATATGGTATACTATACTATATATGAGCAAAGTATACACAAAGAGTACAATTAAGCACAGGAGAATAGTGAACAAAATAATCAAGGGTAAAGAACCAGCCAAAGCTTATATGGAGGTATACCCTAAAGCTAGTGAGTTGTCTGCTAAAGATAAGGTGAGCCGGATGTTATCAAGTGAGCAGTACAAAAAAGACATAGGCAAGGCATTAGATGCTCAAGGATTATCACTAATCAATGTAAACAAGAAGCTGGAGTATATCCTTCAAGACCCCACAAAGCCGGTGGTAATTGGCAAGGATATCCACCAGGTCGAAGACAAGAGATTGCTGCTCGATAGCATTAAAGAAGTTCACAAGCTGCATAAGATAGTCGAGAGCAAGCCAAATGTATTAATAGACAAACGAAGCATAACATACAACGCCGGCAATACAGACAATACCAAACTCCTCCAGAAGATAGCAAAGACCATTGAAGCACTATCCATAGATAATAGCCAGCTTACTGGTGAATTGATAGAGGTTATTGATGTTAGTGAGAGCATGGATGACACACAGACAGAGACAAGCCCTAACACGCAAGCAGAGAGCACAGGCAAGGCGTGATAACAGGCGTGATAACAGGCATGATATGGGCATTGATGCACATGATAGCACCCTTGATATGCCTAAGTGTAGCACTATCAATGTGTTAGACAATGGATAATGTTAACATAATAATTATTATAGGAAGCTGGGTAATAACATACCCAGTTAATATAGAATAAAACTGGGGTGGGGGGGGGTGTAAGTTTTAGGGTAGGACGACTCCTACATTTCCTACAATTTTTTACCAAATTAGACTTTTTTACAACACTATGAAATTAATGGACTTATAGCATATGGACATAAAAGTGTATAAGAACCCCAAAGGTTGGTCGCCAAAGTATCGTGGGTATGGTCAGCATGGCACCGCTCATGTGCAGATTTTGGGCAATAATAAGGGGCTGATGGCTGTGCTTATACGGAAATCATTGAAGGCATTAAAGTTATGAGACTAGAATTTGCATACCTCTGGTGCAGGATTAAGGCACTTGAACTACTTAAACCATTGCTAGGTAAGAATTTACGACTAAAAGACGCATTAAGACTGGCTAGACACCAGTTTTGGTATGTCAGGAGAAAGATTTGTCAGAAGAAGTAGTCGGATATGGAACTGAGGAGCATGAAATACTCAAGGCATTTGAGGCTAATCCGTTAGCCTGGGGGTATTTTTACTTTCAGCACCATTTTAGAGGTCCCAGCCCACCTTTTCATCTAAAGATAGTCAGGGAAAGTCTTATTCACGACTTACTGGCTATTGCGGCTCCACGTGAGAGTGCGAAGAGCACCATTGTGAACTTCTTGCTTCCAATACATGCCATTTGTTTCAAGAAACGCAACTTTATTGTCATCATACAGGCTACTTATAAGAAAGCCGCATCTTCTTTGGAGACTATTAAGAAGGAATTCAGGGAGAACAGGAAGTTACTGGGCGACTATCACATCACTATACGCAGAGATGCCGAGGGAGATGCCATATTTAAGCACTCTGACGGTCATGAGATACAAGTATTATGTGCAGGACGTGAGCAGATACCAGATTTAAGAGGTAGAAAGTTTGGAGCATACCGCCCTGACCTCGTTATCATAGATGACGTAGAAGATGATGAGATGGTTAAGAACCCAGAGAGGCGTTTTGAGATGCAACGCTATTTTGATGACGTTGTCATGCTTATTGGAGAACGAAATAAGGTTCAACTGATCATGATAGGCACAATCCTGCACGATGACTCCCAAATGGCTAAAATGGTGAGTTTAAGAGAGTATAAAGAGTTCAGGAAGTTGCTTTACCGAGGTCTTAACGACATAGATGGAAAAAAGATAAGTCTTTGGGAGTATAAGTGGACTGTAAATGAACTTGAACGTATGGCTAAGGATAATCCTGTTAAATTTGCCAAAGAAATACAGAATGACCCGTCTACAGGCTTATTGCAGGACATTATGCGTGAAGACTTCCGATATTGGTACATTGAAGAGGGACAATTTGTACTTTTAAACGAAAACGGTGTAGTTTCCTCCAGATTTGACCCTCATACTTGCAAAGCGGCTATTGCGTGTGATTTAGCGTGGGAAGAGAAGCGAGAGAACGATTATTGCGTTATTATGCCGGCATTTCTCACTCCACAGTCAGATATTCTCATAGACAGCTATATTTGCGAAAAAGGAGTGAAACCAGACAAGCTGGAAGAGATTATCTTCACAATGGAAGCCAGATTACGCAAATTGACTAAAAGTCCAGTTCCTATAGGATTTGAGAAGGCAAAACTTGAAAAAGTGATGAAACATCTGCTTAGACTTGCTATGAGGAAAAGAAACCAGGCATTATGGTTTAAAGACCTTGAATGGGATAAGGACAAGATACAACGCATTATTACAAGATTACAACCCCGATACAAGCAACATATGATATTTCACCGTAAAGGCATGGGAGACTTAGAGAACCAGCTTATCAGAGTGCGTTCTGCGGCACACGATGATTTAGCTGATGCCGAACAGGGAATAGTGCAGTTACTGGAGTACCCAAAGGCAAAAGTCAAGCAACACGAAGAAGAAGACGCATTTAACTGGTGGAGGAAGAAAGCAATACAGCGTATAACGCCACCAGCAAAAAAGGACTTTGTTTTCGGCAGGAGACAGTCTGGGTTTAAGATACCGTCCGAAGAAGGATATAATTTAAAATAACCCTTGACTTTTTAAAAGTTTTGTGATACACTTTTGATAGTAGGTGTATAAAAATTTCTACAAAAAGGAAAAATATGTCTAAAAAATTCGACACTAAGAAGTTAATTGCGTTGCAGAATGAAATTAAAATGGCAGAGGTGTTGAATAAAGAAGAACTTCTTCCTATTGTGCAGGAATCGCTACATCGCTATATAGGCGACTTTAGACCTATTACTGGCGGTGGGTGGGATATAATGCTGAACGAGGTCTATCCTATCGTACAGGCTAATATTCCTTCTATTTTCTTCCGCAATCCCCGTGCTTTCCTAAAGCCCAAATCTAAGACATATATAGCCAAAAAGATGAATCCGCAGACTGGCAAGAAAGAAGAGATGCAGATTGACTCTGCTCTATCAGCCAAGACGCAGGAACATATTCTCAACTATTCTGTAGTAGAAATGGGGTATAAGAGAGAGGCAAGGAAGATACTGCTTGACGCACTTCTTTTCCCTTATGGAATACTGTGGCATGGCTACAAGGGTGACTTCGGCATGACAGAGGAAGAATCCATATATATCAAGGACGACAAGGTATTTGTCAAAAGGTTGTCTCCACTAAAATTTATTAAAGACCCTAAAGTGTCAATCTCTAACTTAGAGGACGCAAAATGGGTAGGTCGTATAATTGATGTTCCACTTACCGAGCTGATTGAAGATGATAAGCTTGACGTTGATAAAAGTCTTATAAAAGGTTTTAAAGGGTTTGGTGAAAAGGTTGGAACTGGTAGCACTAAGGCGTTAGCTGAAAAGGCAAGAGCAAACGGTGGACAGGATATTAAGCCTGTTGCTCCTAGTCCTAAATCATTATTGGACTTTACAGAAGAACGTTTCCAGAAATCAGATGACTGTCGCTTTGTTAGATGCCAAGAAGTTTATGTGCGTCCTACAAAAAAAGAAAAGAGAGCTGGGGAAAAAGGTTGGATACTACTCCTTACTGAAGAGCAGGATAAGCCATTACGTCAAAACCGCTGGACAATCAAAGCAGAGGGTTTCCCTTCACATATACTTGAATTTAATGAACTACCTGACAATATGTTTGGGTTATCAGATGTAGACACCTATAAGGGACCTGTTGACCAGAAGAACATACTTACAAACCTAACACTCAGAAATGCTCAGGAAACTGGGAAAGTCTGGGTTGGTATTTCCAAAGAAGGTGCTGATGAGGAAGACATAACTAAGGTACAAAACGGTGAAAATACAGTTGTTCTATTTGAAAGTGGCTCACCTAAAGACCGTATGTTTGTAGCCTCCCCAGGTGGAGGTGCCTCTAATGAACTTTACCTAGCAGCCTCAAGAGTACAGAACAACCTGGAAAACCAGAGCGGAGTAACTGACCTTAAAAAAGGACATTTACAATCTGGTGAGGAAAGTGCGGCTTCAGTCAAGATTAGAAATGCTGGGGGTGCGGCTAGACCCGCATATCGCCAAGACATTATGTCTGACTTCTTAAAGAAGAGTTTTCACTATATCAGCCAACTACACAAACAATTCCTTTCATATAAAGAAGCAGTTAGAGTTGTGGGCTCACTAGACCTTGAATGGTCAGAGAACCCCTCACTTGAAGATATACAGGCTGATACAGATGTAGATATTGATGTGTATAGCATGTTGCCTGAGAATCCAGAAAGAGAAATACAGGAGATTAATACTCTTCTTATTATGATGTTTAATGCAATACAAACACCAGAGCTAAGAGCTAAACTAGAAGAAGAGGGAAAGAAGATAAATATCAGTCCTCTTATTGAGAAACTACTACTCCGCATGAAGATAAGGGACCCTGATGTATTTAGGAATATTAAACCAGAAGAGTCTGAAGGGTTTGTAGCTGTCAAGGAATTAAGAGAAGCTAATCAAAACGTAGATGCGGCTTTAAAGGGTGGACAGGTTCCATTTCCACCTACAGAGCAAGATGATCATAGAGCTAAGTTAGAGGTGTATGGTGCTGTGCAAAACCTACTTAAAGAAGCAGGGCAGATTTCAGATGTACTAGAACAATTAATACAGGTTCAGGGAGCATTACTACAGAAAGTCATGGAGAAGGAAGCAAATCCAGGACAGAAGGTAAATCTACCTCAACCTAAAATAACTACAGTAGGAGCGTAAATGGAGTTCATTCAGATAACAGAAGATAAGTTGATTAATGTGGACAATATTGTTAGTGTGGAGAAACGGAAGAAAAGTTTCAGTATTACTACTACTGACGGTAAACAGCACCTTATAGAGAATGATATAGGAAAAGTTTTAGGTTCTTTACAGACAGCTGGTATAAGCACTCCTAAACAATTCTGGGCAGGTTAATGCTGATAGCCATTGCGAAAAACACACTTGTTGACCCAACCAGTGTATCTGCTGTAGAGCAGGTCGAGGGCGTAGTGTATGTTCACGTTAATGGTAAGATGTTAATGGCAGACGGTTTTCCACGGGACTTGGTAGATTTTCTAAATAAAGACAAAGATGAACATGACGACTTTTGGGCGGGTAGATGAGCGAGATATTTGAGAGAGAACCTGAGTGGGGAAACAGTGTTGGCAGGGTAAATTGCACAGGCTATAATGGTACTAAATGGCGTGAGTTATACACAGATGAGTCAACAAGAGGGTTAATTTCTTTATCAAATTCTCATCACGAAATACATGGAGGAGACCATTTTTTCATAGAAGATTATATGGATTTGGCAAACGGGGCGACACACAATATTATTATAGTTACCCCCAACACAACAAAATGGACCCATTTAGTGGACGAAATAAAACACGAACTTGAAACTTCTATTGTTCTTACAGAAGCAGTAGCAACTACCTCAAACGGAACAACTATGACAACTTTTAATAATAATAGAAATAGTGCTAATACAGCTGGAACATTATTCTTTCATACTCCTACTGGATTAAATGGTGGGACGGTGCTTATAAACGATAGAGAAGGTTCTGATAAAAAACTTGGTGGCGGTGCAAGAGGTGATGAGGAATTAATTTTAAAACAAAATACAAAGTATAATTTTTTAATTACTAATGAAACAGTAAACAATAACTTTATAAACTACAAATTTGAATTTTATGAACACACGGATAAGGCTGTTTAATGGCAAACATAATAACACACGAAGACCATACATATTCTCATTACAACCGAGCCCTCGGCATGAAAATAGAGTCCAAGGCTCATTATGAATATGTTATGAAACAACGTGGCTATGTATCCCAAGAAAGAGGTGATGAACTAGCTAGGATAGCACGAGATAAGAAAAACACTGCCCCGAAGGCTGAGTTTTCTGATAAGGCAAGAGCTATTATTCAGGCGGCTAAAGCACGGGCAGATAAAAAAGGCAATGTTAAACTAGGCGACAGAACCATAGACGCAATGATAGATTTGGGTGTAAAGTTTGACCACCCACACATGCCTAAAAAGTTTGGAACAAAAGGTGAGTTTTATGAATCACCGTGGTAATAACCAACGCTAACCGATAGGAGCGAGTTATGGAAAAACAAAAACAGGAAGTTGCAGTAAAAGTAGAGCCAGCACCAGAACTAGATTTAGTAAGTAAGGTAGCAGGATTTAAAGATGAGGCAAAAGTTGAAACTCCGTCTGTGGAGCCAGATAAGTTTAATACTAATGACCTACAGGCAGAAATTGATAGGATAACAGACCCTAACCTTAAAACACAGATGGAGGGTCTAAAGAAATCTCTACAGCGTGGTTATAACGATAAGTTCCAAACCATAGCAGAGACCAGAAAAGAACTGGAAAAGCAGATGACAGAGTCTAATCTCTGGACACCAGAGAAGATTAATCGTTTGCTGAACGACCAGAATTTTGTAACAGCAGCTCAGAGTGTGATGCAGTCCCAGAACCCACCTAACAGTGGTAAATCTGATGACGAGTGGTCAACGCTAACTGACGGAGAGAAGCAGAAGTTTAGTGAATTGCAGAGGGAGATACAATACCTAAAGCAACAAAATCAGCAGACTTCTAATTCACAACAGGATGAATTACTGAAAAGCAAGTATGCTAACTATAACGCACAAACCGTATCACAACTGAAAGATGATTTAATACACGGTAAGTTACAAGCAACAAATGAACATCTTTGGAAAGTTGTTGATTATGAGAGTGCGATTGACAGAGCATATAAACTTGGACGTAAGGAAGAACAAGAGTTAAAGTTGGAGAAGACAAGTGCTTTTTCCTACACACCCGACTCGGTAAACGCAACACAGGACAATAAGCTGTCGGCAGAAGGACAAGCTACACTGACCCAACTTTACGAGCACAACAAGAAAATCAACGATGATAGTAACCTAAGAAAGTAATGAGGTAACAAATGGCAAACAGCCCTTATGGTATTCCGACAACCTTGGATACCACAGTTCTAAATACTTCTTTAGCTGACTACCAGAAACGCTTAGTAGACCAGAAATACAATGAAAACGTGGTCGAGCAGCTTGTTAATGGTGCTGGCAACAAGAAGACTATTGATGGCGGTCTTAGCATAGTAGAGACCCTTATCAAAGAAAAACAAGACGATGGTGGATTTTACCTTGGTGGAGATGTTCTAAACACAAACCAGGGCGACTATCTTTCCACAGTCGAGTTTAAATGGCAGAATGCTTATGAGCCTATTCAAATCACTCGTGACGAAGAGAGACAGAATAGTGGTTCAGAGCATAAGATTCTGGCATTAGTAGAAACAAAAACAAAGCTCGCTAACCTTGCGATTAGAGACAGACTTGAACAGGCTTTCTCTACACCCGTAGGAGCAGCTAACAACCTGCAAGATTTAGAAACAATAGTAAACACTGGCACGTTGGGAACCTTAAGTGGTGCATCATCTACTTACTGGCAGTCCAATGTAACAGCTAGTGGTGCTTTTGCAACTCAGGGTCTTACAGATATGACAACCGCTACGTATGCAGTATCAAGTGCGGCTAATGTAGATAACCCAAGTTATTACTTGACAACCAAAGCTATATTCCAGAAGTTTGAGCAGACTAGACTTCCGTTAGAGAGAATTTCTAATGGCGACCTATCAGCCAATGCTGGATTTAAGAACCTGACTTTCAAGGGCGTGCCTTTGACATACGGTAATTATATAGCAACTGGATTACTGTTCGGTCTTAATTTGAATTACATCTACCTAGCTGTTGATTCAATGACTGACTATATTACAACTCCTTTTATTACGCCTTCTAACCAACAGGTTAAAACTGCGTTTATTCTTTGGAGAGGTCAGTTGACGACTAACAACAGGCGTAGACACTTTAAATTAACGAGCATAACTTAATAGAAAGGAGTTAGACATGGCAGCAAAAACTCCTAACACTATTACAAGAGAGAGTGCGGGTTCTTTAACTCAACTAGCATGTTTGTTTTCTTCAAACAACATAGACGATGGAGACACTTATTCAAGTGGTATCCCAAGTGGCTGTGTTAAGAACTTTTGGTGGCAGACAGAAAGTGTAGCTTCAAATACTACAAACAACCTTGGTGTAACTGTACATGAGACAGCAAGTGTGTTTACATTTGAAACAGAGGAAAACAATAAAGAAGGAACACTGTATATACAAGCAACAATATAACAACAAGCCCGATATGTTGATGTAGGCAGAAGGGCAAAAGGAGAATAAATGGCAATTTCAACAAGTACGTATCATAGTAATTCCCTTCCTAGTGGAGAACTGTCAGTAGGTGTAGGTATAGACTTATTTGCAAACTCCACTACGCCAAAGGTGGCGGTAGGGACAAAAGCACAAAGAGCAGACGGAAACATTTATCGTTATGGTCATTTTGGTGCAGCTACAGCAGTAGGATTGGTTGTATCACCAGACTTAAATGAATCTCAGTTTGCATATAACGACAACTCAGTAATAGCAACAAACAGTGCATTTCAACAGGCTACTGAATCAACTGGTGTATATCCAGGTATGGTTGGAAGTAAGTATGTAGTGTTGCTTGAAAGCTCAAGGACAGCTGACCAGATTGCTGGTGGATATATAACTATATCTTCAGGTACTGGGATAGGCTATACCTACAGAGTAAAAGGCAACAAGGCTTCTAATGGAACAGCTTGTACAGTTGAACTGTATGACGCTATCTTAGTAGGACTAGACGCATCATCTGATGTTACCGTAGCCGCTTCAAACTACGCTAACTTAGAGGCTGCTGTATCTGGTACTACACGAAACAGTCTTGCAGTTGGTGTTTCAGTAACTGCTATGTCCTCTGGGAACTTTGGTTGGATTTTAACTAAAGGGAACATTGGTATCATGGACAGTGGCGGACTAACACAGGGCAAGATGGCAGTTCTCTCAAGTGGAGAACCTGGGAACGTAGAAGCATACGGTCTTGGAGCTGGTGCCTCTGATACTGGGTCTGGGTTAGTAACATACCTAGACGCACCTGTTATTGGACAAGTAGCAAATGCAACCGCAACTAGCGGACATTGTGTTGTTAATGTTCGTTTAGAATAGTAAACAAATTAGGTTTGTGGGGCGTGCTTGGACGAATTAAATATAAAAGGAACGCCTTGAATGTTCACACGCCCACACCCTAAACAAAGGAGTAGATATGTTAGGACAGGTACCAGGAAATCAAAGGTTTACTGCTAGTGGCGATTTAGGCAGGTCTGGTAAACCCAAGAGAGTTTTCTTTGTGTCAATGGCAAGTGAAATAAGCACAGCAGGAGTTATCACTCTGAGAAATGGCACAGCTGTCGGCAGTACAGCCTATGCAAATCTTGAAGGTAATGCTGGTAGTGGTAACTTATTTGACATTGGACATAATGGAATTAGATTTGAAGCTGGGTGTTATGTACATTGTAGTGCGACATCTGGAGTAACGTATGCAGTAATAGTTTATCAGGAAGAGCAATAAAGGCAAAAGCAAAACTAACCTTGAAAGGAGTTACTAATGCCAAGATTTATCTCGATTTTAGGAAAGTGTGTTCCAGCAAAAGAGAGGGTAGTATTAAAGAATACAAGTAAAGAAGTGTTTATTAATCCTTCTGACCCTACTTATAGCAAATATGCTGGCGAGGAAGTCCAACCAGGAACAGAATTTATTTATGAGGGTCCAGATAGAAAAGCTATGTGCGATCTGCATAAAGAGGGTGTAGACCATTTTGGGCAGGATTTTAGAAAGAGCCCAGATTTCTTAGAGCTATTAAGGAAGTTCAACTTTAAGAACGAAAAGGAATATTTTAAGTTTGTAGGATTTGATGTAGTAAAGGCACAGGAAAAAGCAGAGGAATTGTCCGCTAAAGTTACTGGACACGAGTTACCAGCCAGAGTAGAAGCCGTTAGAAGATTAGGTGGCGGGACAGACACTGCTGGACAGGGCGAAGAAAGATATGGTGGGTTCGGAACACCAAAGGAGCTTAAAGGGTGAGAACACTACTAATACTATTCATGTTGGCACTAACCATAAATGCTTATGGTGCTAATGTTATGCCCACAGATAGTTACCAATTCACTATAGTAGCAGACACCACGTCTCCTTATGTTACAGGTAGAATACCAGACAGAATGGCTGTAAATGTAACCCCAGACACAATGATAACATTGCATGTAAAAGATGATGAGACTGGTGTTGACCAAACTACAATACAGCTTACTGTAAATGGAGTTGTAGTCAACCCAATTATAACAGGTACACCTGCTGATTATACACTAGACTATCAACCGTCACAGGACTTTCAAAATAACAACACAGTTTATATCACAGTAGAAGCAAGTGACTTAGCAAACTAGGAGAAGATATGGGTACAAGTCATACAGTAAGTGTTGACACAGCATCAACACTTTTATTGAAAGAAAATACACAGAGACTATCAGTTTTATTCTCAGTTGTTGGTGACAGTGGTTTATTCTTAGCTGGTGACTCAACAATGACAACCTCTAGTGGCATATTAATTTCTGGTGGTGGAGGAACTTTATCAGAAGATAGTGGCGGTAGGAATGTATATCTTGGTCCTTATTACGGTGCTACTTCTGGAAGTACAACTACAGATGTCAGGGTTTGGGAAAGGGAACGTAAATGACGATTTTTATTACTAAACCTGGTGGCGGGGGAAGTGCTGACACTACCGCTAATACACAGAATTTAGTACCTTATGTTGGTGCTGGTTCAGATTTGAACTTAGGTGCCAAGCATCTAACTGTTACTGGACTGACCTCTACTGCTTTACAAGTTGGAACTCTTAACGGAGTTCTTTCTGGAACTACAGGTGCGGTATCAAGTATAGGAACAGCAACTTCTGCGGAGTTTCTCAGGGGAGATTTAACTTGGTCTGCACCAGCAGGCGGTGGAGATGTAACAACAGCTATAAGCGGTGCTACCAACAACACAATGGTTGTGTGGAGTGGAGTATCAGGAACAAGTGTTGGGACTACAAATGTAATAGGGTTGGTTACTATATCAACCCCTGGTGTGGTTGCCTCAATGACAACAGGTCAGATTACAGTTGTTTCCCCACTTTCAAAAGATAACGTAACTCAGACTCTTGGAAACTCTTTAGCAATAAGTCTTGACACATCTAATTTTTTTCATAGTGCCACAACTGGTGCGGTGTCAGCTACTACACCTATAAGTGTAACAGCAAGTAGGCAGGCATTAGGCGGTGCTATGGTAATATCTATAAACACAGCTAATATGGTTCCCTATGTAGGGGCACAGAGTGACCTGAATTTGGCAACCAAACATTTAATTGCAACTGGTGTAACTGCAACAAATATTTATATAACAGGTGGAATAGTAGCCCCTGGAATCAGCACCCTACACTCAAAATCAATAGTAATAGATGTACCTTCAGAAACTGCAGATTATCCTATTTGGAAAGTTCCTTATGCTATAACAATTAGAAGGGTAGCAGTTCTTTGTACTGGTGCGGCTGCGGCAACTATAGTTGGATTCTTAGATGAGTGCGACGCTAACGGTGCTGGGGCAAGTGCAGTATCAGGAGATACTACTGCTACATCAGGAACAGATAGAGTAACAACAGTTTTTGATAATTCTTCAATAGATGCAAATGATTATATCCGCTGGCATACAGCCTCTACTTCTGGGGTGTTGGCAAGTGCTTGCATAACTATGGATTATATAATAAATTAATGGCTGATTTAATTAAAGAACTAAACAAGCAAATCTACAAATGCACACTTGGCGAAGATGAAGTCATAGTCGGGGATGAGAACTCTCCAGATAAGTTTAAGAATAAGGTTAAGTTTACTAAGTGGAATAAAGAGAACTTCCTGTCTATTGAGTATCTTGAAGATTTTGGTGAACCGACTATTGACGGAGATAAGAAAGTTAAGGCTACTAAGAACCCTAAGAACTTCTATGCTAAGAAACACGATGAGAATACTTTTAAGTATGGACTTGAGTTTAATAGTAAGCCTGATACAAATGTGTTTACTTTTCAACTTAAAGGGTGGGAAGAATTTAATTTCTTTTACCAACCAGAATTAACACAAGCAGAGATAGACGAAGAACATACTCGACCCGATGATGTCGTTGGTAGTTACGCTGTATATCATAAAAACAAGAAAGACCATATTGTAGGTCAGACTAATTATATGACTGGTAAGTTTGGTCATATTTATAGACCTAAATTTATAGATGCTAATGGTAATTTTGTTTGGGGTAGTTTAAATATTACTGATGGAATTTATAGTGTAACAATCCCACAAGATTTTTTAGACAATGCTGTTTATCCAGTAATTGCTAATGATACTTTTGGCAAAGCAGATATTGGTGCAACACAGTGGACAAATGCAGACGCTTATACTTTATGGGGAACAAGTTTTGCATCAACAGGTAATGGAACATTATCTAAAATAACTGTGTATGCTAATGCAAATGCTGGTGAGGCTACTTGTGCAATATATAATGACTCAAGTGGACCAGCCACTAAACTTGATAATGGTGCTGAGATTGTTGATATATCTACCCCAGGATGGAACGACTCGACTGGATTAACACAAAGTATAACTAATACAACTACATATTGGCTTGCTTGTCTCAATAAAGATAATACTATTGATTATCAATGGGATGCTGGAACTAATAGAACTGAGTATTTAAATAATGGTAGTTATTCGTCTACATTACCAGACCCATTTGGTTCTGGAAGTGCTTTAAATAGAATAATGTCTATTTATGCAACTTATACACCAAGTGGTGGAGTAGCAACAGCAAGACGCAGAGCAATGATATTTGCATAAAACAACAACAGATTGGATGTGCTAAATGAATGGTGACGCCAAAGAGATTTTTGAACGAATAGTAACCCTTGAAACTAGAATGATAGAACGCTGGGATGCCCATGCTGTAAGGAGCAGGGATTTAATAAAATTTATAGAAGAAAAGTTTGTTAGTTTGCCGTGTAAAGCAAGGATGAAATCTACTGATGATAGTTTTAAGCTGGTATGGACATTTATTACTATTATTATAGTTGCGATAGTAGGGGTGTCAATAAAGATAATTTGGAAATAAAATGAGACAGAAAGAATATTGCCCCAAGTGTGATGGAGCTTTACAGATGATGTTTGAGTCCCCAGTAGAAATACACTACTACTGTATCACTTGCCACAAGTGGTATTTTTATAATAAAGATAAAGACAGGTTAAAATAAAGGAGGAGTTATGGAAAAGAAATGGTATCAAAGTAGGACATTGTGGATTGCTGTAGTTGCTGGAGTTATAGGTATATTAGGTGCGTTAGGAATAGCTATACCTGATTATGTAATAGCAATATTAACTGCACTTGGTTTGTACACAGCGAGAACCTCAACTGAAAGTATTAAATAATGTTTAATTTCTTCAAACAAAAATCAGTACAGATAATGGTGATTGTATGCGTAATTTCTGGAATTGGTTATTTTGTAAAACAGGCAACAAGCAAGACAAACAACCAGACGATAACAGCGGAGAGTGGTTCCCAAGTAGTGACAAACAACTACAATATTACGGAAAACGACAGCTCAGGTATTTCCTTAAAAGCAGAGGTAGAGCATACAGTGAGTGGCTCGAACAACGGAGAAACTACCCTGATAACGGGGATAAGTTATAAGTTCTAAACTATCGTTTGATAAGAGGAGTGAGGCTATCAATCCAGAGATGTTCAACGGTATCTATCTCCTCTTTCAAGCGACTTCTTCTGTTGGTGTGCCAGTCGTCCATAATCTCAATTAGGCTTTTTACTTTCTCAACATAATTCCAGAAGAAAATGTGGAGGAGTTCGTGGATGATGATTTCTTCGATGTTTTCCTTCAGGGAACTCTGGGGAATTATCAGTAGAAACTGCTTTTTCCCGCAGTCTACAATTTCAGCTTCGTAAGGTGTTTTAATTTCCCTGTCGGTTTTAACAATATACTCATAATCAGCTACAAGTGTCAGCTTTATCCCGTAATCATTCAGCTTCAGTATCTCCTTATACTTCTTTATCAGCTTTATTATTCTGGGGGGTATCTTCATTTCATCCTCATCGGTATCACTGTCGCATTAGTGCCATATTTAGTTACACTTACCAGCCCACAGCTCAGTATTGGCTTTCTAAGGAACTGTCTGCCATAGTCAAAGGCGTACTTCTTTCGGTCTAGCCCACAACCAACACACATCCCGAATATCACTTCCTTCTCATTAGCAATATACTCAACGCCGGATACGCTGTGCAAATGACCAGTAACAGTAGACATCCTATTATTATATGCTGTTGTAACATGACCATACTTGCCACCACTGCCACTATGCTGATAACATACATTATCAAAAGTAAAGCTAAAATCATCTACCCACCCCTTCGGTAATTTCCACATTTCTCTAAAAGTTTTAAAACATCGTTTTGGTAATCCTACTGTCTTACCCTTCCTGTCCACCAGCCGGTCGTGGTTTCCCCTACAAAGATATACATTAGGAAAAGCCCTGTACCATGGCTTGAGGTGCTTATCGGCTTGTTCCATTTCCTGCTCTGGTGACCAACCGTCAGGATCGTGCTCATGGTAGCTGATGGCGTGGTTGTCAACGAGGTCGCCAATGTGAACCACTCGCTGGCATTTAAAGGCTGAATAAATCCGTTTACAGAATGATAGGTAATCCTTGTGCTCAAATGGTATGTGAGTATCACTTATAATAAGTATGTTCTTATCCATACTTATTTCCCCTTGTTTATCATTTTAGAAATTGCTTTGGCTAATATCCATCTTCCAATATAGTTGTCTTCAGGACTAAATAAATAATTCCATTTTTTCTCTAACATAGAATCTATTTTTTCCTTCCTCGCCCTTGCCTTAATGTCTTTAAGTTGTTGTTTTAGATTATCTATATTCTTTAATAGCCCAGGAACACAAGCACAATGTTCTTCGTCTTTATTGCAAGCTGTACCCACTACATTATTAACATAATCCATATGGCAATCTTTAAATCGTGTTACCTTACCCATATCACCCCTCCTTACTTACTCTTGTGTTCCATACTTGGATTGCTTTAGTTTCAGTTTTATATTCTCCACTATTTGCTCCACAAATTAAACATTCTAAAAAAAATGTTGGTCTCACTGATGACACTACCAATTCAATTTTCTTTTTCCCACAAAACGGACACTTCTTCAACCCCTCTTTATTCTTCATATCCCTCACCCTTTCTTAGATTGTTGGGT
>Ga0180007_10003640_pt1 | contig 16989 bp, 14 predicted proteins | sample MM_PC_MetaG_FD_121122 | JGI IMG/M metagenome (GOLD analysis project Ga0180007, IMG submission 121122) | Groundwater microbial communities from the Aspo Hard Rock Laboratory (HRL) deep subsurface site, Sweden - MM_PC_MetaG | ecosystem: Environmental > Aquatic > Deep subsurface > Groundwater... | reverse complement strand
GTTAAATAAAATTTGCTTGACAAACGGGCGCATTGCTCTATACTTGATTTGGTAAGAGGCAAATATAGATGAGGTATAGGATTTTGAAACCGCATGGCTAAGAAATACTGACCTTGCGGTTTTTTTCGTTCCGACCTGTCTACGGAAGTATGTAAAAAGGAGGTAAATTCTTATGGCAAAAGGTATAGTAAAGTGGTTCAATAACCAAAAAGGTTATGGATTTATTACCCCTGAATCGGGCAGTGATGTCTTTGTGCATTTTAGCGCGATCGGGGGCGATGGCTATAAATCTTTAGAGGAAGGCCAGGAAGTCGAGTTCGACATCCAGGACGGCCCTAAAGGCCAAGAAGCTGCTAACGTTGTAAAAATATAGCGTTACGATCGTTAGAAATCAAATAAAAAAACCGGTATATTTTCACATACCGGTTTTTTTATTTACTCCACCTTGTGCCTATTCTCCAAGTCTTTCAAGATCATCCTGGCCGAATCTCTCATTATCAGTAGTGTCAATACCATCCTGAGTTTGTCCAATATCACCGGTTCTTATTGTCTCCGAACCGGTGCCGTAATCTTCTTCCATCTCACCATCATCAAGCATTACATTCCTGAAGCTTTCTTTTTCTCTTACTTCACCGCTTTCAGTCATATATTCACCATCTCCCATGTCTTCCCTGACGTCGCCTGAATCCGTCATGAACTCTTCGGCGGAAATATTGCGACTAAACATCAGCACCACAAAAAACACCACGATCGCGCATCTGACATTAGACATCCTGAGCCTCCTCATTATAGTGTTCGTATTGTCAAAAGTTTATACACGAAATCTATTTATCTTGTTTACATGTAGCAAGTTTATCAGCTGAATTTATAAAAATCAAGAAGCAATGGGTGAATCGTAAAACCGCCGCAACCCTTCAAAAATAAGATCAGGATAGATCTTTTTGATGTAACGAGAGTGTTTTGCCACAAGCGCGGCATCGCCGCCGGTGGCCACCACCTTAACTCCTTTGCCATACTTTTTTCTAAATTTTTGGATAAGTCCGTCACACATTGCCGCGTAACCAAGCAATATGCCGTTATTCATACTCGCATGCGTATCACGCCCGATAAACCCTACAGCCTGTTTCAATGTTACTACAGGAAGTAAAGCAGTGTCTTCAGTGAGCGCCCCCATAGCCAGCCGCAATCCCGGAAATATGAGGCCCCCTTCATATTCTCTCTTGACATTCACGAAATCCATGGTAACGGCCGTACCAAAATCTATCGCAATTACGGGAGGCTTACATATGTTGGCGGCAGCGAAAGAAATCACGAGACGGTCCTGTCCCACTTCCTTCGGATTTTTATATCGGTTCTTAATAGGCACTTTTATATTTTTTCCGACAACCAAAACGGGAATATGAGGGTTAATAACGCATTTCAAATTTTTTTTAATGATCCTCAAAAAGCCCGGAACAACACTTACTATCACTATTTTTTCAATACCGGAAAGATGCCCCGCCAGTAAACGTTTAAACGCGGCGACAGACACTTCTTTTCGGGATGTACGAATTAAGTAGCGTTTAATGAAACACTTTTTATGAATAACCGCCATAGAAGTGTTCGTGTTCCCTATATCAATAAGCAGTTTCATATTCGCACCCCTTTACTATGGACTATCACTATGGACCGTGGGCTACTGACTAACAACACTCACATCACCGGAAAAAACCCTCCGGCGCTCGCAGTTCCCATCCCATACGATGAGAGCGCCTTTTTTATCTATGTCAATGGCTTTTCCCTCAATAATGTGATGGTGTGCCTTTATTCTTACATTCTTCCCCAAAACCGATGACAGCCTTTTGCATTCGGATCTTACGATAGTGAAACCTTTTTTTTGGAATTTTTTATAATTATTTTCCAATTCCTCCAATATCTGCCGCATAAGCTGCGCCCGATTGATGGAGTAACCCGTCTCATCTTTAAGGCTGGTGCTCCCTGCGGGCAATTTTCCCACCGGAGTATTGACGTTGATACCGGCACCGAGTATTAGAAAATCCACTCTGTCGGGCTGAGCCTTTATTTCGGTCAATATGCCGCACACCTTCTTTTTACCGCACAAAATGTCATTGGGCCATTTCATCCTTACGTCAATACCCGTAATGTCCTTTATCGCTCTGATTATCGCGACCGCGGCGACAAGTGTGACTGATGGAACCTCATCTGTCTCAACATCCGGCCTAAGTATTAAAGACATGTAGATACCGCCGTTTTTGGGAGAAACCCATTTCCTTCCTATGCGTCCTTTCCCGTGCGTCTGGGATTCCGCGACCACGATAGTGCCTTCCGGCGCAAGCTCTTCCGCCAACTCATAGGCTCTGTTATTTGTGGAATCAATGGCCTCATAATGATAGATCTCTTTTTTTCCTATCACCCGCGTTTTAAGACCGTTTTTTATCTCATACCCGAACAACTTGTCCGGCACAGACCTTATTTTGTAACCAAGACGCGGAACGGCATCAATGGCATATCCGTCATCGCGCAATTTGCTCATGTATTTCCACACATAAGCCCGTGACACCTCAAGACTCCGTGAGATATCCTCGCCGGACACATACTGTTCTTTATTTTTCCTAAAAAAAAGAAGTATCTTCTGTTTAAGATCCGATTCCGTCATCACTACGCCCCTTACGCAATTCTTCTATTTGATCCCTAAGTTCGATCGCCCTTTCAAACTGTAGATTACGCGCGGACTCCTCCATATCCCTTTCGAGCTCCGTAATAAGTTCGCCCACCTCATATTCTTCCTGCTCCTCACCTATCACACCGGATAACATTTCCCTCGCACGTCTATATGATTCTATACCCTCTTTCATCGCGTTTACAATAGTTTTCGGTTCGATCCCGTTCTGTTCGTTAAATTCTATCTGTTTTTCTCTCCTTTTCGCGGTAATATCTATGAGCATTTTCATGGACGCTGTTATTTTATCGGCGTAAAGCAACACTTCACCGTTCACATTTCGCGCTGCCCTTCCGGCTGTCTGCAAAAGAGATGTGCCGCTTCTTAAAAAACCCTCTTTATCCGCATCCAGAACAGCAACGAGTGACACCTCCGGCAGGTCCAGCCCTTCCCTCAAAAGGTTTATTCCTATAAGGCAATCAAACCTTCCGAGCCGGAGATCGCGTATGATCTCGACACGATCAAGCACTTTGATCTCAGAATGCATATATCGTACACGCAATTTCATTTCCCCGAGAAAACGGGTGAGCTCCTCAGCAAAACGTTTGGTCAATGTCGTAACAAGAACCCGCTCACCTTTATCCGCACGCTTTTTGATCTCGGCCACTATATCATATATCTGTCCCTCTGTCGGCCTGACACTGACCGGAGGATCAATAAGGCCGGTCGGCCTGATCACCTGCTCGGCAACCGCGCCGGAGGCGCTTACTTCGTACTCACCCGGCGTCGCCGACACATACAATATCTGCTTGGCGTTATCCATGAACTCATCATATTTAAGCGGCCTGTTATCCAGGGCTGACGGAAGACGGAACCCATATTCCACCAGCGTTCCTTTCCTTGCCTGATCACCGTTATACATTGCGCGCAGCTGCGGGATTGTCACATGGGATTCATCTATTATGACCAAAAAGTCATCCCCGAAATAATCCAGAAGGCACCATGGCCGGCTACCCGGCAAACGGCCCGAAATATGACGCGAATAGTTTTCGATGCCGTTGCAATACCCCAGTTCCTTAAGCATCTCCATGTCATATTTTGTACGGCTTTCTAACCTTTGGGCCTCCAGTAATTTTCCGTTTGCGCGAAATTCGGCAAGCTGTATATCCAGTTCTTTCGAAATAGATTTTAACGCGGCGCTTATCTTATCTTCAGTAGTAACAAAATGTTTCGCCGGGTAAATGAACATTTTTTTAAGATCGGTCAATATGTCTCCTGAAACAGGGTCAATTTCAGAAATACGCGACACTTCGTCATCTATAAGTTCCACCCTTACGGCAGTTTGTTTATACGCCGGGAATACCTCAATAATATCGCCTCTTACTCTGAAATTTCCGCGTTCAAGATCGAAATTATTTCTCTCGTACTGTATATCCACAAGTTTTCTCAGAAGTTCTTCTCTCAATATCTTTTGGCCGATATCCGCCACGACGAGCATGTTCGAATAATCTTCCGGCGATCCTAAACCATAAATACAGGAAACACTCGCCACAACTATCACATCTTTCCGTGAGAAAAGTGAACTTGTCGCCGAAAGCCGTAGACGATCGATATCATCGTTTATTGAAGCATCCTTTTCTATGTAGACATCGGTCTGCGGCACATAAGCCTCAGGCTGGTAATAGTCGTAGTAGGAAACGAAATATTCAACCGCGTTATCCGGAAAAAAATCCTTAAATTCGGAATAAAGCTGTGCCGCAAGGGTTTTGTTATGAGATAATACGAGCACCGGCTTATTGATGTTCTCAATAATACGCGCCATCGTAAAGGTTTTCCCACTTCCGGTAACGCCGATAAGGGTCTGGTAAGAGTTCCCGGCAGCTATAGACCTTGTCATTTTGTCGACGGCGCGGGGCTGGTCTCCAGCAGGTTTAAGATCGGTAACTAATAGGAATCTGTCCATGGCTTGATGATCCGTTCACATGCCGCGCTTTCACGCGCTTTTCAGCACGATTTCCAGGCTAAAGTCCAGTGACATAACAGACCCGGTCAAAGAACCGGATGATATAATATCAACACCTGTTCCGGCATAATCTTTTACGTTCTCGAACGTTATACCGCCCGACACTTCAAAAAGGACCTTTTCTTTCAATCCCATATTGTCACGCAATTTAACCGCTTCCTTAATTATCTCCGGCGGCATATTGTCGAGCATTATCACATCCGGTTTTTCATCCAGGGCATATTCACATTCTTTCAGGGTCTCAACTTCTATTTCTATACGAATGTTCTTTTGAACAGTTTCCCTTGCCTGTCTGATAATGTTTTTTATGATCTTCTCATTACTCGCCGTCTTCGTCTGCATGCCAAATGCCCGAAGATGATTATCCTTAATGAGCACCATGTCCCACAAACCCCATCTGTGATTCGTGCCTCCGCCTACCGTTACCGCATATTTCTGCATATACCTGTGAAGCGGCATAGTTTTACGTGTATCAAATATTTTTGTTCCGGTCCCTTTTACCACTTCCACGAACGCGCGGGTAGAGGAAGCTATACCGCTCATGTGCCCAAGGAAATTCAACGCTACTCTTTCGGCCTTTAACATGGATCGCGCGTTCCCCGCGACAAAAGCTATCTCACTATCAGGTTCGATATGGTCACCTTCTTTTACGACAGGCCGGAATCTAAGATCCGGATCTACAATGGCAAACACCTTCTCCGCCACTCCCGTCCCGCAAACAATACCCGGCTCGCGCGCTATAATGACCGCATCAACCTCGAGACCGCTGTCAAGCACGGCTTCTGAGGTGATATCACCAGTCCAGATATCTTCCTTAAGAGCATATCTCGCGATCCTTTCGGCGCGTTTCATATTCAACTCGGCCATAATCAGATCCTCTTCAGTTTTTCAATTTCTTCTTCCGTCAATTTTCTGAATTCACCGCATTTTAATTTTCCGGATGTCAATCCGGCGTACCTCACACGGTCGAGCAATACGACCCGGCAGCCGACAACTTCAAACATCTGTTTGATCTGCCGTTTTCGCCCTTCATGTATCACGATCCGTAATATCGTATTATCCCTGGTCTTTCTGATCTCGCTGATCTCGCACGGCGCGGAAACTCCGCCGTCAATATCGACTCCTTTGCGCATTTTTGATATTTCACGAGAAGTTATGCTGCCGGATATCGTCACGATATATTCCTTGTCCACTTTAAAACTTGGATGTTGCAACCTGTAAGCAAGATCACCGTCATTTGTGACAATAATTACTCCGGTAGTATCTTTATCCAAACGCCCAACCGGATAAAGACGAACATTGACACGTGTAAATAGATCAGATATTTTTCTGCGTCCGTGTGTGTCTGTAACGGTACAAATGTATCCGGCGGGCTTATTCAGGAGATAATAATGTTTTTCTTCCTCTCCCGGCAGCAACCTGCCATTCACGGCTATTTCATGCTTAACGGGATCGACTCTCATCCCCTTTTCCGCAACCAATACCCCGTCCACACTGACCTTCCCGGACTCTATCAATTCAGCGGCATGCCGTCTCGACGCGATACCGGCACGGGCCAGAATAGTCTGCAAACGCTTTTCCATAGGAATGGTGTTAAATTATCTGATCGCTTCCAGATTTTCTTTTAGGGTCTCGACCTGTTGTTCGAAACGCGCCTTTTTTGCCTTCTCTTTTTTGACTACTTCCTCCGGCGCCCTGCCAATAAAATCTTTATTCGCCAGTTTTTTCTCCATCGTGATCAAATAATTCTCAATTTCTTCTATTTTTTTGCTTACGCGAACTGCTTCTTTTTCGACATCTATTGTTTCGCCCAGAGGGATAAAAAGCCTTATACCCCCGGTTAACACCGCGACAGAATGCTTCGGCCTGGACACATCCGCTCCGAGATTTCGCAAACGGCATTTTGCCAGCTTCTCCATGTATCGCGAGTTTTCTTTCAATACATTGATCATAAGATCATCCGCGACTTTCATATCAACATCCACTATCGTTTTTACCGCAATGCCCCAGAATGACCGCACGTTGCGTATAGCTACTATGGCGTCAATTATCTTTTCTGTATCGGAAACGGCGGCAGTATCCACTTTGCCGCTGTCTGCCACCGGCCAGGCAGCATTTATGAGCGGTCCGGTGGGTCTCTCCGGCAGGTTCTGCCAGATAGCCTCAGTTATGAAAGGCATGAACGGATGCAACAGGCGCAATATGCCGTCCAAAACAGTCAGAAGGGTATTCTGCGCGGCAACCCTGTCCTCAGCAAGTTTTGAGAACTCGAGATACCAGTCACAATATTTATGCCAGATAAATTCGTACAGCGCGGAAGCGGCATCGTTGAACCTGTACGCCACAAGGTCCCTCTGTACTTCTCGAATAGTTTCGTTAAATACACTCACTATCCATCGATCCGCAAGGGTCTTGCCGCAAGGGTCATTTCCCTGTTCGCTCACGTTTCCATCCTGGTTCATCAGGACATACCGTGACGCATTCCATAATTTATTGGCAAAATTCCTTCCGAATTCAAACTTATCCCTGGAAAGAAAAACATCCTGCCCCTGTGATGTGATCGAGATAATACTGAATCTGAGGGCGTCACACCCCACTTCGTCAATAATGTCCAACGGATCAATAACATTGCCAAGGGATTTTGACATCTTTGTGCCGGTCTGATCGCGAACAGTGCCATGAATATACACATCGCGAAAAGGTATCTCTTTCTGGAACCATAATCCGGCCATGATCATTCGCGCAACCCAAAAGAAAATTATCTCCTGCGCCGTAACCAAGGCATCCGTCGGATAGAACGTCTTCAACTCTTCGCTTTTTTCCGGCCAACCCATTGTAGAAAAAGGCCATAACCAGGAACTGAACCATGTGTCAAGAACATCCGGATCCTGCTCTATGTTCTTACTTCCACAGATCGGACATTTATCCGGTGTTCCTTCAGATAAGCGCAAAAAGACACCCTTCTTGTCCGGTGACATTACTTCCACATCCCGCACATTGGAACAACCAAGACAATCCAGGCAATACCACACGGGGATACGGTGTCCCCACCATATCTGACGGGATATACACCAATCCCTGATATTTTTCATCCAGTTCAGATATACCTTTGTCCATCTCTCGGGATAGAACTTTATTTTTTCATCGTGAACGACCTGTATGGCCTCCTTCGCCAGTGGCTTCATCGAAACAAACCATTGTTTGGAGAGCCTGGGCTCGATCATTGTGTGGCATCTATAACAATGTCCGACGGAATGCGGATGTTCTTCGAACTTGATAAAAAGTTTTCGCTGTCTGAGATCCTCGACTATCGCCTCTCGGCATTCAAATCTATCCATACCCTCATATCCGCCGCCAAGCGCGTTGATCGTCCCATCCGGATTCAGCACATTCACACGCGGAAGGCCATGTTTGATACCGAGCTCAAAATCCACGGAATCATGCGCCGGTGTGACCTTAAGCGCTCCGGTCCCAAAATCCTGGTCGACAGTTTCATCAAAAATAATTCTTAATTCACGTTTGACTATGGGCAACATGAGGGTCTTACCCTTGATGCCGGCATACCTCGGGTCCTTCGGGTTTACGGCTACCGCGACGTCTCCAAGCATAGTCTCAGGGCGCGTAGTCGCGACGACCACATAATCCTCATTTTCTTTTTCCAATCTCTCCCGGCCCTTGATGGGATATTTAATGTAGTACAAGATGCCGTCAACATCGGCATGTTCGGCCTCCTCGTCGCTAAGCGCCGTCTCGCAACGCGGACACCAGTTGATGATATAATCGCCTTTGTAAAGCAAATTCTCCTTATACAAGCGAGCAAAAACCTCCATCACCGCGTTTGAAAGGCCCTCATCCATAGTAAAACGTATTCGTTCCCAGTCACATGAACAACCAAGTTTCTTGAGCTGTTTTATGATGGTGTTCCCATATTCGTCTTTCCATTGCCAAATACGTTCCAGAAATTTTTCCCGTCCCAGGTCTCTCCGCTTTACCCCTTCGGCGGACATGTCCCTTTCGACAACATTCTGCGTGGCAATACCGGCATGATCCGTACCAGGCAGCCATAATGTTTCATACCCCTGCATGCGTTTCCATCTTACCAGGATGTCCTGGATCGTATTATTGAGAGCGTGACCCATATGGAGAACACCGGTGATATTCGGCGGCGGTATAACTATGCTGTACGAAACCTTACCCGTTCCGGTTTCGGCATGAAATGATTTCTCGTCTTCCCAGCTTTTGTAGATCCTTTCTTCTATTTTCTTGGGGTCATATCTGGTAGGAATATCTCTCGTCATTTTCCGGCTTTCTTTCTCTTTTTTGTTTTATCGTCTTTTATGAATTTATATTCAACAGAATCGATAAGCGCTTTCCAGCTCGCTTCGATAATGTTCTCGGAGACACCCACGGTCCACCACGAATCGGTTTTGTCCTGAGACTGCACAAGAACACGCACTTTCGCCGCTGTCCCGGCTTTTTCATCCAGAACCCTCACGCTGAAATCAGACAAATGCATATCTCTAATGGCGGGATAACATTCCTGTAGTGACTTCCTGAGCGCCTTGTCAAGCGCGTGCACAGGCCCGTCACCAAGAGAAACAGTATGCATCGCCTTACCATTCGCCTCAACCTTTACCGTAGCCTCGGAAATGATATCCCCGTCCAACCGCTTCTCCACAATGACCCTGATGTCTTTTATTACAAAATGTTTTTTTTCTTTCTCAACGGCCCTGCGCATAAGCATCATCAGGGAAGCCTCAGCAAGTTCGAACTGATAACCGTTTTTTTCCATGTCCTGAACTTCGATCAGTATTTTGTTGGCTTTATCCGATTTTTTGTCTATCACAAGCCCCATTTCTTTAGCTTTCGCCATAATGCTGGATTTTCCTGACAATTCTGATATCAACATGCGTCGTCTATTGCCTACTATAACAGGATCGACATGTTCATAAGATCTGCGATTTTTTAATATTGCGTTGACATGGACACCGGCCTTATGCGCGAACGCGCTGTTGCCAACATAAGGTTGAGAATCCTGGTGTCTCATGTTAGAGGTCTCCGCGACATATCTCGACGCTTCTGTCAGCTCTTTGAGCGCAAAATCAGACAGACAATCGTATCCAAGTTTAAACCTTAAAGTCGGGATGATCGAAACAAGATTGGCATTGCCACATCGTTCACCATATCCATTGAATGTTCCCTGGACCTGCACGCAACCCGCCTGCACCGCGGCAATAGAATTGGCAACCGCCATTTCCGCGTCATTATGCGTGTGTATTCCCAAGCGTGCGTTCAGTTCTTCTCCAACCTCTTCGACGATCTCAAACACCCTGCTTGTAACACACCCGCCGTTAGTATCGCAAAGAATAATAGCCTCGGCGCCGGCCTCGGAAGCTGCTTTCAGGGTACTCAGGGCATACTCCGGGTTTTCTTCGTATCCGTCAAAAAAATGTTCCGCGTCAAACATGACATGCCGTCCCTGCTTTTTGAGGAAACCCACGGAATCGCTTATCATCTTGAGGTTCTCTTTCAAAGAAGTCCTGAGCACTGCTTTGACATGCAGGTCCCAGCTCTTACCAAAGATAGTTACGTATTTCGTTTCGGCAGCAAGCAGCCCCTTGAGAATTACGTCCGAAGACGCTTTCGCGTTAACACGCCTGGTGCTTCCAAAAGCGACAAGTTTTGACGTTTTAAGCTTCAAGGATTTAGCGGCCGCTACGAAAAACTCATCTTCTTTTGGATTGGCCCCCGGCCATCCACCTTCGATATAGTCGACGCCGAGTTCGTCAAGTTTTCCAGCTATGAGCATTTTGTCCTTGACGGAAAAAGATATCCCCTCAAACTGCGCGCCGTCCCGCAACGTCGTATCATACATTTGTATTTTTTTCATGTCTCGCCTGCCGTTTTGTCGCGGACGTACGCTATCGCCCGCTTTTTTTCAGGTTCATTTCTTTTTATTTAAACCAAAAGCTTTATGGATTACCCTTACAGCCGCCTCAGCGTCTTTCTTCCTGATCACGCAGGATATCTTTATCTCGCTGGTGGAGATCATATCAATGTTTATCTTTTCTGAAGCAAGCGCACCGAACATCTTGGCCGCGACGCCGGAATGGCTGCGCATTCCAACCCCGACAACAGACAACTTGGCGACGTCTTTGTCCAACTTTACGTCTATAGCCCCGATCTTTTTATTGGCCTCTTTAACGACTTCCTGCGTCCTTTTTAGATCAGAAGCAGGAACCGTAAAAGATATGTCGGTACGCCTCGTCCTGGAAACGTTTTGTATGATCATGTCCACGTTAATGTTTGCCTTGGCCAGACATGCAAACAACCGGCTCGCTTCACCCGGTTTATCCGGAACGTCGCACACGGTAACTTTTGCCTCATCTTTATTTACGGTTACCCCGCGAACCAGTACATCTTCCATTTTCTTAACCTCCTTGCATATCATTGTCCCTTGCTCATCGCAAAAACTCGCCCTTACATGTATGGGTATATTGAATTTACTCGCAACCTCAATGCTTCTCGCCTGCATCACCTGAGCTCCAAGAGAAGCAAACTCGAGCATCTCATCATAACTTATGTTTTCCAGCTTGCGCGCGTTCTTTACTGTCCGGGGATCAGCCGTATAAACACCCTTAACGTCCGTATATATCTCACAGACTTCCGCACTGAGAACCTTGGCTAATGCCACTGCCGTTACATCTGAACCACCGCGTCCGAGGGTCGTTATTTCCTGATCGGGATCCGTTCCCTGAAAACCGGCCACAATCACTATTCGCCCTTTTGCGAACTGTTCCTTGATCCTTTTAGTAGATATGTCCAGGATCCTGGCTTTAGTATGCGAAGAATCCGTTATAATACCCACCTGGGCACCCGTGAAGGATATCGCCTCCTCACCTATTTCATGAAGCGCCATCGCCAGAAGCGCCACGGAAACCTGTTCTCCGGTCGACATTAGCATATCCAGTTCACGTTCCACCGGATCGCTGCTGATCTCAGCAGCCAGATTTAACAGAGCGTCTGTCGTTTTACCAAGGGCCGACACCACAACGGCTACATCGTATCCACGATCTTTACATTCTTTTACCCGTTTTGCTACATGCTTTATTTTTCCCGGGTCGGCTACGCTGGTCCCTCCGTATTTCTGCACAATTATTCTCTTTTTAGCCATATCTTTTTTTCTATTTCCTTTTCCCCAAAAAAAATTTCATCAGTTCATGTCCGTGTCGTATTTTCATACTACCGGCTTTCGCCGAGTTTTCAGTAAAAACCACAACATCATCAGCATCAATACCCTTACCGGCTATCGCGAAGGGCACCGGGTCAGCCGTATGGGTCCTGAGTTTAACGGGTGTAGGGTGATCCGGCAACACAAGCACCCGGAAATCACACTTATCCGTAAGTTCTTTGATGATAGGTCCGGCGATCTTACTGTCAAGATTCTCAATAGCCGTTATCTTCGCCCGAATATCACCGTTATGCCCTGCCTCATCCGGCGCCTCCACATGAATGAACACCATATCGTTCCTCTTAAGTACGTCAAGCGCGGCGACTGCTTTTCCTTCATAATTCGTATCGTAATATCCCGTTGCTCCCGGAACATCCACAACCTCAAGACCGAGTATCTTTCCCATGCCCTTGAGAAGATCCACAGCCGAGATTATGCCACCGGTAATACCGAACTCATCCTTGAACGTCGGAATGCTCGGTTTTTTTCCCTGTCCCCACAACCATATCATGTTGGCCGGGTTTTGGCCGAGATCCACTCGAACCTTGTTAACATCGGTTTCCTCTAACACCTTGCGTGATCTCTCCATAATATCCGCTAATTCTTTGTCTTTTGGCAGATGTTTCTCAATAGATTGATCAAGGATGTTATGCGGCGGACAACACGCGATCTTCTTAAGCCGATCTGCTTCTTCTGACGACGCACAGGTGACCACTAATAAATTGCGATAACTGCATCCCGCGTAAAAACGGAATTTTTCGCTTCCGATTTTGCGATTTAACAGATCAACCAGAACCAACGTCTCTTTGGTGCTGATATGTCCGGCACTGTAGTCGATCATTTTTCCATCTGAAACCGTAACGGTATTGAACCTAAAAGCAACGCTGTTCTCATCGAGTTCTATACCAAGATTGGCCGCTTCCAGGGAACCTCGCCCGCAATAATATTTTGCCGGGTCATATCCCAAAATCGAAAGATTTGCCACATCACTGGCCGGTGTCATCCCTTTCGGCACGTTCATTACCGTGCCAACCACACCTCGTCGAGCGATCGTGTCCATATTCGGAATATCGGCAGCTTCCATGCAAGTGCGTCCGCCCAGCTCTTCGATCGGAAGACCGGCCATGCCATCTGGAACAAGAATCACATACTTCATAGCTAAAGTCCCGCCTCCTTGATAACATCATCTATATCCGCGTTAACTACAACCGGATGCTCAAGACATTTTATCGCCCTGTCCGGATCTTTCAAACCATGCCCGGTCAATATGCACACGATATCTTTCCTTTTTCTTTCTCTTGAATTGTCCGGGAAATATCCATCCTGTGCTTTTTTCATTATGCCGGCAACACTGGTAGCTGAAGCAGGCTCTACAAAAACACCGACTCGCTCCGCCAAAAACTTATACGCCTCTATTATTTCCTCGTCAGTGACTTTTTCGATCAAACCGCCTGATTCATCTCGCGCATTTTCGGCTTGTTCCCAACTAGCCGGATTCCCAATTTTAATTGCTGTCGCTATAGTCTCAGGATCCTTTATCACCCTCTTTTCAACAATAGGTGCTGATCCCGCAGCCTGGAATCCCAGCATCACGGGAAGCCGGCAAATGTTCCCCTTTTCTTTGTATTCTTTGTACCCCTTCCAATACGCGGTAATGTTCCCCGCGTTACCAACAGGCAGGGCATGGTAGAAAGGCGCATGTCCCAGTTTATCACAGATCTCGAAAGATCCCGTTTTCTGCCCTTCGATCCTGTAGGGATTCACTGAGTTAACCAGCGTAACCGGATATTTTTCGCTCATCTCACGTACTATCTCCAATGCTTGGTCAAAATTCCCCCTGATCGCTATTACTTTCGCCCCGTGTATCAACGCCTGTGCCAATTTGCCAAGCGCAATGGCTCCTTCCGGAATGATCACTATGCATTTTATATTTGACCTTGCCGCATAAGCTGCCGCCGAAGCTGAAGTGTTCCCGGTTGAAGCGCATACTACGGCATTCGCCCCCTCTTCTACAGCTTTGGATACAGCCATTGTCATTCCCCGATCCTTAAAACTGCCCGTCGGGTTGAGTCCTTCGCATTTCAACCACACGTCATATCCGGGCCCTATTTTCTCGGCGATAGGGTCGGCTTTTATAAGCGGTGTGTCGCCTTCCTCCAATGTTATTATCGGCGTCTTGCCTGTCACCGGCAAATACCGCTTATATCGCTCAATAACTCCCACTTTTCCTCCCCGCCTGAGTAACGGCAGTATTACATTTCAACCCGGATGACCATTGTTTTATCCATCACAAAATCCATTTTGTCGATCGCCTCGATCGCTTTCCTCATATTGCCCTCACAAGCTTTATGGGTCAACATTATCACCGGAACGGTCTCGCCTACCTTCCTTTCCTCCTGAGACATACTGGCAATACTTATGTCGTTCTCCGAAAGAACGGACGATATTCCGGAAAGGACACCCGGTTTATCTATAACGGAAAATCTGAGATAGTACGGCAAAATGAGTTCCTTTATGTTGACAATGTCTGACGTTACGAAATCATGAGGTAATTCTCCGGGAACAGAATGTTCTTTACCGCAACAGACTACATGCTTCGCGATTTCAACAATATCGCTCATAACCGAGCTCGCCGTGGGATCCGCGCCGGCCCCCTTTCCGTAAAAAAGCGATTCACCGACAAAATCACCTTTTATGTATACAGCATTGTTTTCTCCGTTGACACCCGCCAAAAGATGACGCGACGGGATCAGGGTCGGGTGAACTCTTAATTGCAGACCCTTCCGGGTATTTTTTGCGATCGCCAGAAGTTTTATGCTGTATCCCCATTCTTCCGCATAGCGAATATCCTGAGGGGTTATAGCTTCGATACCTTCGGTATAAATATCATCAGGGATCACGCTGACACCGAAACCCAGGAGTGAAAGAATAGTCAATTTATGCGCTGAATCCCTACCGCTGATATCCATCCGTGGATCACTTTCGGCAAAACCCTTCTTTTGCGCAATGGAGAGCGCCTTATCGAACGAATGATCATGTTTAGCCATCATGGTAAGCACAAAATTAGTGGTGCCGTTCAGAATGCCATAAATAATCTCAAGGTTGTTAGATACAAAACTCTCACGAATAACGCGTATTACAGGTATGCCGCCTCCGACACTGGCTTCAAAACCGACAAATACGCTATTTTTAGAAGCTACCGTGAATATTTCCTTCCAGTGCTCCGAAAGAAGCGCCTTATTGGCTGTTACGACATGTTTTCGATTAGTCAAAGCCGCGAGGACTATCTCCTTCGCCGGGTAAACCCCACCTATGAGCTCAACGACTATGTCGATCTCTTTATCCCCGATGATCGCATCAGCACTGGTAGTTTTGATAAGGTTGTCAATACCGATAATATTTTTAAGAACGCTCGCGTTCGTGTCGCAAACACTTCTTATCACCGGAAGCACCCCTGTCCTTTCCGCGATAAGCCCGCCATTCTTTATAACCGAATCAATGACCCCGATGCCGATCGTCCCGGCTCCTATCAAACCTATGTTGATTGATCGCATAACGGCTCCTGTTTAGTATTGCGTATCGAGTATCGCGTATTGTGTATTCATGAACACACGACACATGTACTCCTGACCCTGGCCCTCTGCCCCTTTTTTCTTGCCTCTCGCCTCTATCCTCACGCCTTAACGACTATGGGCTATCGACCATTGACTATTTTGCCCCGAGACTATTAATACCTGGTCGGGATGGCCGGATTCGAACCGGCGGCCCCTTGTCCCCCAGACAAGTACGCTAGCCAGACTGCGCCACATCCCGACATGGAACCCGCGAATTAAGATCGACGGGCCCTTTTACTTTTCGTCTCTAATCTTCATCTTTCGGATCGCGCGTCATCAATTCTTCGACAGCCGAACGCGGATCCTTGTTTTGATATATGATCTCGTATACCTTCCGTGTTATAGGCATATCCACGGAATATGTTGCCGCGAGTTCATATGCCGATCGGGAAGTAGCAACACCTTCGACTACCTTTTCCGTTTCACGCAAGACTTCCTCCGGCTTTCTTCCTTTTCCTATTTCGGCACCAAACCAGCGGTTCCTGCTATGCGGACTCATGCATGTGGTTGCCAGGTCTCCGATCCCCGACAGTCCGCTGAATGTCTCTTTTCTGGCTCCGGCGGCAACACCCAGCCTGATGATCTCCGCTAATCCTCTTGTCAAAAGCGCCGCTTTCGTATTGGTCCCGAAGCCCATGCCGTCGGAAACACCCGCGGCGATAGCGATCACATTTTTCAAAGCACCACCCAGTTCCACACCAATAACATCGCTTGCAGTATACACACGGAAACTCTTTGTGTTAAATAATTTTTGAACTTTTTTATTCCACCCATGTTCAGCCGCGAAAACTACAGTAGTAGGAAATTTTTTCGCCACTTCAAGAGAAATGCTGGGACCCGACAAGACCCCTATCGGCACCTTCGGGAAAATCCCTGATAACATTTCCGAGGGCCTCTCAAGCGTTATATTCTCGATCCCTTTGGTCGCGCTGATAATACAGCCGAATTTAGCCCCTGAAAACCGCTCCGCGACCTCCCGCAAATACTCACATGGAGCCACAAAAAGAGCAACATCGGCTCCAATAACCTCCGCCTCATCCGCGGTTATCTTTAAACCCTCGGGAATTTTTATCCCCTTCAAAAACTTTACATTTTCTCGGTTTTTCTTTAAAAATTCGGCATATTCAGGGGAATAACTCCATAAAACCGTATCCACACCTCCGGAATACAAGGACATTGCCAGAGCCGTCCCCCATCCACCATCACCTATAACAGCTACTTTGCTCATGATAATGTCCAAAGTTTAACATATATAATATTGTGAGTCAATATAATAGGTCGGGGATGCGTTTCTAACGGCAAATCGTGATGAAAATCCTTTAATGAGGTGAATTCTTTAACTCCCAAGTATGTGCGCCCTGCCGGGCGCACATAAAAAAAATCGGGGACAGAATACGTCTGTCCCCGACTCCGGAACGGCTACACACCATTCCTCTTCTTGGAGGTAAATTGGTTATTATTT
>Ga0180007_10003639_pt1 | contig 16992 bp, 12 predicted proteins | sample MM_PC_MetaG_FD_121122 | JGI IMG/M metagenome (GOLD analysis project Ga0180007, IMG submission 121122) | Groundwater microbial communities from the Aspo Hard Rock Laboratory (HRL) deep subsurface site, Sweden - MM_PC_MetaG | ecosystem: Environmental > Aquatic > Deep subsurface > Groundwater... | reverse complement strand
TTTTCTAAATCTAAATCAAATATCTTTATACCCTTTACATCGTTGAGGTATTTACGGTATAAAAAATTAATTTTTTTCATTCTTTGCATTCTCTTTTTTAGATAAAATAATTGTCCCAAACCAACCGCTGCTTGTAAATTGGTGTATTTAAAATTGAATCCTATTGAATAATGTATATCATTCCCACCAGTTCCTCTGTTCGGCCTTCCGTGATCCTTTAATTCCTTAAGTGACTGATATATTTTTGTGTTATTTGTTACTATAATACCTCCTTGCCCTGTGGTAATAATCTTTGGAGGAGAAAAAGAAAAACAACCTGTATCTCCATATGTCCCTAAATATCGGCCTTTATATTTAGACATAAAAGCCTCTGCAGCATCCTCTATAACAAAGAGATTATTTTCTTTAGCAATTTTCAAAACCTCATTTATATCTGCTGGTCTACCACTTACGTGAACGGGAATTATAGCCTTAGTTTTTTTTGTAATGGCTTTTTTAATCCCCTGCATATCTATGGTAAGGGTTTCGGGATCTACGTCAACAAGTACCGGTTTTGCTCCGCACATCTCTACTGCATTGGCAGTTGCAATAAATGTCATATCTGGGATTATTACCTCATCATCCCGCCCTACTCCCACTGCCTTCAAGGCAAGATATATTGCCATAGTTCCACTGGTTACCGCTATTGCATACTTGCTTCCAACCAAGCTTGCCACTTTCTTTTCAAATTTTGCCGTAAGTTCTCCATCATTTAGAAAATTACTTTTTAAGACCTTATCAACAAGAATCTTCTCTTTATCACCAATAATCGGCTCCCACCAAGATATTTTCTTCATTTTTCAAATCCTTTAAAATATTTTTTATCCACTATTACCATTTCTTTATCTCCTATTTTAAAAGTTGCTGGCGGAAATGGTTCAAAAATCATAGCTTTAATAAACCTTAATATTTTGCCTCCGTCCCAATTCCAATTTATTTCACCGTTATTGGGTAATGTTTTAAGGTAAAAGGTAGCCTGCTTTTCGTTCTGGGGAGTTGAAATAATTTTTTGACCTTTTAACCATAAATCAACAATTTTCGCAAAAAGAATTGAACCTTCTTTTGTAAATTTATCATATAAGCTTTTTGCGGTATCATTTTTATCAATTTTAATTCTCTTTTGAAAAATAACCGGGCCAGAATCTATACCTTCATCCATCCAGTGAGCAGTCACACCCGTATATTTTTCCCCGTTAAATATAGCATGAACAGTTGAAAATCTACCTCTATATTTTGGTAAAAGAGCCGGATGAAGATTTAGACATCCAATTTTAGGGATATCTAAAACTTTTTTGGGAATAATTTGAGTTCCTCCTATACAAAAAATGATCTCGGGATTAATTTCCCTGATTTTGTTATAAACAGAAGTGTCTTTAACTTTCCTTTTTTTTATAGTTGAAAGATCGTTTTCTAAAGCAAATTTAACCAAAGACTGATGCCAACTGTCTTTTCCCAAATCATCAAAATTACCAATTACCAACTTAGGCACTATTCCTACTTTAAGTAAAATCTTTAAACAATTAAAACCAATTTGTTTGCCACCAATAAATACACAATTTCTATCCATTATTTCCTTGAGTAGCTTACCTTCTTCGCGGAAAATACTTCTTTTGCAGTTACATTCTCAAAAGACGGAATTACTTTATATTCGGCGGTGATATAACCCTTGGGAAGCTTACGTTCCCCACCTACCACTATTCCCCATAAATCTATCACCTCAACTCTTTTAGGTACCATCATACCTTTATAATTTGAGTGTGGGGTAGCTACTATTATTACATCGCAAATCTCGACTAATTTCTCTTTAGAAACAAATGTGGGATCTTTAGTAAATTCTTCTGAGTAGTAAACCTGAGCACCATTGAATCTTAAAATTTTTCCTAACTTATATGATAGAGAATCTCTTGTATCGTCAACATCGGCCTTAAATGCCATTCCTAAAATACCTATTTTCTTATTAGCCAAATCGTGTCTTTCTTTTAAATCATCTACTATGAAATTAGGCAAGCCTTCGTTAATCATCATAGCAGCATGACCTAGTAAAAAATTATTCGAATCAAAGGCAGCAAGCTGCATGGTATCTTTTAAAAGACATGGCCCCGCAGAAAAACCGGCTGTAGGCAAATTTGCTGCTCGTTCATACCCCTCTTTCATAGCCCAACGGACCTTTTCGTAATCTACCCCGAATCTGCTCGAAATCATGTAGAACTGATTTGCCAAGGCAAATTGAATGTATCTTAAAGCATTGGAGAATAATTTAATAAGCTCTGCCTCTCCCATTGAAGTTTTAATAATTTTTGGGGCAATTACACTGAATAAATTTGCTGCTCTCTCTACCGCCTGATCGCTTAAACCGGCTACAATTTGAGGCAATTCTTTCAGTTCTTTTATAGCATACCCCTCAGTAATACGTTCGGGGCAATATGCTATATGCCATTGCCTTCCATTACCAAGCATTCGAAGCAATTGTTGACAAGTATTTGGATAAACAGTGCTTCTAATAATAATTGTTTGGTTTTGGTTTAAATATTCCCTGATATTTTCAAAAAATTCCAGGAAAGCCCTGGTTTGAGGAGTAAGATGTTCATCAACCGGCGTACCAATAGTAACAATTACATATATAGCTTTTGAAATATCCTTAATATCATATGAAACGGTCAACGTACCTTCCTTTAATACTTTTTCTAATATCTCTTGTGCACCATATTCAATAAAAGGCATTTGACCTTTTTTGACCTTTTCACCAGTTTCCTTATTAATATCATAAAGGCAAACCTTTAATCCTTTTTCAGCGAAAGCAATACCTAGCGGGAGTCCAATATGACCCAATCCGCCAATTATAATTAGATCGTATAAACTATTAGGAGCTTTTATTGGCATAGGCTTAATTGCTCACGATCATATCATAAACCAAGCTCTTTTAAAACTTCTTCTCCGATATCCACTATATCCTTATTAATAAACCTATATGCATGAAAATTGCTTATTTTGTAAAAATTGTTTTTGTTTCCCCTAATAGGATCTTTATACCAAATTCCCAGTTGACCGCCTTCCGTCCTCAATCCAACTTTTAATATATCAACGCAATTTTGGTGAGTATGTTCAGGACACTGGATATTGGTTCTCATCATCCCCGGATCCGGAAAATTATTTAAAGAACCATCCATATTTACCCTGGTCCAAAATTCAAATCCCGCCATGACAGTACCTTCGTCAAAGTAGCCGCTTTCTTTATCCGCAGTTTCATCAAAATAGAATAATGACCTTTCCTCTTGACTGATTTTCCCCACCAGTTGACGGAACTTACTTTTCATCCTGATCTGCTCACTTCCTCGCAGACCCGCATTGGTTAATTCGTAGTTAAAAAAAATACTGGTTACTTTGTAATTCATAATAATAAACGGGATAAGCAGTAAAAAAATCGCCCAGGCAAAATTCTTGATGGCTTTTGTGCTTTTTATACGATCATAAATTATTACCAGAAATCCTGATATAAATAGACTGGTACCAATTGAGGGTATACTTAAATATCTTTGAGGACCCATAAAGACTAACTGTAAATCCGAAGGAAGCCAAGTAAGCAAAATAAACAAAAAGGAGAAAGAAAACCCAACAACAAGAGGAAACAGTTTTTGATCTTTACTACTTAGCCACTTAACGGTAAAAAAGCCTGCCAATACCGAAATATAAAAACCTAATATAGCAGGCATAGCCATCAGGTTTGCATCAAAATGAATGCGTACCGCCGGAGAAATATTTTGCCAATTAACATTGAGTACATAGATTATTAAACCAAAAATAAAAACAAATGTCGTAATCATAATTGATAATTTCAAAGGCTTTTTGTAGATAAACATAAGCAAAACAACTGCCATTATTCCCAATCTGATAACAGGACCAAAAATTAAGGAGGTGATGTAGCTACCCAAATCCCCAAAATTCAACTTACCTAATATTTTCCAATAATCCTCGTATAAAAACAGGCTGCCAAGTGATGAAAAAGGATATATCAGCAACTGTAAATTTCCCTTTATAATACTGTCTATTCTTAGATTGGTAATTATTGAGAACTGATTAGGGGTAAAACCAGTAACAGTACCTTTATATAAAGTATTGTAAAACAAATAAAAAATAACGGGCGGTAAAAAGATTAGGAAAGTTCTTTTCAAAGATGTAATCCATAAATTCTTTTTAAATTTTCCCAAGGATATCAGAAAAAACTCCGACAAAATAACTAAAAATAGGAGCGGATACATTCTTTCCGGTTTTAGCAATAAAGAGATAGTCAGTAATAAACTTGAAATTATAGACCATTTTAGAAAGTTTTTGTTAAATAAAGAAAAATAATATGAGATTAAAAATGAAGCCAAAGATATGGTAGTTAAAAAATACCCGCCGGAAGAAAGCTGAAAGAGAACTCCTGCATGGGTGTATGAGACGGTATATAGTAAACTTGCTATAAATGCCAGCAATCTCTTTTTAAAGATTGTCAGTATTAAAAGATAAATACTAAGACCTGCAAAGATCTTAAAAACATGAGTCACTAAATGAAGTTGTACAAAATTTAATCCTATGAATTTTTCTAATATTCCGACATAGTATGATTCAGGATAATAAATTCCCAAGACCTGAACTTCCTGTAATAAATGATTAAATGACAAGTTATCGAAAAGCTTAAAGTAATAAAGCACTTGCCAATCCACATCCCTAAAACCATAATTAAGCTGATTTGAAAAAATAAATCCATTTAAAACAACTGTGGTTAACAATAGAACAAAAATTGCAAGCAGATTCCTTTTATCCAGTAGTAAATTCTTCATCTTTATTTTATTATATATAAATCTCTGATGAAAGAAATTATATCTTATCTTAAGAAAGAATGGCGTCTCTTATTAATATTTATTTTGCTAATCAGCTTCTCTCAAGCATTTATTTTAAAACCGCATCTAGAATTTGGTTTTACTCCGGACGATGTTCGCTTAATCTCCGATTACATAGCCTTAGGACCAAATCCTCTTTCTCAATTTGGTAAAGTTTGGCAGGATTTAGGAGGACCCCATATGGTTAATCCCCTTTATTACAACGGTATCTTATACGGCATACTCGGATTTGACTACCAAGCATATCAAATAGCAGGTCTGATCTTTAAGATCTTCTCTGTCATTAGTTTTTATCTATTAGTCCGGGTTATATCCAAAAACCGGTTATTATCGTTTATATCGGGTATAATTTTTTCTTTTCATTACGGCTCTGTTGGCTCTATGGAAATGGTTGCCAGAACTCAAGATTATCTGGTTATCACAGGACTAAATATTTTCTTACTGCTGTTCTATTTAATCAATGCCGGTAGACTCAAAAACATCTTCTGGTTAATTCTGTCTTCTTTAATATTATTCTCTGCTTTTTTTATTAATCCGATCAGGGCCTACCCCATCTTGCCCTTTATCTGTTTTTTAGCAATATTCATATTCTTCAATAAAATATCTTTATCGAACTTTTATAAAATAGCTAAGAACTTAACAATCATCTTCTTACCTTTTATGTTGTTTTTTGGATTACAGGGCACTGGAGGAGTTTTTTACGGAAACACTTTAGTCATCATACAAAAAGTTTCCCTGGGGAATTTTCAAATGTTATTAAGCCCGTTTAGTTCTTTTGGCAGTATTTTTTTGACAGGAGATATCTTAAGATCACTAGGTTCCCCCACCTGGACTTTAAATAATTTTCTTGGTTATTTTCTTGGAGGACCATTAATAATTTTTGGGGGAACTACTATTATATTATCAAAAATTTTATCCCAAAAACCGCTGAAATTTTTCCTTGGCGTCTTTGTTACAAATTTCTTTTTAGAGTTGCTGTTCTTCTTCGCCATAGATCACGGGATGAATTTACCCACATCATTTAAAATGTCTTACGATCCATATACCTTTGCTACACCGGCAATTTTAGGAGGATATATTCTAGTCATAACTCTCTTCATTTTTTTGGAATGGTTTCGCAACAGACAAAATATTTATCTGAGCCTTTATCTTTTGGGGATTAGTTTAGCCGTGACCTTCGTTTGGTTCACCTGGATTTTATATGACTTCGTCAGCATACCAATGGGAGTATATGGTTATTCAACCATCCCCTCTATGGGGATTTCCGCAGCAATAGCCAGCACGCTAGTTTTAGCCTACACTAAGATTAGTAAACGTAAGGGGCTTCTTAAATCTTTTGCGCCTTCTGTTTTCTTGTTGCTTATACTATATTTCTTTTTCAGCAATGATCAAATACAAAAATACCTACAATATAATATTGCTTATGGTAATGATGTCTCAGGTCAAATCTATCTGAAAAATAAATTTTGGCAGTTTCTAAAAGACGATTCCAACCCCTGTAATAATTTTTTCTTTTTAGATACAAGATTCGACTTTCCGAATGGATATAATTACAGTTTTATTATGATTGACAGGTTTGACAGATGGTATAGCCTTTATAGCCCATACGGCTCAAAAAAACCTTGTCCTGTTGCTTTACTCGTTAGCGATGAAGAAAAACTTTTATCAAGCTATACTAAACTAGAAGGGAAGGAGGGTTTTTTGTATAAATATTTCAATGGCGGCGGAAATAACTTTTTCTCCTTAGATAACTTTTATGCATTTAAATTGCAAAATAGAGATATTATTGATATAAAACCGGAAATTCTGAAAAAATTAAGACTATCCCCATTATAAACCGTTAGACTGTTTTTCTATTCAAATCCTAACTTATTTATTATTTCTGATTTTATAGGAACAAGGTCTCGGTTGATCATTTTAAAAGCATAGAAATTTTCCATTTTATAAAAACGGTCATCACCACAGGCGCTTTGTACAATCATCTCTTTACTATTAACTTCTTCAATTCTAAGTTTATCTAAGTCTTTAAAACGGATCACTGATTTACAATGCCCACCAGGGTCAAAAGGTAAACCCTTCTCAATAGTTAGCATAGGAGGAATATCCCAAGCAAAACTTGCACCATAGAAATAACCATCATCCGCTGATGTATCAAGATAAACAAGGATTGGACTTTTATCTTTTGATTCATCCATTCCGACTTCTTTCCAAAAACTAGTTTGTATTCGGTTTTGATCGGAAGCAGCATACCCGTTTTTTAACCAATCTGCATAGTATTTATCAACCTGTATTGAACTCAAAATTATAAAGAAGAAAAAATAGATGACCGTTAAAATTGCGGCTATCTTTCTCATTACCCCAGATTTAAATCTAAGATTTTGGAAAGCTAAGTAAAAAATGATTGCTAGGTACAGACTTGATCCTATAGCTGCAATGCTTAAATAAGCATGAACTCCCGTAAAAATAACATTATCACCAGCGAGTATCCAGGTAAAGAATGTATATAAAAGAGAAAAAATGGGTGCCAAGCTAAGTGCTAGTACAAGATAATTTCCCTTTTTATTCAACCATTCTATAAAAAAAGAGATTGAAGTAGAAAACACAAATATACCTATTATTCCAGAAATAAAATATGTTCCCGGGTCAACCGCAGCTTTAATTTTTGGGTCAAGATAAATCCAATTATTAGCAGCTAAGAAAGCGAGAATAGAAAAACTAATGCTTAAAAACAAACTTCTTAAAATAAACCATTTAGGTTTACGGGAAACCAATAAACCAAGAATATAAAGTATCGGATAAGAAAGAACTAAAAATCTAAAGAGTAAGAAGTTGAGAAAGATCCAAAAATCCTGATACAAAGCAGTATTTCCTACCCGTGCAAAAATACTTAGTTGGTCCAATAGTCCTTGGGGAATAAAAGTTGAGCCAAATGAAGCAAACAGGCTGATAAAAAGCTGGAAGTTACCTGCACTAAAAATATCTTTTAGTTTATTAATATTTAACTCTTTTGAAACTGCATCAGGAGAGTAAAGCACTACAGCAATAAAAAGTGAATATAAAAAGATTAACCTTAGAATCAAAGCTTTAAAAGTAGTTGACGATCTATTAAGCCAAAAGTTAAGAAGTTCTAAAAAAGGCAATAATATTAAAACCGGATAAAATCTGGGTATGTCAAAGAAGGATGCTGCCAGAAGAAACATCAATAATGTGAACATTATTTTTAGATTAAAGTTATGTTTCCAGAGAGCCCAAAGATAAATTGCCAAAAATATATTCATACTTATTATGACCAGTGATTCATTTCCAACAAAAACAGTATGTAAAGTAGCAAAAGAACTAAAGTGAAGAGAGAATAAAAAAGTTGCTAAATATGCCAACGACTTCTTTCTAAATAGTAAATAAATAAGAGGGAAAACACTCAAACCGGCCAAAGCTTTCAGGAAGGTATTGAAAATATGATAAAGCTGATAATTATATTCGAAAACCCTAAATAAAGTACCCACATAATAGACACGCGCAAAATTATGAGAACCAATTTCTCTCCAAGCTTTTACTATATCTAAAAAAGGATCTTGCACTACTTGCTTATACCAAGCCAGAACATACCAATCATCATTATTGAAACCATAGTTAAAATGTTTACTTGCTATTATGAATTGAAGAGTAAAAACAACTATTGTAAAGATAATAAAAGGAAGAATATTTTTCTTTAAAAACATATTTTAGTATTACAATCTAAAATGGACCTGATTGTCAATCCGCAACTTCACAATTTTCTCCTATTAAGTAAAAATAATAACTGATCAACTCTCCGATCCCAACTCCAGCTTTTATCTATCATCTCCTTGGCCTGTTTACCTATTTGGTCTCTTTTAATCTTATTTTCTAATAATTCTAAGATTGTCTCGGCAAATTTATTTAAATCCCCTACTTCTACTTTGAGCATTCCCTTTGGATAGTAGGATTTATAGGATTCAAGGTCAAAACCTACACAAGGCAGGCCAAAGACCATTGCCTCAGCTGCTGCCATACCTCCGGAGTCAAAAAAAGCCGGATGAACTACTATTTTACTTTGAGAAAAAATTCTATACTTTTGATCCCCATCAAAAACATAACCAAAAAGTTTGATATTATCTTTTAAACCTAATTTTTTAATTCTGTTTTTAACCGCATCAAATAATGGACCATCACCTATCATTGCCAGTTGAACACCAGATAATTTTTCTGTTACTAACTTCCATATATCAATTAACTCTACTACTCCTTTTTGGGGATGAAATCTCCCCTGAAATACAGCATCATAGATTTTCGGTAGGTCTTCTTTCTTTATAAACTTATTTATTTGATCTATATTAACTGCTCCTAATACCACCAAAACCCTGTGTTGTTTATCCAATGCCTTAAAATATTTCTTTTCTGATTCATTATTTACCAGAACCAAATCCGCCCACCCTTTGATCAAAGGCTTGATAGGTAACTGAACTAACCAATTGACAAAAGCAGAAAATTTATAGGTATTTTCCCTTGAGCCTTCAGTAAAACCTTTAAAAGGATTCGGGGCCGCCTGGAAAGACCCCACTACCCATTTAGTTTTAGAGTAACGAAGTTTTAAAACAAATCCCGGCAGGGAATCCATCCAAAATTCCGAAGCGGAAAAAAGTATTACATCTTTTGAGTTATCTAAATTAAGAAAGAGCGCTAACCAAACAGACTTTAAAACCCTAGCCAAATAACACGCTATAAAACCAAACTTACACCATCTGTCAACATTAATAAGTTCAAAACTTACCCCCTCTGTTAGACCTTGTCTCTGACACATTTCCAGTCCTTCTTTCCAAACGTGAATTATGACTTTATTTTTTTGCCTTAATCTTTTGGCAAACTCTATAAAAATTCTATCCCCACCCGATAGACCTTTTCCTAACGCAGCATTTGCAAAGATGTGAAAACTCATTCTTGTCATTTTGTATAAATACCTTAATATTATATGATCTAATAAGCAAATAAACTATGAATAAACATTCAAAGTATGGATCAAAAAATAACTTTATGTATTTATTTTTTTTAATCTTTACTACAATCTCAGTTAGTCTCTATACCTTCTATTCTTCCTTTAACCTTTCTCTATTTGGAGATTCTTGGCTCATTTTTTGGAGATATGAGAGAATGGTAGGCCAGTTTTCCATAGGGGTTTGGGATCACCTAACTTATTTTTTCACTCTTTTTGGTTCTCAGGATATTATTAATGGATTTTTGTTTAAAATTTACCACTATAATTCTTCGCCCTATTACATAATCTCATACTTATTTAGACTTCTAGCCTCCTTTTCCCTTTATCCCTTAGCTTCCTATTTGACTGGAAATAAACTAGCTTCTTTCTTTGCTGTTCTTTTTTTCTCTGTAACTACTATTGGTCTTCAAACAACTGACTGGGTCTTTCATATGCCCACGTATTTAGTAGTGTGCTTTTTTAATTTATTTCTATATTACTTTCTAAAATCAAGGGATAGTTACCAAATTAAATGGGTAGTTTTTTTTACTACACTTTTTTTTGCCACTATAGTTATTTATCCTATACGATCAATGAGCGTTGTTCCTTTCATTATTATGATAGAAATTTTTTGGTTAATAGAGCATAGGACTTTTGCAATTTTTAAAAAAGTAGTTATTAGATTAACAATAATTTTATTAATCTACCTAATTTTGTTAACCCAGACCAACTTATTTTCTCCCCCAAATGATTGGGACAATCAAACTATCACTAATTCCGCTCAAGTATTAACAAACGGAACCCTAGCTAGTTTCAAAACAGGATACAATTTAATTCAAAAAGGACAAGCAGCTTTTCTTCTTAACCCGATTACTGCATTAGGAGGAATGATCATCCCAAATATTTCAGTAAGTAATAATAATAAAGCGTTATCAACATTTATCGGAACCTTAATCATTATTTTTTGGATTTTACTTATAATTTTACATAGAAAATCTAAAATTTTTGATGCGCTAATTATTTCTTTAGTTTGGACCTTTTTTTCTTTTCTTATACCATGGATGAGACCAGAGTATTTAACATCTATATTACTTACTGATAATAGATATTTAATACTTCCTGCAATTGGGATTAGTTTATTGTTTGCAAGCCTTATTAGCTTAAAGATAGATAAAAGAGTAAAAAACATACTTTTTACTTTACTAGCTTTACTATTGGTTTTAAATATATATTCAACAAAGTCTTATTTTAACAACTTAGAAAATATAAGAAGTCAACAACTTTATGATAAAATTTGGTCACAGCTTCCCGAATTTAAAAATATTGGTAAAACAGAAGGACCTTTGGTATTCTACTTTACAGGTGAGCGGGGAGACATTATACATAATGTGTTGGTGTTTGGATTACCTTCTAAACTACAATTGATCCACAATATATCAGATTTTAAAACAGTTGTAACTATGGGTAGTTTTGAGGAGCTAATCTCTGCGGTCAAGGATGGCAAATCTCTCACAAGATTCAGCGTCTTACCAAAACCTCTACCTGTTGAAAATATTTATAGTTTTAATCTTGAAGGAACAGATAGATTAGTAAATACAAGTGAAATTACAAGGAGAAATATTATGCAAGTTTTAACACCATAAAATCACTTAGTTTCATAAGATAAAACTAAGCCGACAATAAAAAAAATAAAGCTTGTTCTCATCAAAAATTCAGAAATATCATTTAAGGTAAGGACTCTTAACAATGCTCCAATAATAAAGATATAAAGGGCTGGTTTAAGATAAAAAATATCTTTCTTTTTTTGAATCCGTTGAAAAATAATTATTAAAACTAATATAAACCAATAAATCATTTTAACTCCTTTTTATCTTAATTTTTCTTGATACTAACAGTATAAATATTCCAGCTAACAACATATAAGAAATAACTGATATCTTTTCGCCTAATTCCAATAATTTCTGAGGCAAGTACTCAATAATAAGGTCAAACTCCCCTGTTTTATCAATTAACCAACCATTAGCGTAAAAATTGCCTCTGAAATGCTTATCTATCCTATTATCCCGATAAGATGCTTGCCAGGCATTATTAAACAGTTCTGAAAACACCAGAACAAATGACGATTGTGCACCCGAAACATGTACTTTATATCTGGCAGGGTTAATTTTCTCATAAGATATTTCAGGCAATTTAACATCCTGCAACTGTAGGTTTTCCTGTTCATCCACCAATACGTCTCCCTGTAACACATCAACTGATAATAATTCCACTACTTCTTGAGACGGGCTATTGATAATTTTGTTAGCCGGATAAAAAGTCCTGTCCTGCCATTTTAAATTCTCCCAAAATGTCAGTTGTCCGAAAAGGGCCACCTTTTTTATTTCATCATTCTTTTCTCTACTTGCCAGATTTTTATCTATTGCAGCCGGATCCTCCATTTTCCTTAGTTCAAAATTAATATCATGACGGACAAAAAGAAACCTAGCATTTAAAGCGTTTGCTAGCTTTAGGAAATCATCTTGCGTGAGCAAAGTTTCTTGGATCTGCGGAACCAGTGTATGATAATATGGAACTGCTGTATTATGAAGTATACCCGGTGTAGAAAATAGGGCGGATGATAATTCCACACCAGAATAACCTTTTTCCCAATTGTAAGTAATGCCTTCATCTCCTAAAGGAAAACCTATAAAACGGAAGTTTTCCCCTTGGCTACTAAGCCACTGATCAGCTTCTTGGTAATATTCAGGAACCTGCACCTTATATCCTATTTGAGGATTATTCGCCGGTGATTCAGGCGAGGTAAACACCAATCCCGTATAAAATGGAAATCCCCACATAACTGCAATGAAACCTAAGAAAGTAATATATAAAAGCTGCCTAAATTTAGGAAGTTGTTGAGAAAGGTTGAATACACTGTAACCTATCAATAATGAAGCTGATAAGGATAAAATGAAGGAGGCTTTCTCAAAAGGGTTACGAAAAACTTGTAAATAAGGGACATTAGCAAAGATGAATTGATAAATTTCTCCAAAGGGAGGGTTTATTCCTTTTGCCAAATATATACTTATAAAAAACAAACCCCCTAAAATCAATATCGAACTGTTTTTAATACCTTTAATAATTGCATAAAGTATACCCGCTATGATCAAATACGAAATTACAATAAAGGGCGGTAAATGAAATATTCTAACCCAATAGAGAGAATTTTCATTAACAAACGAAGCGTTCGTCAAACTGAAAACATCAGTTAAATTACCCATTTTCTTACTTAAAACATCTAGGGTACCCAAATTACCGGATATATCAAAGTTAAGGACTGATGAATTAATATTATTAAACAAATTAAAACTGGCTAACTGACTTATCCACCAAATATTAGTAAAAGAAAATAGTAACAGACTTAATAAGAAATATTTTATGTAAAATAACTTCCCAGGTAACTGCCTATGCGTTAAAAAGAACAACAAAGTTATGAAAAAGAAAAATATCCACAACAAAATATCAAACGCCAAATAAGTAAAAGCGAAACTATAAAGAGGCAATATTAAAACTAGAATAAAAGGCCAAAGATAGCTCCTCCTATTTAATCCTCTTACGAATATAAAAGTTGCAATTGGTAGTAAACCAAAAGAAAAAATGTAATCAGTTAAAAATCTATTCCAAACATTCACTAAAGATAAAGGATTAAACCAATAAAATAAAACAGAAAGCAAAGCATACTTTGAGGATAAATGAGGGAAAAATTCCCTAACTAGCAGATAAATCCCTGTTCCTGCGCTGACCAGGATAAACCAAAAAACAATAGCCTGAATTAAGAAATTAGCCAAACCCAACTGATGTAAAAATGTTAGCGCCTCGTATGTAGGCCGACCGGCAGTTAAGTTAATTGTGACTCTTCCCAATCCCGGATGCTCCATCCAGGCAAATTGAGATTCCGGCAAGAAACGCGAGATGTTATAAAAAATTAGGCTATCTTCGGCAGTTCCCATAATATGGCCATCCCTAAACCATATTGTAACTAAAATTACAGCTGCTACCAGAATAAAAATAATAGTCTTCTTCATTGGCAGATAATCTTTGAAACGGTTTTTTCAACAGCATCTAGTATCTTAATAGTGTTAATAGCTTCGTCTACATTGGGTATTGGCCAATAAGAATTTCTTTTACCCAACAAATAGTCATCAATTATTTTTACTTCTAAAGCGGTAGTATGAGTTTGAGTATTTAGGAATTTAGTGGATCGAGGCTTTCTGTTTCCTATCTCGTAAAATAAAAGTTTATCTAGTTTATTATGACTTACTAGTTTCCCTTTATCTCCTCCAACAATTAAATCTGTTCCATTCACCGGCCTAGAAGAAATAGCATCTAATTTAATGCTCCCCATTATTCCTGAAGAAAACTTTATAGATATTTGATAATTTAATATATTTTCTGAAGATGCCTTGATATTGACTATTTCTTCGTCTGCTATCCAGCAAGCAAGATCAACAGCATGAGAACCGGCAATATAAAGGAAGTCTTGGTTTTTTCTCAATGGAGCTCTTTGTTGATACTGAAGTCTATCATGAAGATATGTTGTTTCAATTTTCTTAATAGTCCCAAGATCACCTACTAAGACACGTTTCTTTATTTCTGCAAATGTTGGGGTAAGTCGATAGTTTTGGCCAATAATCAATAAGCAGTTATATTTGTGTGCTAATTTCTGCAAAAATAAAGCATCCTCAAGGTTAGTTGTAAAAGATTTTTCACAAAGGACTGCCTTTCCTTTTTTGAGCGCCATAGCTACATATTCAGTATGTTTATCGTCAGGAGTACAAACATGAACTAAATTAGACCACTCTATTGCTTCCTCTAAGTTATCAAAGATAATAACATTATCCTGTTTACCTATAGGGTCTGTCTTTTTAAAATTTAAACTATATACTCCAGTTTGAAATCCTAATTTCAGTTGTGCTTCTAAGTGCCTTTTTCCTGCAACACCAAGCCCGATTATAAGAGGTTTAATTATTTTTAATTTATTCATTATCGTCCTTGTTGACCAATCCGTATAATTGACATAGATGAAGAAATCGTTCCGGTCGTGCTAACAATCTTTCTACAGTTTTTCTTTGGGGGTTAGGTATTACTACAGTTTCTCCGTTCCGTGTCTCAGTCACAGAAGGTTCAATGCTTAAAATGCTTCCTGCCAAATATTTATATGCCGGACTGATTGGTAAAAATTCATCCTTGTCTGGCTCTTTGTGAAAAAGCTTACGAATTAGATCATTAGATTCTTTTTTAGCTTTTTCTGACGGACAATTTGATTGTATATTAAATCTTAGCCATTCATGAAAATTTGAGGGCTCAATTCCTAAATGACCACATAACTGCTGTATTCTTTCTTTACCCCAGTCTCTCATCTCAAGCCACTCCGCTTTAGTAAATTTATAGGGACTATTAGGATTGTTTACGTGTCTTGCAATTAAATCCTCAAAGCGTTTGTCTATTGGAACAATTGTCCCGGCAACTGACCAAGTAGCAAGCTGCCACATTGCAACAGTCCAATCAATTGCACCTATTCTTTGAGGATTTTCAGGACCGATAGTTTTTTTAGGAAAACCTTCTTTTTCTACTTCTTTCATAGATTGAATAATTGAAGGAGGAAAATGACTTTTGGTTGCAACTAGTATAGCTAAATCAGTGTATTTATGGGTTTGCATATATTGATTGATAGATTTCTCTGTTGCCTCTCCTTTTACACCAGCTTCTGCCAAAGGGCGGGATGCATGGTGGGCAATTATAGTTTCCAAAGTAGTATCCCTATCTATTACTATTTTTTTCTCTGGAGCTACTTCTTTGTTGCGCTTTTCGACTGCTGTGATTATGGTGTCTGCTACGACCATTGTTGTTACTACATGCAAAGCAAGATTTTTAAAATCTAAGGTATTCTGTTCGAGCACATAATTAAGTATCTCTTGAGGAGGGATAGGAATGTTATCTACCCTTCCTCTCATTTCCCATGGTGCTGTAGGTTGATCAGCAGAAGAATGTTTTGGAGTCTCAGTCATGTTATTATTATAATTGTTTTGCGTGATTGATGCGAATAAATATGAAAATATTTCTTATACGTCATGGTGAACAACAATATCCTTGTAACACACAAGGAAAAAAGATGGTTTCCGGTACCGACGCTCCTCTAGTTGAACTAGGAAGGAGACAAATGCAGGAATTACGAAAAAAACTAGACGAGGAAGGACAAGTTTTTGACGCTTTCTACAGAAGTCCACTTTTGAGAGCAGAACAATCAACAAAAGAATTAACTGATGGACAATCTATTCCCATTCATGTTGTTGATGGCTTAACGGAAGGTTTCCCTAATAGTGGGGAAGGCCGTACTTACGATGAGCTGGAAGAAATAGGCGGGGATGTATATGCCCATCCTTTTAGCGAAAATCAGGAAAGTTTAGCACATCTTGTTGATAGGTCAAGAGCAGCCATAGAATTTATTTTATCAGATGCTCAAGAGCATGGTTATGAATCAATAGGAATTGTAGGTCACGGTGATCCTCTTTGTGCGTTGGATTGGTGTCTAAAACATTCAAGAAATCCATCTTTATATGCAGAGATGCAAACTTCCTTTTATCCCCAAAAAGGACAAGCAGTAGAATATATTCTAAATTCAAGTTTAGAATTAGAAGGTGAGGGAAGAGTTATTACTACAGAAGCTGCAAAACAGACTATTGAAGGATTTCGTAATCCTAATAAAGAAGTACAATAAGGAATTAATTTTTTCCTTAAACCTTTGTATTCCTGACTATTCTGAAATCTGGCAGGGGGATGATAAAATCAGATTTTAGTCCGCGGGCTTTTAATTGTTCCATAATAGGTTGGGCATAATGCCATGCCAGCAACACTACAAAATCAGGTTGTTCGTCAATTAATCTTTGATTGTTAACTATCGGTATATGTTTTCCGGGCAAATACATATTTAGTTTTAAAGAAGTCGGTTGTTCGGCCAAATATGGTAGCAGTTCTTTGTCTACGCCGTAATAGTTTAAAAGCGTAGAAGATCGGGCGGGACAGGAGTTTCCAACAATTGATTTT
>Ga0180007_10003638_pt1 | contig 16992 bp, 23 predicted proteins | sample MM_PC_MetaG_FD_121122 | JGI IMG/M metagenome (GOLD analysis project Ga0180007, IMG submission 121122) | Groundwater microbial communities from the Aspo Hard Rock Laboratory (HRL) deep subsurface site, Sweden - MM_PC_MetaG | ecosystem: Environmental > Aquatic > Deep subsurface > Groundwater... | reverse complement strand
TGGCGGATTCGTTCCAGCTTTTATTACACCAAGAGTACGTAACGCTGCTTTGATAAGGTCGTCTCTCGTCATAGAAAAATCATACGAACCAGATGTCGCCACTTTTATACTCCTATATTATAAATTACTTGGTTTTATTTGACCAGATTTAACAAATATTTCTGTTCTACGTACCTTTTTCGCAGGTTTTTCTTTAATCGTAAATCTGATTTTATAAGCCATACCCATGATAATATTTCCAATAATATCATCGTAATAATATAATACCACCCAATAAAAACCCCAAATCTACAAGCGGGCCTGTTAATTCTCCCGTTCCTATATATAAATCAACCAATTTACCATTTTTTATTCCAAAATAAACAATTGCTCTTTCATTATGTCGTTCACTATAATCAAATGGCGTTCCATATCGTGTAAATTTATAACTCCATTCAAAACAATTTCGAGCAATGGCGGCACTTCCAATCAATCGGCATAATTTGCCTATTTTTGTCTGTTGTTTATTCCTGAAATTGGCATAACCGAACCATCCAGTAGAAATACCCGCTAAACGTTGACCGGTTACAAAAATATGATAATTATCACTATTTATCAAATAAGTATCTTGTCCCTGTCTGAAATGATAGCCATCAATTATTCCATTTAGCGATTGATAACTACATAAACTGCCAGTAAACCCCCATTTTAAAGTGCTTTGCTCCAACCATTCGGTAAAAACAAATTTTTTCGCAATGTCTTTAGTATCACCGTAAGAAAATGTGGGTGATAAAAATAGCAAAAGAAGTAAAATCATTCTATAAATCATCGGGTGTAATCTCCCACGGGTCAACAAAAACCGGTTCTGGCTCAGGTCGAGCGTCTCTAACGTAAGTAATATCAAGCGGCAACGGTTTTCTATCGAGACTCGGATGTTTGGGTTCATAACATAATTTGCACACGATTTGTCTTTCCCAATTTAATCGTGTTTCGCTTTTGCGCCGCTTGAACCCACAAATGTCGCAGTATACCCACGGGTCATCAGGTTTGTAAATATTATTTAGCATTTTTACCCTATTGTGATATTTCTCCATAACGGAAAAGTTTCAAAATCGCTTTAGTCACATTGCCATTATCTGTCTGTCCGTCTGCTCGAATATAAATATATCTGCAAGGTGGTATTGATAATTCTTTAGGTGTTGTCCATCCAGCTTTTGTAACAACAAGTGAGTCTTTTGCTACATTTTCAAATCCCCATATATCTGGCGTTGCATCACCGCAGAATACAAGCAAATTAAATATACACGAATCCGCACTTCCGACAGCCTTTGCTTGCAATCCCAAATATTCAGCAGATAAATAAACTTGTGTTGAATCCAATCCAGCACTTGTTGAAACATAAAGTGTATCCCATAATGCTGTTTTATATCTTGTATCGTATCGTGCGCCTTGCAATGCTACTGTATTGCGTTTTGCTAAAGTAGCAGACTCAATTTGCGGAGTAAGCGTTGTTAGTGTATCTTTATTTGACGATGCGCTTGAATCACCGCGCACATTTGTTAAAAGCATTATATATTGAGTGCGTGGCGAAAGATTTCTGATTAACGCAGATTGTGTTCCGACGGTCAGATATTCTTTCAACGTTGTGTCAGAACCAGAAATATAACGAAGTGCCAATGAATCAGGAGCTACATCATTAGAATCTGACATTGTTATTCTAAAAGTCGTTGTAGTCTCCGTTGCATCATCAAGTACAAAACTATACGGTGCTGTTAAAGCATTGCTCGCATAGCAGAGACTGCCATTCACGGCAAACAATAAAAACATGAAAACTATGAATATTTTATTTTTCATAACATTACTCCAATTTAATTATTAACAATATCTTCATACAATTTATTCATTGATATACTATAATTTTCAAGTGAAAGTTTTTGCGCTGATTGTTTAACTTTTTCTTTTACTAATTCTTTATCTATTATTAAATCTTCTATGGCATGTTCGATAGTTTCGGCAACCATTTCAGGTTCATCCGGTTTTGTTGTATAGGTTGCCAAATCACATCCATGCGCTGCTATAACGGGCGTGCCACAACTTAACGCTTCCCCAATTGTCCGTGTGACAATTCTTTGTGGACTTAATAGAATATCAGCGGCTCTGTATATCTCCTCAATATTCGGTCGTCTTGCCCACAATTCACCGCACGCATTGTATCGTTTTAATTCACCTATCAGATATTCCCAACAGGGATATAATTTATCCATACCGTAAATATGGAATTTAACATCTTGCCGTATTTTTGAAAGTTCAATCATGCCATGCATTATCTCGTAAATATCAACATCTTCGCGCCAACTTTCAGCAATCATAATATTGTATTTACTGCCCATAATACCGAAATCGTGTTTTTCACCCTCTTTACTGAATCGCTTTTCATCTATAGGAGGTGCATCAAAACACACCAGTTTATTCATTGGCATCGCCGGTTCCCAGAACTTGATATGGTAGTCCCAAAATGTGACTACCTTTTTGACTCGTGGCCATCGTGCTATAGAAGCCAAACAGGAATATGAGTTACCATTGCCGAACTGTTCCGGTCTAAAACATGCCGCTGGCCTACCATGCAATATCCAGATAATCGGTTTCTGCGTCTGTACTATCCATTGGTCGATATATCCAGCATGGGCAACATACAAATCAGCATAATAAGCCACTATAGGTTCGGATGTTTTAATTTCTGTACCACCCCGATTATCAATCTGTCCGGGTACGCCCAGTTGATGTACGCCATCTCGCGTTATACCGGAATCAACTAACTGCGCGTTATGTCCGGCATTTCTATCAGCTATAATCATGTCTCGCGCAGCTTCATATAGTCCGCATCCGCATGGTGCAAAAGGCGCAAAATGCACTATTCGCATCCGTCTCCCTTTCCCGCGATATATAAGCAATAGTCCGCTAATCTTGTTCTGTCTATTTTACTCATATCGTAATCTTTATACTCGCCTTTTCTCCATTTGAATTTCGAGAAATGGTCGTAAGAATGCCACGCGTGAATATGATAGTCCTGCGGCGATATTGGATCATGCGACATGCAATGACAATCTAATCCGCCTATATTCATTGCATACCCGAAATATGATTGGGCGGCAAGTTGACCAGCGTACATTGATAAAACACCCCTATACCAATTCGGCCATGTTCCATCGCCGCTTTCAAACTCCTCATCATTAAGTTTTTTGCAGAAATTTAACTGTATCTGGCTGTATGTCATCACTTGATTAGTCATGCCCATAACAGATGAACCAACATTATTGAATATAGGTTTAATACCCCATCGTTCCGCTATAAGTGCAAGTCTCACAACAACACCCGACTTGTGGGCGAATTGACCTGCCCCGAAAGTCGTTAATCTTGGTTTTAAATCCTTAAAATAGGGTGTTAAAAAACAATCACAATCGGTCTTTAAAATACATTTATATTTAGCCAAATACCCAGCATCTGGTGTAGTTAAAAAATAAACATTATTAATAAACGGATAAAAACTCCAGTATGAATCCTTCTCTGTTAAAGGTTGTAATGGTATATAGACAATATCCGTTTCTTTTGGAAATACACTGCAATCAATTGCTGGATTATAAAACACAACCATATCAGAAAATAAAAACGAACCACTGATAATCCAAGATTTGTACAACCATTTGAATTCATTTAAAATATCCTTGTTATTATCAACATAACAAGTAATCGCAATCTCTTTCATAAACCCATCCTTGAAAATGTTTCTCTGATGTCAATTATATTGCTTATAATCGATGTTTGCGGCCCCCAAACTTTCCAATCCCAAACATATTGATATTCTTGAAATGCTCTCATATAGTTATAGAGCCACGGATAGCAGGTATCGTGAACAACAATAACGGGCACGTGTTTTAACTGTAGTATTGAATACCCTCGTTGTTCATACATGCCGTGATCTACAAAAACCAACCCCCATTCCTGTTTGTATTCCGGCAAGTCGAGATAATCTTTAACAAATTTTATCTCATGCCACATTCTACCGTAATGAAGAAACCTTAATATCCACTTTTCGTCACTCTCTAATGTAACTAATTTTCGCTGTGTACAGCCGCAAAGCCCATGCAGTAAAAGGGTACTTCCAAGCCCCGAACCCAGTTCAAGTACGGGGCCGGAAGTAACATTAAATGCTGCCGACAATATCGGCAGGTGTGAAAGATAAGGTGCAGCTATATCGGCTGCATTACTCATAAATTAACCTTGTTTGCTTCTAATAAGTGAAAGTTCGGCAGATACAGCAAGCCACATAGAATCGACTTTGCTCACAGTGGTTGATACTTGAATGCCCGTACTTGCGGCTGTACTTGTTGCCGTAGAAACTCCCGTGCCAACACTGTCAGCCTTGCTATTTCCAGTTGATGCAGTAAGTCCAACACTGTCAGCCTTGCTATTTCCAGTCGAAGCGGTCAATCCTGCCGAATCAACCTTAGACTGTACTGTCGATGTTTGAACACCAACACTTGCTGTTTTATCAGATACATCCGCAGTACCAAATATAGCAGGTTGTTCAGCAGCGGCATTAGTAATGTAATTATATCCGAGAATCAATGAAGACGAATCAATAATATCTGTTGCCGCCGTTGGATCAGCCGCATAGCATTTATTACCGTCCATATAACCCGTCGAAGCCGCTACAATATCAATTGCACCTGTAATGTTTTCTGTAGCGCTATTATTGATAAGATTGTCAAGAATAAGTATATCTTTACAAGCGGTTGTGATAGCATTAATTGCCGCTGTAGTAAAATCACCGCTGATATAATTATTCTTGATACATGCTCTGTCAGCACCGACAAGCCGAATCGCTTCTGTTGAAGTTGTCGTAATCGCTGTAGAACCATCTTCTGCAACGAGAAGTTGAACCTTGCAATTCTCAATCGTCATGTCATTAGCATTAGCATCTGTAATAACGGAAATTAGATGCGTTTCATCAGCCGCATTACCGATAAACCAGCAATCACGCATCGTGAAATATTCTTTATTGACATCGATAGTTGCCGAAACACCGGTTGCAAAATTAGCTAAAAATATCAGATTTTCAATCGTCACATTATCAGCATCAATATCAATATCTGAAGCTGCCGCTGTAAAAGAAATTGTCGGTCTGTCGTCGCCTTCACCCATACCGATAATTTTTATTCCTTCAACATCGCAATCAATACCAGCCGCAGCCGAAACTGTTTCGGCATGATTTGCCTTAACCATGATAATATCACCATGATTAGCAGTACATCTGCCGATGGCATAATCAATCGTTGCAAACGGTTTCTCGAATGTTCCCTGACCAGTCGTATCAGAAGCATTTGCACCAGTTGAACTAACCCAGAAAACATTACCTGAATAAGTATTAAGAATAGGTACATTACGGATTGTCACACCGTGTGAAAATCCATGAGGATAATTTGAAGACATAATTTTTATTTCCCTTCTACGGACTCTTATAGAGTCTGTAAATGAAATCCCGCAGTTCGAGGATTAGTTATTGTTTTGCTTTTTTATTTCTGCGACGCCACATAGAGTAGGCAATCGCAATTGCTTGTAAGCGAGGGCGACCTTCACGAATCAACATCGGAACAGCCCTACTTACAAATTCTTGTTGTGTTTCGCCTTTTTTAGGATTGGGCATTGATATTTTCCCTTATCCTTATTTTTTATTTTTGACATACGACACCTTTATCAGTTTTGTAATATCGGTGTCGCTATGTCAAGTACTTTTTTACTTTCATAACTTATTGTTTATCAATAAGTTACTTTATGCGCCCATACTTCCATAGACACAGCGAGCATCTGTGTATCCACAACTCGTTCTAAAGTAAGCCTGATATTTCGCATTGTGAGTGTCACTATCATTATCGACACCAAAAGTAATCTTTTCCCTATCGAAATGCTTGAATCCATCGGGACAATTTGTTTGAATAAACCAGGCATCCGCATCAGTTATTTTGTGCATAACGACGACTTTAGGAATAACACCCATTGTGCGCAGCGCATTGATATTGTTTTCCGAAGTATCAGGTTGAAGTTGAGATTCAAGAATACGTGTGACTTCAAACTGAAGTTCAGTAGGAATAATCAACTGTTTGGGTGACAAAGAAATCTGCAACCCTCTATCGGTTGTCCAGTCGCCAATATCAATCGCAGCCTGTTCAAGTGCTGCTTCAGAAATATCAACTGATGCAAGATTATCCCACGTGCCACCAGTTTTATTCGGATGCGATGCGGACAGCATAACAACGCCATCAGCACCGGTGTATCCGGCAGTAACGGCGCGATTGAATATATTGCCATGAATCCATTCTTCGGTCTCACGAGCGGAAAAAGCAAGTCCCTTAGATTCACGCCGAGCAACAACGTTATATAAATCATCTTTATACGCTTCACGAGTAACGATAAAACCAAGCGCATAGGTAACGTGTGTATAACGTTTCATAAATCCTTGTGTTTGTGAATCAAAGGATATGCTTCCACCTTCTGTTTTTATGTTAAACAAACCGAAACCTGTTTGACCGACTTCTTCCTCGTATGCTCTTGTAGAGGTATTAACTTCAAAAACAACAGGCCATTCGGGCGTGTGTTCGTCATAAGCTCCACCCCACCATTTGTGAATACCGGGATACATTGCATAAGCGAAATGACTTGAATTTATTACAGCCATTAATAATCTCCTTTATAATAATCTTTTAATTCGTATTTGTTAATTAAAGAATTAACATCTAAATATTAATTAGAAACCAGTGTTATCTTGAACAAGCAAATGATTGTTGATAGTAACCAATATTTTGTTGTTCTCAGCATTGATTTCATTATCCTCGCGTTGCGGGAATCCCACAATCTTAAACATATACGTGACAGTAGTTGCTACAGTAGCGTCCAATTCCACGCCAGACGTGCCTGCTGTACGACTTCCAGCTTGTGTTTGTATGGCTATAGCATTTTGACCAATATCAGTATATGTTAATACATCGTCAGCCTGCACTTCAAAGATAACGTCTTTGCCGACACAGACATAAACATATCCAGCATCAGCTCCGTCAATCCATGTTGCTCTGTCAAGATGATTAGGATCAAGTGCCACTGCCTGTATAACACCGAAACAGGGATTTCCATCAGCAAAAGTAGCTTTTACTATGCCGGGGATACCTTTAGTGTCACCGGTGCCCGTTAAATTCACGGGGTCGCCGACAAACGTATCGTTCGTAACAGTTGTACCCGCAGCTTTATAACAAAGCAACCCTGAAGCGTTATACGGTGAGCCATTCAGCAACATTACTGGTTTAAATCCAAAAATCTGATTTGTATTAGCCATTATTTACTCCTATAAAATAAATTAGTTTAATTTCCAACTTCAATTTTAACACTACCATATCCTGCTGGAGTACTTGGTTTTTTCATATCTGCTTCTTTTTCATCAAGCCATCGTTTTCTCGTGGCTAAATCTTCCTGATAAAATTCATCAGGTATCATCATCAATACTCCAGTTGTTCCTCTTCCGACGGGTTGAGACACAGGTTCGCCCATTTGCGAAGCTGCACCACACCTGTCATCCCTACCGGGTAAATCAGATTTTAATACTGTTATATATCCTGCTTCTTTCGCTCTTTGTATTCTATCATCTTTATCGTTAAAAACACGTGTATGATACTTAACACCATCTTTGATAATCTCTTTGGGATATTTAAGCCGTATTCTTGAAAACAAAGGTTTTCTTTTTGGCGGTCTTTGTGGTTGCGCTGTTTCTTTTACTTCATTTACTATATTTTCAGCCGGTGTATTCTCGACTGGTTCAATAGTGACTGTTTTTTTAACATTGTAGGGTTTATGTCCTTTTTGAAAAGTCATTTTGCTCTCTCCTTATTCCGCTGTTAGTTTAAAATAATCTTCTGCATATTCATCAATGGATTTGAATATTCCATCTTTGACAAACCGTCTTCCAACATCAACAAATTCGGGCGGTAAATCCCGTGCCGTTTTCTTTGCTGGTTTTACTGTTTGATGCCTTGTATCAATAACATCTGTTTGTGTGCGCTGCTTTGTTTTTGTCATGGGTTCTTTTTCTTTCTCTTTTTTCAGTTTATATAATTCAATCTCCTTATCGACTATTTTAAATATAGTTTTAAGAGGAATATTATCTCCCTCATATTCAGAAGCCACTTTATCGGCGTATTTCTGTAAATCTTTATTATATTCTTCCGAATCCTTATCATACCACGGATTATCTTCTAACCATGTTATATACAGGGGGTCTTGTTCTTTAGTATCACCCGCATCTTCGGCTTCATCATCGAGTTTATCAATTTCCTCGTCAATCTTCTCAACAGCTTGAACATCTCCATCTGTAATAGCTTCACGTTTTTTCTGTTGAAGTTCCTTTTTGAGTTTTTCAATTTCTTGCTGAGCAACTTTGGTTTGATGCTCCATAGTTTTTTTAACATCACGTTTAATTGTATCAAGACTATTTTCGAGTCTGTCAATCGTCACCCTCTGTTTTTTATTTATATCAACTGTGTTTTTAATAAATGTTCGGGCATCGTCAGTGATATTTTCCGAACCATCTTCGGGTGGTATCCATCCCATTTCACGAGCAAGTTCTTCCAGAGCATCTTTTTTTTCAATTACTTCTTTTTCGGTTTCATCAATAATATTTTCTTTTTGAGAAACTTCCTCTTCTTTGATTGTTGCTTCCGCTGGCATTTTTTTTCTCTCCTTTGGTTATTTATCACTCAATCGCTGCAAGTATATCTTCGTCGTTGAGTAACCGATAATCGTCGCCATCATCACCTTTTACAACTAATCCACCCCATTTTGCGAAAATCACACGATCACCTTTTTGGGCTAATTTTTCTTTTAATTCAACCCATGCAAATTCACCCACTTCAATAACTTCTCCTCGAACACTTTCTGCTGCCATTCTTTCCCTTGCTTGCACAGGTATGAAAATGTCACCATGTTTTTCTTCGATCTTATCGGGTTTAACAAGTACTCTTGTCCCTAATGGTTTAATCATTACTCTTCCTCCACTGTTAATTCATCAATAATTGTTATGGCTCTGTTTAAGCCTTTTATTGTTCCAACACCTTTGGAATATACCATTGCTGTGTTATCAACTGATTCTGTATTGAGGCAATTACCATTACCAAGACCTTCTTGAATATCATCAATTGCTTCATTTAACAGTTTCAGGTATTCCCGTGTCGGTTTTCTTGTTTTCCACTCCTGCCATTCTTCGTTCGTCATTCGCTACCTCCAGTGCATGTAGCTCCTCTTTATAAGCATGTATTTGGATTCCAGCCTCTTTTGCTTCGGCTTCCGCCAATGCCTTTATAGCATCAGATTTCACTTTTATTGTTTCAAGTCCTACCCTTTCTTTTTCAAGTTCAACTTCCTGTTGTTTTATCTCCAATTCTTTCATCTTGATTTCAAGTTCTGGATCAGGCGGTGGTTCTTGTTTCGCAAATAGTTTTTCTGGTTCTGGTATATTGAGTGCCTCCATATATCGTTTAACTATTTCTTCCTGATTTAACATTGCTACATTTGGTATATCAATTAATGCTTGTGCTTTCAATAACCGCATTGTATCTGTAGTATCGGCTGGATTACCAGAAGGAACAACATCACAATCATCATAATCATAATCTGTACGAGCTATGGCTTTTTGATTGTCGAGTATTGTATAATATTCTTCATCGCTTAAATACCATTTATTTAGTTTATACAGTTTCCCAAATTCAGATTTTAGGGATCGATATATGCGTTTATAAATCGCTGTAAATAATTTCATTGCCTGCTCGATGACTGCCATTGAGGTTGTTGCCGGTGTATTTGCTACTGGGTGTTGACCTGTCATTATTTCCGATACTGATGCCAACATCTCATTTGCTTCAATCATTTTTTCGAGTAGATTAAACGTAACTAATGATGGTTCATGTATCGGTCTTGGCATAATACCTTTTCTTAAATCATCTACGGCTTGATTAAGAACTTTAAATTCTCCCGGCGTAAATCGCAACGTTGTTGTACCTTTGGGGACAAGACCGCCATCTATAAACCCGCCACCGGTATTTGCATTAGTACCCGCATCTAACAGTTGGTTAATTGTTGCGTTAATGGTTTCGTTCCCCGGCCCCAGTAAAAAACCAAACCCGATAGGATAATATGAATTATCAAATGAAGGTATAAACTCAAATTTGGTGAAATATTCTATTGGTTCAATCCGTACAATATTGCCTTTTCCGTCAACATTTATTCCATCGTAATTATATCTGGCCACTATGCGGACTACCTTTTGCGTTTCTTCATGTACTGTAACTATATATGGTTCTTTATAAGCATCTCCATCTAAGTCCCACCATCGGTGTTGTTCGAGAAATACATGGGGAGCATCCTTATCATCGGAAGAATGTTCATCTGTTTGTTTCGCTACTCCCAAATCAATATCAAGATATATCCCAGCACGTTTCATTTCTTCTATTTCGTTAGGATATAATTCAAATATTTGTGTGATACGGGGTGTGCGTTCAAGAGGCGGAGACCAGTAATTAACAACTACATTTTCGCCACTACAATATTCGGATACATTTTTGTTTTTTAATTTATCATGATATGTTTTTCTATATGCCAATCCTATAATTGCAAGATAAGTCAATAAATGGTCGGTATCCTCTTCCCAACCATCCATTTCTTCCATTAACTGATAACTCATGTGTTCGGCTACACGTTGTGCTCGACTTGCTTTTACACCTGTTTCGTCTTTACCAATAACTTTCCCTTTAACTATCTGTGTTTCGCCGATAATGGTGGGATAAGCGCGAGCGGCAAACTGAATAGCAGCTTTAGATATTAATGGATATTTAATATTCGCAGCATTTGGATATGGGAAATCCTTAGATTCCCTCGTTAATTTTGCCAATTTCATCCAATCGGCTGAATCTTCTTCCCACTGTTTGCGGCTTTCTTTATCTATTTTATATTCATCAATAACAGTGCTACCGATTTCATTCAATACTTCTTCATTGAGAGATTCAGCAATATTATTGGACGCGACATAGTTATTGAGTATATCAATATCACGATTTCCCTGTCGTTCAATTTCATCCATATATTCTTGTTCATATGCGATGTTTGTATCGACTTGTTCTGTTTCTTGACCGATTGTATCAGTTGCCATAATTTTAATAACCTGTTATTGATGTACTTCTCAAGGGTTCTTGATAATAATTTTCATTATATCCGCTTGAATAACCCAAAGTATTGTCTATAAAAGGATAAGCAAATGTTAAAGCTAATGCATCACCGTTATCGGGTGAAGCAAGTCCGCGCGATTTCATGTCTTTTTTTCTTTCAAGTTGTATTTGTTCTATACCAGAATACCCAAATTCAGGCCCTATTAAATCATAATACAATTCTCTATCATCTGGTAATTGACCACCGCCTTCTATCCAATCACGCATTAATCCCCACATTTCAGCACGTTTATTGAAATATTTCCTCTTGTTTAATGCATTTTTGCCAAAATTGATTTCGATTGGATCGCGCTTTATTTTTCTCAATCTATCTATAACACCCGACCCTGCATTACCGACATCTACATATGTAATAATTGTATGTGAAAATTTTCGGTATTCATCTTCAGTAGCAGCAATATGTGATGCCAAATCCTGTGTATCAATTCCGCGAAATTTTTTAAGGTCATGTGTTTTTAATCCCTGTCTTACATATATAACAGTTTGATCATCACCTTCCCTTGCTACATCAACACCTATAGTTATGGGCGCAAAGTTGTATTCACTTGGCTGATAATTACGTTTCATTGCTTGTTCAACTATTTCATTGCCTATAAATTGTTTCGCAGAAGTTCTTGGAAATTTTGCAAGCCATTTTCGTCTTACAAAATCACTATCTTCACCATAATCATCTATATCCTTTTGAATTTCTTCTTTATTTGTCATTTTTGCTGTACGGCTATCAACTTGTTTTGTCACCCATCTATGTCTATATTTTCCGAAACATTCTCTAAATGCACCCGTATTTCTCAATGGATTACCAAATACCATCCACATTGAATTAGGTGTTGACATTGACCCACTTGCGGCTTCCCAAATTGAATCCTCAATTCCGCTGCTTTCATCAAAAATAATGAGTACATTTTCATCATGTGTTCCCTGAAAAGCATCTGGTTTTTCTTTGCTCCAGGGTATAGCAGCTGCAAACCATGTGTCCTCTCCTATAGCATAAAATTTCGTTGCAGTCCATTTAAACCAATGACTGTTAATCGCCAGTCTATGCCATTTAGCTAATTCACGCCATGTTTTAGTTTCTAACTGCACTTTAGTATTTGCCGTAACAACTATCTGTGGATATTTTCTCGTGCTCATAAACCATAATACTACCCATGCAACTGTAGTTCCTTTGCCCACACCTTTACCAGAAACCACCGCTGATTGGAAAGAATCAGTTCTGCCGCTTTTACAATAATTCCCTACTTCAGTGAGAAATTCCGCTTGCCATTCATCCGGCCCATCATGTTCTGCAAGCACAGTGTTTTTAGCACCCCACGGAAATACATATTTAACGTACCCTAAAGGGTCATCCTTGTACCGCATTAAGTTTTTTATCAGTTGTTCTTCAACAGTCATTTATTTTTTCTTTATTATAAATAACTAATTTCAAAATATGAATAATCTCATGACATGCTTCATTTATTTCAACTTCTGTCACATAACGTTCCCGTGCCAACCATCTTAATTTGCCAATAAGCATTGATTCGACAACTTCATGGAAAGCAACTTCTTTGATATAATCTCTATTAAAAATCCACTCTTCCTGTGTTTTGTTAAAATTAATTGTTACGTTGCGACTTTCATAACCGTTCCAAAAACACGCACCAGTATTATTCTCTTCGTCATCATTGATATAACGTACATCCCATCCAACTAAATGTAATTTCTTAATCCATTTTTTACATTCTCTCTTAAAAACACTGAAATCTTTTCTTGTTGTTTGCATAAAATTTCTCTTGACTTCTTATATTCATGTCGTATATTGCAAATAGAGGCAGTAAAAAAAGTTCGCGCTTTTCCTGTCTCGTACACGACCCATTTCAGCTGTCGCCAAATTGTCGACAACTCAATTCCATCTTCACCTCTTATTCATGATAACCGCTGACTCGTAATCGGCGGTTATTTTTATTGTTTATCCAAAATTAGCAATAATATAATCTTCAGCATCTTTTTCTGAAGAAAACTCAATAAATTTATGATTTAGATTTTTGTAAATTAATCTTAATAATATACTACCCTCTTTATGTTGTGAAAAACTCCAATTTATAATACGTTTATTATTGAATACCCTATCCCATCCCTCCCTATACTTCTTATTACTCGGTTTCGTTTTTATCTTATCGCTCATGTCTCTTCCTCAATTATTTATCCCCAAAGCCAATCAAAGGTATCTATTATTATTTCAGATATTCCAATATACAGTCCACCTATAATACAAAATAAAAAACGAAAAGATAAAATTAATAATGTTAAAATCCATTTTATAAAACTATCGCTATTACTTTCATCCCTCTTTATCCTCTTTCGCAAAATTGTCACAATAATCTGTTGGTGAAATAATAGGATAACCGACAGAAGTTCTTTCTTGATTTCTGCATTTACCAAAAATAACTTCATTGCGAATTGTAAATTTGTTGTTAAAATAACAGCAATTAACACAAATTTTCTCCATGTCATGTCCACGTTCCCAATTAATCTTCATCTCTTCCTTCTCCTTTCTTAATCACTATTCTCTACAGGCTCCCATTTATAATCACGCTTATTATACTCGCAAGCAACCGCTCTATCACAAAGGTTGATTATTTCTTCGTCAGTCATGGATTGACCTATCGGCATCCACTCCTCACCATTCCATAAACATAACTTTATTTCATTATGATTGTTCCCAGACATTAATATTATAAATTCCTATTACCTTATATTCTCTATATTAGACTTATGCTATATAGATAATCCTCTGTCAAATAGCAGAAAAATATGTTGGGCACTTTATATAACATCGATGCCCCCCGCTTGGGGGTACCGCTTCCGCCCGGGCTATTTATTAGCTTTTATTGATGTATACTATTCTACTCAATAATAGTACTCGACGACCATTTACGGCTTTGTTGTTTTCAAGGCATAGTAAAGTACGCCTCGGTGTGAGATCGTGTCTCCTTGCCCTATCCTACGCATCCGAGTTGGCTCCCTGGTCAGCCTGGTCAGCGTTCTGCTCACATTTCAGCCTTTCTTCAACTTCGTATAGAAGGCTCCCATAGAACATTCCCAAAGTGGTATGAATCAGCGCCAGCGTTTCGTTTATCGCTGCCAATTGCTCTGCAATTTCGCTTTCATGCCTACTGGTCAGCGTTCTGCTCACATTTCAGCCTTTCTTCCGCTTCCCTCATCCGTGCCTCCAGACCGCTCACATTGACATCGAATCTATCGGTGAATAAGCTAAGATGTTTACCCAGGAGTTCAAGTGCTCTATTAGCGCCTGCGGAGTCATACGTCCAGACACCTTGACCATTCTCATCAACCACTTGTTTCATGGTCTTTGATTCCTTGTCATATTTTGTGACCGGAACATGCTGTAAACACCGTTCTGCATTCTCAATCAGTCTATCTAATACCCATTGTGCAGATAGCTTTGATTTATCAGCCTGCTCGTCCTGTAGACGCCTTATTTCAGCCCTTATGTCTGGTATGGTTAATAGAGCAGATGATTGGACCTTAGCAGTTTTCTTTGAATATCCTGCTCTAATAGCGGCTTGAGTACCATTCATATCGATCATATATTCATGAATAAACCTTAGTTGTTTATTAGTCATATTTATTATTTTCCATATTTACCCATGTATTTTTTAATATTATCTACTATCTTTTTTATATATATATTAGACAATCGAGTATTAACAGTTCATTTATGGAGATATATTATTTATCTATATGTCATTCGACACCCGATTAGCTGTGTACTGTAGTTATCTAATGGCTATTTTGCTTCAGTTACTTTTACAACTATAAGCTTCTATTATGTAGGCAAAAGTGATCCTTTTTTTGGGCATTGGGAAAATGGAGGGCTATGTGAGACAAGGAGATACGGGCGAAAAAAAAGGCTTGACAGTATCCAAGCATTCGGTATTGGTAATATACTAATGTTACGCTATAGAGTTGTGTAACAGTATGGTAGATAATGAAATACGATATTATTATATATTAGCTATGATTATATATATAGTTGCACCTATATAACACTTATAATATATATAGTATATATAGGTGTATTATAATAAGTTGCGCAGTATTATAAATATACAATGATATTGTTATTATTAAATTTAATGGAGGGGTAAATATATTTTAATTCTATTTATAACGTCCTAAAAATTTCTTTCTTTTGTAGTATCGCTTGCTACCTTTTTCAAGGTTTTCTGTAGCCCAAAGTGGTTGTAAATTATCCAATTCCCAGCATCTTTTAAAAGCGCGGTGTTCCGGGGAAGAGAACTTAAAAGAACTTATAGGCTTTATATGGTCTATATGCCATTTACCATAATTAGACCAATTCATACCTTTTGTAAATTGTTTTTCAAGGTGTTGCTTGAGGTCATTTATCGTGTATCCGACAAGATTTTCCCAGTGTCGCCCCTGTTTATTTCCTTCAATAGAGTGGCTTATTGCGCTTGATACATTGCGATTAAGTTTATACATTGCGTTATCGCTTTTTTTCTCTGTCTTATATATTTTTCTCTTGTAACATTCACAACACTTTCCGTTTGATATATAACGCAGGCTTTGCCCTGTATTTTTCCAATCGTGTTTTGATTTACATAATTTCCCAAGATATTTATCTTTTGATATTTTTTCTATAAAGAAAACAACTCTTCCCTCTTGATGCCACCGATGCCCTATTTTACAATGTTTTGTTATCTTTGTATTTTTCATTAAACCCTTCCCTGGATAGTGTAATTGCGCCCTATACTATATAAGACGCATAAAGCATACAAAAAGTTTCATTTTATCTTGATGTAATATATAGCAACAACCGTACCAATTAAATGTTAAGAATGAAAATAAATATCTTGACATAGGTAATATGGGGTATTATACTGGGCGATAGGAGACGCAAGGGGCGCGGACTCCTGATCAGTAAAACCGCAGTAAAAGGGGACATGAGATGTATTATTTAAACGTTAAGGGCAAAGATTACGATGAACGAGTATTCGTGTATCGGAACCTCGTTCAGATGTGGGTTGATATCATTGATTTTTATGCCTGGGCAGGAAGGACTCTTCAAATCAACATTGAAGTTAAGTAACGAGTTGGAGTGTTAATTAACAATTAACAAGGGGGCTTGTGATGAAACAGTATTTATTACAGTTAAAATATCGATCTATTAATGGGAGCAAACATACTTTTTATCTGTCGCTTTTTGAAACAGCCGGTACAGAACGTTTCTATTACCCTCATTGGCAATCAAGCAAAAAGAATGCCACACGATTTAATACAAGAGATATTAAGCAGCAGTGGCGTATATACGGTGGTATTATCATACCTGTCAAATAAATCAAACACAAGGGGTAAAGTAATGAAAGCGAAAGTTGACAACTGGAAACAGGTAATGGAACTTGCTAAAAAGTATGGCTTCATTGTTCAGGCGTACGGCGGCACGGCAATTTTGATGTGTCATGAAGAACAGAAAGAAAAAGGGCTTTTTGAAAAGATTCAAAGAATAAATGGTACAATCAAATAACCCTATTCCCGGGCCGGCGGGTAATCCGGCAAGGAGCGTTTCAAATGTACGACCATTACACGGCTAAGGATGAGGAGCTTATCGAGGCGCACGCCGAAAAACAAGCATTCTGGAATGAAATTGTAAATATTGCAGCACAGATGGACG